>Ga0208789_1000903_pt1 | contig 21121 bp, 12 predicted proteins | sample Methanotroph_Enr_FD_187368 | JGI IMG/M metagenome (GOLD analysis project Ga0208789, IMG submission 187368) | Enriched soil microbial communities from Old Woman Creek wetland in Ohio, USA - Methanotroph_Enrichment_5 (SPAdes) (version 2) | ecosystem: Environmental > Terrestrial > Soil > Wetlands...
AAGGCGAAAATGATCCATCCCAGCAGGTTATTCAGTTTCCTGAATGTTTTCATGAAAAGTATAGATTAATGAATAAACGAAAATTTGAAGGGACGAAATTAACCATTAATTATGAAGTACAAAAAATTTTAGAAATTGATATGAAAAGGACAACCTGTTTTGTAAAAGATCGGATTGTGATAATATCCATCCTTAAATGAAATTCTACCTCCTTAAACAAACCGTGACTGGCAAACCATGTTCCCGGATTTACACCCGGAACCGTATAACGAAAACAGGGAGTCGCAACTCCCTGTTATTTTCAAAAACTAAATGACCTGGCTATTTTACATCATTCCTTTTTTGGAACTCAGATATTTATCGATGCGCTGGGTAATAGAAGTCTGGTTGTGCTGGGTTGCAATCTGTTTCAGGTAATCAAAGAAACTGAATGCCATATTCATATCATCCTCGTATTGAGTTCGGAATTCCGGATTGAGTGCCGTGAAATAGTCGACGTTTTGCTCATAGATCTGCAACAGCCTGTTTGCGAGCTTATTCCCTTTTTCGAAAGCACCAGCCCGGTAATATACATCTACGTACTCAATCATATAATAATCGTAATGAATTTTATTGTCAGGAAAAACTTCCTGAACCCGGTCACAAACTTTTATCGCCATATCATTTTTGCCTTCAGCTACCAGTATCTTTGCCAGGCGAATAAAATTCTGTTTGGGAAGGAATGTATTCCGGTAACTTTCAGGATCAACATACACCTTCGGATCAGCCAGGTTACCCCATTTGCATTTGTTCATCAAAATGTCATAGGATGCATCACTGTCCACATTTCCCACTCTTTTGATAAAGTCAGCGCCTTCAGCCTTTACAGGCATAAACCGGTACACATATCCCTCCATGAAACAATATGGGCTGACATCGAAGGATTGAATACTTGCAGGACTGCCGAAATAAACAGGGCGTTTAAATTTATTCTTTGCCAGGAAATCGAGTAACATCAGGTCGTTCTTGTACAAGGCATTGGAACTGATATCCAAATCCACTGAACTCACAATTTTATCAGCATATTTAGCCGGAACTATTCCATTTTTAACCAGTGAAGCCGAATCAACGGAAATTTTCACCTTTTTTGTCGGGAATAATGCAATCGTATGACTACCTGTCTGATACTTCGTCGAAGGATCGTCGCTGGCAATATAATCGATCACATCCTGCAATTCCACACGATCCTTGATTGCACCGGAATAGCCGACCTGTTCATTTATCCCTTTATTATACTGATCGTAGGAGAGTGTAAATGGCAAAGCTTCCGATTCGTATACCTTGCGCATAAGCTGGTGCACATACCAGTCGCCGGACGAAAGCATAAAGTTTACAACTCTTACATCTTTCCGTATGCCTTCCACTTCCTGCGCATACCACAACGGGAAGGTATCATTATCCCCGTTTGTGATAAGTATCGCATTCGGAGCGCACGAATTAAGATAATTAGCCGCAAAATCGCGCGTGGCATATTTACCCGAACGGTCATGATCATTCCAGCCTTCTTTTGCCATTATGCCGGGAACCAGGAGCAAACAAACCATAGTTATTGGAATCGCGATATATTTCTCATTTATTTTCTTCAGCATATCCCATAATGCCATTACACCAAAGCCAATCCACATAGCAAAGGCATAAAATGAGCCTGCAAAGGCATAATCCCTTTCACGCGGCTGGTTTGGTGTAATATTAAGGTACATCACAATGGCAATGCCAGTCATAAAAAACAACAGCATCACAATCAGGAAACCATCGCTATGCTTGCGCAAATGGAAAAACATGCCGATCAAACCCAATATTAATGGAAGCATATAAAATTTGTTGTGCGCCCAATTTTTCATGCTGTCGGGCAGGTTCGACTGATCACCAAGCCTGGGATTATCAATAAATGGTATTCCGCTGATCCAGTTCCCGTTCTTTATATCCCCGTTGCCCTGGGTATCATTTTGCCTTCCAACAAAATTCCAGAATAAATAACGCAGGTACATGTGACCAATCTGGTAATTGAGAAAAAAGCGGATATTCTCTACGAAAGTAGGACGGTATAATGTCTCGGTTTTGCCATCTTCGTTTACAACATCGATCGGAGTACCTTTTACTTTACCCCAGCTTTTATAGGCTTGCGGATGCTGCCGTTCCTGGTCGGAACTCCACATGCGGGGAAAGATGGTACAAAAGCGCGGATCGTAGTTGGGAATTGTGTTTTTGCGGTCATCCGTAATTACATACTTGCCCTTTTTTATATCTTTAACGTACAAAGGCGTTCCATCCGAAGCCGGATCGGCCCTGTCAATTGGCGCATTGTAATACTGACCGTACACAATTGGCCAGGTACCGTATTGTTCACGGTTCAGATACGACAGAAGGCTTACGGCATCGCTCGGATCATTTTCATTGATAGGCGTATTCGTATTTGCACGAATCACCAGCATGAAAAATGAGGAATACCCTACCAACAAAAAAGCAATGGATAAAAAAACTGTATTGGCTGCCGCACGTACCTGGCTGCGGTTCAAGCGTCCGGGATTGCTTTTATACCAATAGTAAATCCCTGCAACCAAAAGGAAACCAAGGAACGTAGTCCATGAAAATATAGCAAGCAAGAGCAAAAGGACTCCGCCGGTAATGTAATCCTGTTTAGTGTGTTTCGGTTGATATGTGAAACGGATACTCCACACAAGCGCTCCGATCAGCACCAGGAAATAGAATATAGTCCCTGTATTAAAAGGAAGGCCAAAATCATTTACAAAAAGAATCTCGTATTTACCGGCAAGGCTTACCGTGTAAGGGATTATCATAAACATGATAAAGGACAGAATAAAAAACGAAATGCCTAGCGTAAGTACGACACCTTTCCAGGTAGTTTTATATTTTCTGAAATAAAACACAAGTGCAATTGCCGGAATTGCAAGCAGGTTAAGCAAATGCACCCCGATGGAAAGGCCCATCAGGTAAGCAATAAAAATGATCCACCGTTGCGAATGTGGCTGGTCGGCTACCTGGTCCCATTTAAGGATAGCCCAGAAAACAATGGCCGTAAAAAACGATGACATGGCATACACCTCCCCTTCGACAGCCGAAAACCAGAACGAATCGCTGAAGGTATAAGCCAACGCTCCAACCAGGCCGCTTCCTAAAATGGCATACATGCGACCGGTTGTCAGCTCAGTTTCTTTACCTATTTTCAGCCCGAGCATGGTGATGCTCCAGAAAAGGAAAAGTATGGTTGCAGAACTGCTGAGCGCTGACATGATATTTACCATCATCGCCACTTTGCTTGTATCGCCAAACGCAAACAAGCTGAAGAAACGCCCGAGCAACTGGAAAAATGGCGCTCCGGGCGGATGGCCAACCTGCAGTTTAAAGGCTGTTGAAATGTATTCGCCACAATCCCACCAGCTGGCGGTTGGCTCAATGGTTGACAAATAAACCCAGGATGCGAAGGCAAATACGATCCATCCCAGCAGGTTATTCAGTTTCCTGAATGTTTTCATGAAAAACAATATTAAATGAAAGATCTGACTATATAAGGAACGAAATTAACAATTATTTACCAGTACGGTAAACTTTTAAGAAATGTTAAGAAAATTTGGTGTTTTCTGAATGAATCATGGTCAGCTACTCCTGTGTAACGACATAATTTCAGATGTGTAATACTTAAACCATGAAAAGTGATACGCTTTATCGTAAGAGAAAGATGATAAATTTTAGTAAAACAGATGAACCTGCTTGCTACTCAACGGCACATTAAAACAAGATTTATCCTTTTTTTTGTTTTGACTTACATATGTAAAATAAAAATACTACTTTTGCAGTCCTTTTCAGAAAAGAAAATTAGTTTGTCCGATGGTGTAAAGGCAGCACGAATGGTTTTGGTCCATTCGGTCTAGGTTCGAATCCTGGTCGGACAACATTGACTTAAGTAACTGACTGAAAGCACTTTTTATCATTTCCCGATAAAAAGTCACCCTTGCCGGGAACGAATAATTTCAGGCCAGGCAACAGAATTCAACAGTTTGCATACATAAAACGGTTTGCAGACTCGTGACGACTAGTGGAGGGGACTTTTGTCCCCTCTTTTATTAAAATGCACTTTTTCAACCGAAAGCTAAAAATATAAATGATCAGCGAACAACTCATAAAAGATCTTACCATACAACATCTGGCGGGTACCGATCGTTTTGCAGTAAGCGTTGCGGTAAAGTCGGATAACCGGATCCGGATATTTATCGATAGTGATACCCACGTGCTGATTGAACATTGCATTGAGTTGAGTAAGTTTATCGAGTCGCAACTGAACCGTGAAGTTGAGGATTTTGAATTGAATGTATCCTCATCCGGACTGGATCAGCCTTACAAGCTATCACGCCAGTACATTAAAAATATTGGCCGCGAAGTAGCTGTTTTACAAAAAGATAACAACAAAATTGAAGGTACACTTATAGCAGCTGACGAAGAAGGGTTCACAGTGAAGGAGATTACCAAGGTGAAAAAAGTCATTACTGAAAATACGCATACCTTCCTTTATAGTGATATAAAGGAAACCAAAGAAATCATTAAAATCTGAAACTCAAATATTGAATTGCCATGGGCGAAATGGAGCACATCAACCTGGTCGAGACATTTTCTGAATTCAAGGAATTCAAGAACATTGATCGTGAAACCCTGATGCGTATTCTGGAAGACGTATTCAGGCATATGTTGATTAAAAAGCACGGTACCGATGAAAACATCGATATCATTGTGAATGTCGACAAAGGTGACCTTGAAATCTGGCGGAAACGTACCATCGTTGAAGATGACCAGCTGGAAGATGAAAATCTCCAGATATCATATTCTGAAGCCATCAAAATTGAACCTGACTTTGAAGTCGGGGAAGAAGTGGTTGAACCCATTAAACTTGGAGACATTGGTCGCCGGGAGATTCTTACCGTAAGGCAAAATCTGATCTCGAAGGTTCAGGAATATGAAAAAGACAACATTTTCCGAAAATATAAAGACCGTATTGGTGACATTGTTACCGGCGAAGTATACCAGGTTTGGAAAAATGAGATCCTGATTCTCGATGACGAAGATCTCGAGCTCACCATGCCCAGAACTGAGCAGATTCCCGGAGATTTTTACCGTAAAGGCGACACCATCCGTGCCGTTGTTGCACGTGTTGATATGAAGAAAAACTCGCCCGTCATAATCCTTTCGCGTACTTCTCCCCTATTCCTTGAGCGTTTGCTTGAGGCTGAAGTTCCTGAAATTTTCGACGGGCTCATCACTATTAAAAATATTGTCCGCGTACCTGGCGAAAGAGCTAAGATTGCTGTTGAATCCTACGATGACCGCATTGACCCGGTTGGTGCCTGTGTCGGGATGAAAGGATCAAGAATTCACGGCATCGTTCGTGAATTACGAAACGAAAATATTGATGTTATCAATTTCACTGCAAATTCAAGCCTTTACATTCAGCGTTCATTAAGCCCGGCTAAGATTACCTCCATCACCTTAGACGAGGAAACCAAACGCGCCGAAGTGTATATGAAACCTGACCAGGTATCATTAGCTATCGGGAAAGGCGGCCATAACATCAAACTTGCCGGGAAACTTACAGGATATGAGATTGATGTTTACCGCGATACAGATTCAGATTATGAAGATGTTGATTTGCAGGAATTTAACGACGAAATTGACCAGTGGATCATCGATGAATTAAAAAGCATTGGTTGTGATACGGCCAAAAGTGTTCTTGAACTGAGTGCTGAAGAATTGGTTCGCCGTTCGCAGCTGGAAGAAGAAACCATCCGCGAAGTGCACCGCATCCTCAAAGCTGAGTTTGAATAACACAAAATAACAGATAATGAAAGGAAGATTAATATATTTCATCCGTTCATCAAAGCTTTGCATTATTATGTATGCAAGCTGATATCTGCCACCAATAAACATAAATTTGAAAATTAAATCGTACTTTTACTCACTTATTCCGAGCTTCAGGCGAAATTTCGATAAAAGCATGTCAGACGGACCCATATCAATCAGGCTTGGAAAAGCCGCAACCGAATTTAATGTCGGTGTATCCACTATCGTTGACTTTCTTCATAAGAAGGGGTTTAAAATTGATAGTAATCCGAACACTAAGTTGAGTCCGGAAATGCATACCCTTTTGGTAAAAGAATACCAGCCCGACAAGGCTGCGAAAGATATAGCCAAACATATCGAATTGGAATACCAGGCTCAGAAAGCTTTAAAAACTGAGGAAAAGAAGCCTCTTGTTCAGGAAGTTGCCGAAGTTAAAGCCGTTAAGGAAAGTGTAATAATTCCACCGGTTCAGGAAAAAGCGCCGGTTGCAGCACCCGTAGCCCCAAAACCGACAGTAGTTCAGGCACCTGCAGTTGAGAAAACTCCTGAAATTAAGGTTGCATCACCGGCTGAACCTGCAGTAGTTGCATCCAAACCACCTGCTCCGGCTGCGGAAGTTGTAAAAGAGGAAGTAAAAGTTGTTGCCGAAAAGCCCGCAACACAGGAAAAAGTTCCTACTGTTGCCGTAACTGAAAAACCTGAAGTACCGAAAGCGGAGGCTGAACCTGCACAAACACCTAAACCAGTTGCTCAAGAAATTGCTTCATCTCAATCAGGTGTTCCGCCAACGTTCATAAAAACAGAACAATCATCCATTTCTGACAGCGATGAATCGGTACAAACAGGCCCTAAAGTATTGGGCACAATCGACCTGAAACAGTTCGATAAGAAACCGAAGAAAAAAGATAAAACTGAAAAACCTGAGAAAGGTGCGGTTAAGGACCATAAGAAAGAGAAGAAAGAATCACATCCGGTAGTTGAAAAACAGCCGGTAATTCCCGATCAGCCTGTCGTACATGCACCAGCTCCGGTAACACCTGAAATGCCAGTACTTCTGCAGCCGGAAACGGCCGAAGTAACTGACGACTCAGCAGTCCGTCCGAGCGATCAGCCATCATTTGATGGCATGTATAATAAAACAGATTCCAACTATCTTCAGACCAAGTTCACAAAACTCGAAGGTCCGAAAATCCTCAGTAAGATCGAATTGCCTTCTCCTTCACGTCCCGAACCTCGTAAACCGGTTGCTTCTTCGAGTGATGAAGACAGCAAATCGAAAAAACGGAAACGCAAACGTCTGAATAAAGGCAAAACCGGTACAGATGCTGCAACCGGCACAACACCGGGCACCACAACACCCAGGATAGTTACACCTGCCAAACTTCATGACAGGACCAAGGCTAAACCTGCCGCTAAAGGACATTCACGTCCGATGATGCCAAAGGCAGAACTTACCGAAGAAGATATCCAGAAACAAATCAAGGAAACACTTCAACGCCTTAGCGGTACCGGGAAATCGAAAGCTTCCAAATACCGCCGCGAAAAAAGGAATGTTGCCAGCCAGCATATGCAGGAAGAAGTTGCAAGGCTGGAAGAAGACAAGAAAGTGCTTAAAGTTACTGAATTTGTTACAGCCAACGACTTGTCAGTGATGATGGATGTACCTGTTACAAAAATCATTGCAACATGTATGACACTCGGGATGTTTGTTTCAATTAACCAACGCCTTGATGCCGAAACCATTTCAGTACTCGCTGATGAATTTGGCTATAAGGTTGAATTTGTAAGCGTCGAAGTACAGGAAGCTATTGATAATGCTGATGAAGTTGAGGATCCTGCACTTCTCAAACCCCGTAACCCTATAGTTACCGTTATGGGTCACGTGGATCATGGTAAAACATCCTTGCTCGACCATATCCGAAGCGCTAATGTAATTGCCGGTGAAGCCGGTGGAATTACCCAGCATATCGGGGCATATGAGGTGCAACTGGAAGATGGCCGGAAAATCACCTTCCTTGATACACCAGGTCACGAAGCATTCACCGCTATGCGTGCCCGTGGTGCACAGGTTACCGATATTGTAATTATTGTTGTGGCCGCTGACGATACCGTGATGCCTCAAACCAAGGAAGCTATCAATCATGCACAGGCTGCCGGTGTTCCTATGGTATTTGCCATTAATAAAATAGATAAAAACGGGGCTAACCCGGAAAAAATAAAGGAAGAACTTTCAAAACTCAATATCCTTGTCGAAGATTGGGGCGGGAAATACCAGAGCCAGGAAATATCTGCGAAAAAAGGTATTAATGTTACCGAACTTCTCGACAAGGTACTGCTTGAAGCTGAACTACTCGACCTGAAAGCCAATCCCGATGCCAGAGCATCAGGGACCGTAATTGAATCATCACTCGACAAAGGACGCGGTTATGTTGCCAAACTCCTGGTTCAAACGGGCACATTGCGATTAGGGGACTTTATACTTGCCGGTTCAGTGTATGGTAAAGTAAAAGCCATGTATAACGAACGTAACCTTCCTGTAAAAGAAGCTGGTCCTTCGGCACCTGTACTTTTACTTGGACTTACTGGTGCGCCACAGGCCGGTGATAAATTTAAGGTGATGGTTGATGAGCGCGAAGCCAAGCAGATCGCTACCAAACGTCAGCAACTCCAACGCGAACAGGGTATCCGTACACAGAAACATATCACACTCGACGAAATCGGGCGCCGTATTGCTATCGGTGACTTCAAGGAGTTGAATATCATTGTAAAAGCCGACGTTGACGGTTCAGTGGAAGCGTTGTCAGATTCACTGCTCAAACTTTCAACACAGCAGGTACAGGTAAATGTTATACACAAGAGCGTGGGTGCCATTACCGAAAGCGATGTACTGCTTGCATCAGCGTCCAATGCCATTATTGCCGGTTTCCAGGTACGCCCGAGTATGAGCGCCCGCAAATTAGCCGAACGCGAAGAAATTGACATCCGTTTCTATTCGATCATCTATACGGCTATCAATGAAATAAAGCTGGCTATCGAAGGTATGCTTGCACCTGAAATTGAAGAAAAGATTGTTTGTAACGTTGAAGTCCGTGAAGTATTCAAAAATTCAAAGGTCGGAGCGATAGCAGGATGTATGGTTCTGGATGGGAAAGTTACCCGTAACACACGTATCCGTGTTATCCGTGACGGCATTGTTGTTCATGCAGGATCACTTGGTTCGCTGAAACGTTTCAAGGATGATGTGAAGGAAGTGCTTACCGGTTACGAATGCGGATTAAATATCGATAATTTTAATGATATCCGTATCGGTGATATTATTGAAGGATACGAAGAAGTGGAAGTAAAACGTAAACTATAATTTATTTGCGGAGTGACCTGGAGTCACTCCGCAAATATAAAAAACTAAAACGGCTGCCTCTGGGTGGCCGTTTCTGTTTAGCAATATTAAATTGGATATCATGCGATCCTGAGCTGAAAAATGAAAAAGCACCGGCATTTGGGTGCCGGTGCTTTCAACTGAAATTGAATACTATTCTAAAATTTCCCCAGTATATAATTTTAAGTAATCGCATTTACTGTTATCTCTGTATGGTTTCTTCCCGTCCCGGTCCGCTGGAAAGGATTTTCACCGGAAGCCCTACTGTCTTTTCAATGAAACAGGTATATGCTTTTAATTGTTCAGGAAGCAGGTTGAATTTGCGTATTTCATGCAACGATTGTTTCCATCCGGCAAATGATTCGTACAAGGGTTTAACAGGATTACTTAAGGTTTCGTAGGTAAGGTCCTGGGTTGTTTGTCCGTTCACTTCATATCCGGTGCAGATATTGATTGTATCAAAATCGTTCATTACATCTGATTTCATCATGACCAGGTCGGTAACGCCATTAAGCATGATGGCATAACGAAGTGCCGGAAGATCAAGCCAACCGCAACGGCGTGGGCGACCGGTTGTTGAGCCAAACTCCTTACCATTATCGCGAAGCTTTTCGCCGGTCAGGTCAAGTAATTCCGTTGGAAACGGGCCACTACCCACGCGGGTACAATAAGCTTTGAAAACGCCGAAGACTTTCCCGATGGCCGAAGGCGGAACACCCAGTCCGGAACAAACACCAGCTGTGATTGTATTGGATGAAGTTACAAACGGGTACGACCCGAAATCGACATCCAGCATACTCCCCTGTGCGCCTTCTGCAAGAATGGTCTTGCCTTCGGCCAGTGCCTTGTTAATAAACAGCTCACTGTCAATCAGCGGGAAGGAGCGAAGTTCTTCCACTGCAGCAAACCAGTTTCTCTCGTACTCAGCAAAAGGAACCTTATCGATAAGTTGAACCTGGTGATCGAAATTATAGGATTTCAGGATATTAAGGTGACGCTGCTTCAGACTGTTGTATTTCTCGGTAAAATCGGAAGCCAGTATATCGCCGAAACGTAACCCGTAACGGGCTGTTTTATCGGTATAACACGGTCCAATACCTTTTAGTGTTGAACCGATTTTACCTGCGCCCAAGGCCTGTTCGTAAGCAGCATCAAGCATGCGGTGTGTAGGAAGTATCAAATGGGCACGTTTGGAAATCCGAAGGTTAACCCTTGGATTTACCCCTTTGGCGACAAGTCTCGCCAGTTCCTGTGAAAGAATATAAGGATCGGCTATTACACCATTCCCAATAATATTGATTTTTTCAGGGTGAAAAATTCCGGAAGGAATTGTATGCAGTACATGCTTGTCGCCTTCAATCTGAAGTGTATGACCGGCATTGGGTCCTCCCTGGAATCTTGCTATAATATCATATTGTGGCGTAAGAACATCCACGATTTTACCTTTTCCTTCATCGCCCCATTGCAGGCCTAACAATACATCAACTTTCATTTACACACAATTTAAACAACCCTGTTGAGGTTGCTGTTTACATTAGTGCAAAGATAAAACTAATTATGGTTAGCGCTTCAAAAAAAGAGCTGGCAACAAAAGAGAAGAGGATTAATTAACAGCTTCAGTTTTAATGCGGGTGCCATAGAGGGTGAGAGCATGATGCGTAACTTTGATACCAAGGGTTTTTTCGACAGAAACGACAATTTCCTGTATCCGCGGGTCACAAAACTCGAGCACTTCCCCATTTTCGATGTCAATAAAATGGTCGTGCTGTTTGAATTTAAATGATTTCTCAAATTGAGCACAGTTATTTCCAAACTGATGTTTTACAACCAGGTGACAGTTAAGCAACAACTCAATTGTATTGTACAAGGTGGCACGGCTGACCCTGTATTTGTTATTCTTCATCTGTATGTAAAGAGATTCGATATCAAAGTGACCTTCGGTAGAATAAATCTCCTTAAGTATAGTGAACCTTTCGGGAGTCTTTCGGTGCCCCAGTTTTTCAAGATAGTCAGTAAATAACTTCTTGACAGTTTCATAATTCAGTTTCTTTGAATCAGATATCATACCATCGAATTTGCTGTAAAATTAAGAAATATTCTTATTGCTATTTAGAATTAATAAAAATAGATAATAATTTATATTTCTCATCTCAAATAATGCTTGAATGTGGAAAATATCGTGCACATATTTATGAGCAATGAGCAGAAAATTTCAGCAGAAGACACTTATGTTTTTACAAATTTCAGCATGCGTGAGGCTGCGGATACGCCTTCGATGTGTTTTATCTGTTCAACAACCCGGTTTAAATCAAGGGTGTCATGAATAAAAAAGCTGAGGTATGCTTCGAAAAGTTCCCCTGAGGTGTCAATATGGAACGACCTGACATTAAAATGCATTTCATCACTGATCACCCGTATGATATCCGAAATCATGCTCTTGCGATCGAAACCGCTGATCTTTAAACCGCCTAGATATGTATTCATATGCTTGTTGCTCCAGCTGGCATGAACGATCCTGGCAGACAGGCGCGCCATCAGTTCAATTGCTTCGGGACAGTTAGTGCGATGTACAATCCACCTGGCTCCGTCAGGGGTGTAAGCAATTATTTCGTCACCGGGCAGTGGGTGGCAACAGGTAGCAATACCAAAGTTCAAATCATCCATATCATATGCAATCCCATGTTTCGCTTTTGGTTTGCCCTGCGATACAGCAGCATGGCTCTCTTTATTTTCCTCCTGGGTTGTGCGTATTCGTTGTTCAGAGTTCTCCTCGTGTATGAAATTCAAAACTTTCTCGGTAGGGATTTCTTCCTGGTACACTTTATAGAATAAATCCGCCGGGCTGGTAAATCCCATGGATTCGCTGAAACGGGTAATAATGCTTTTGCTGAATTTGAAATCGTTCTGCCTGAAAATCTCCTCAAGTTTAAGCCGGCCTTCTGCGGCCTGAATTTTACGCTGTTCTTTCAATGATTCTTTAATACTTAAACGGGCGCGCGGCGTGATTACATATTCGAGCCATTCTTCCTTGGGGAAGCTCTTTTTTGAGGCTATAATTTCAACCTGGTCACCACTACGCAGCTTTTGATCTAGCGGAACAAGGTTTCTGTTTACTTTCACACCAATACAATGGTTACCAAGTTCCGTGTGCACCAGGTAGGCAAAATCGAGAACCGTACTGCCTGCAGGTAATGATTTAAGATGTCCTTTTGGTGTCCATACAAAGACTTCATCGCTGAAAAGGGTTAGCTTAATATCGTCGAGAAAATTCAGGGCATTTGCATCCGGGGATTTCAGTATTTCGCGTATTTCAACAAGCCAGTCATCAAGTCCTGATTCCTGGGCTTTATCTTTATCAACGTTCTGCTTATATTTCCAATGAGCGGCATATCCCCTTTCAGCTATTTCATGCATACGCCGTGTCCGGATCTGAACTTCAACCCATTGCCCGGTGGGTCCCATAACCGTGGTATGTAACGATTCGTATCCATTCGCCTTGGGAGTTGAAATCCAATCACGCAGCCGGTTTTGTTTTGGACTATAGATATCCGTTATCAGCGTATAAACGCGCCAGCAATCTATTTTCTCTTGTTCGGCCGGCGATTCAATAATTATCCTGACCGCAAACAGGTCATACACTTCCTCAAAAGGTATTTCCTTGACCTGCATTTTTCTATAAATGGAATAAACGGATTTGGCCCTGGCATCAATTTCAAAATCAACACCTTGCGAAGCCATCACTTTCTTTATCGGGAAAATGAATTTTTGTATGAAACTCTTGCGCTCGAGTTCGGTTTCCTGAAGTTTTAAGGATATGGTACGGTAAATTTCCGGTTCATTGTATTTCAGTGCCAGGTCCTCGAGTTCGCTCTTGATAACATACAAACCAAGCCGGTGAGCCAAAGGAGCATAAAGATAAAGGGTTTCGGCAGCAATATTCTGCTGTTTGGAGGCCGGCATCGAGTCGAGGGTGCGCATATTGTGCAAACGGTCTGCCAGTTTGATGAGGATTACCCTGACATCGTCGCTTAGCGTGAGAAGCATTTTTTTAATACTCTCAACCTGGGCAGTGGATTCAAGCCGTTCGTAACCATCCTTGATCTTGGTAAGCCCGTCAACTATATAGGCAACCTTGTCTCCGAATTTTTGCCTGATCATATCAATAGTATAATCAGGATTATCCTCAACTACATCGTGAAGCAGGGCACTGATGATGGCCGTTTCGCCTAAGCCAATTTCGCCGGCTACAATGCGGGCAACTTCAAGAGGATGGTAGATATAAGGCTCACCGGTACGCCGGCGCATGGTGAAATGTGCCTGCGATGCCATAATAAAGGCTTTGCGAACCTGGTTATTCTTCTGAACCCCTTTGTTCGTATTCCATGCCCTCATTAATGCCCGGTAACGTTTTACAATTTCTTTTTGCTCTTTCTGCAAATCAATAGTATACATATGTCTTAAACCTTCCTGCTTTAACCGTTCAAAAATACTAATAAAAACTGATCGAAACCGGCACCCCCACCGCTATTTACATACGGATCAGGATCAATTTAAAAAAATTACACTTACAGGCATGAATATCCTTCCGCTTTTCACAGAGTCACCGGTGCTGATTGCGGTTTCTGAAATATTCAATAATTTCAGGACCAACCGGCAACTCTTACACTTAATTCTTTTTATTACATTATTTTGGGTTCTGCTTATCTTCATCAAAACCCACGCATTTCATATTAAAGGAATACACAATACCATGCCGGGTTGTTCTTTTGGACTTCCATTCTGAAATTGTAGTCATACTCCTAGGTGGATGAGAATTGTTTATTTTACTTCTGGAACTACTTATTATAGAACGACACAATTTGCCTATTTCTTTGTTTTTAGTTACCAGGGTATACCGCAGGTTAATCAACGAATTTAAGAACTCATTTTTCCCGTTAAAGAAGCATTTGCTTCAGATATCTATCAGGATTATTTTTTTGCCTTAAAGATTTGCACAAATAACAGAAACTGTTGATGAATTACAAGTAACAGTAAAAGGCTTATATTTGGAAAAGGAATACAATTAAAACGATTAGAGAGGATGAAGTTCTATAAATTTATATTTGATTACCCGGGAAACAATAATAAAAGTTGAAAACTTAGCAAATAATGTCATTCAAATAAAAGCTTAATTTGTACTTTTGAAGTTTAGAACCATTACTAGGTCGATTACTTTTGGCCGGATATTACCTGATTGTCGGTGATTATGAAGAAATATCTCATCTTGCTTTCTGTATTCATCTGGTTTGCAGGTCCTGCATTGGCTACTCACCAGCGTGCAGGTGAGATTACGTTCAAATATATATCTGGGCTTACCTACGAAGTAACAATAGTTACCTATTCCTATGCCCCCAGCCCGGCCGACAGGTTTGAACTTGAGATACAGTGGGGTGACAATACAAGTACTGTTCTGCCCCGAAACAACGGGCCGGTCGGACAGCAAGGACACCTTGGGGAAATCGTAGGACCTGATATCAAAAGAAATCTTTATACAGGAATTCATACCTTTCCGGGTGCAGCAACGTATAAAATTTCGGTGGAGGATCCGAACCGGAATTATGGCGTACAAAATATCCCCAATTCGGTTGAAGTGCCGCTTTATATTGAAACAGAACTGATAATAAATCCGTTTATAGGACCAAACTCATCCCCGCAGTTATTATTACCTCCAATCGACCAGGGATGCGTCAATCAGCCTTTTATTCACAATCCCGGTGCGTATGATCCTGATGGCGACAGCCTTTCGTTCAGGCTGACTACATGCCGGGGTGCTGGCGGAGATTTTATTCCCGGGTTTCAACTTCCTAACCAGGTAGGCACCAATGTCGGAGGCACTTTCACAATCAATGCATTAACGGGTGAAATACGGTGGCAAAATCCCGAGATGCAGGGGGAATATAATATTGCTTTCCTAATTGAAGAATGGCGCCATGGGCTTAAAATCGGGTATATGACCCGCGATATGCAGATCACAATTGTGACCTGCAACAACCATGCACCGGTATTAGCGCCTTTGGACGATACCTGTGTGGAAGCGGGCAGCACACTGCAATTCAGAATAGTTGCCACGGATGTTGACAGTAATAATATTAAGCTCACAGCTGCCGGTGCTCCTTTCGAAATTGCAAACCCGGCAGTATTTACTGCAATAACTGACACAGCTGCTCACAACACAGGTATTTTCAGCTGGGCAACTACTTGTAATCATGTCAGAAAGAATTCATACCAGGTTTATTTTAAAGCTACTGATAACGATCTTCCGGTTAACCTTTTCGATTTAAAAAGCATCAACATTAAAGTTGTTGGTCCTTCCCCAAAAAACCTGGCAGCGACGCCTTTAGGAAATACCATTCAATTAAAGTGGAATAAAAACCGCTGTTCCAATGTGAATGGATATAAAATCTACAGGAGAAATGGGTTTTATGGATATACGGCAGGATATTGTGAAACCGGTGTCCCATTTTACACGGGGTATCAGCTGATAGCAACAGTGAATACCACAGATACTGCATTTACTGACAGTGATCTTTCGCGGGGTATTGACTATTGTTATATGGTTGTGGCAACCTATCCTGACGGAGCTGAAAGCTATGCTTCGAATGAAGCATGTGCCCAACTGAAGAAAGACCTTCCTGTTATTACAAATGTAAGCATCCAGAAAACCGCAGCCACTGACGGACGCATATACCTTGCATGGTCGAAACCAAATGAACTAGATACTCTGCTCGTACCCGGCCCATACAAATATCTGATCTACAGGTCAGATGACCTCGGCGGGACTGCATTCAACCTGATAGACTCACTGGCTTCGATAAACGATACCTTATTTATTGATGAACCTTTAAATTCAAACGATCATGGTTTGTCGTACAGGATTGATCTGTATAATGATACTCCCGGTCTCCGATTCCTTGTTGGCTCTTCACAAAAGGCATCTTCAGCATTTATTACATTTGCTCCGGGCGATAAAAAATTACGGATTAACATCAACACCATTGTTCCCTGGACCAATACACAGTTTGTAATCTACAGGAAAAATGAAAGTACACTGAATTTCGATTCAATCGGAACATCAAATCTTCCTTTTTATATTGATTATAATCTGGTAAATGGCAAGTCATATTGCTACAAGGTAAAAACGATTGGCACCTATGGAACCTCCGGAATTACCGATCCGCTTATAAATTATTCACAGGAAGCCTGTGCCGTTCCGGTAGATAATGAAAAACCCTGTGCTCCTGTTTTGCAGGTACATGCTGATTGCGCAAGTTTTCAGAATATACTTACCTGGGAAAACGCCGATCCTGATTGTTCAACGGATATCATCAGGTACCTGATATATTACCAGCCTCCCGGTTCAGACTCACTTATAGTTCTCGACTCAACCCAGTCATTAACGTATACATATTCTAACCTTGCCAGCATTGCCGGATGTTACTCAGTACTGGCAATAGATTCGGTCGGGAACCGGAGTGCAATGTCTGACACTGTCTGTATACAGAGTGATGCCTGTGGCACTTATCGCCTGCCCAATATTTTTACGCCCAATAATGATGAGCGGAACGATTTCTTTGTTCCATTTCCTTACACTTCAGTTGAAAAAATTGATTTACAGATATTTAACCGGTGGGGGAACCTGATTTTCGCCACTCATGATCCGGCTATCAAATGGGATGGGAAGATACAGGGATCGAATCAACCGGTTAGCGATGGGGTGTATTATTATATATGCGACGTTTATGAAATCACTTTGAAAGGCACTGTAAAGCGAACCCTGAAGGGAAGTATTACTGTGATCAGATAAGGAAAAACCGAAAATATTCACGGACAAATCTTTAAATCTCAAGTCTCTTTTAAATCACATTCCTTGCCCTAAACAAAAAGAGCCGCCCGAAGGCAGCTCTTTTTTTATAAAGACAGGAACTGAATTAAACAGTAGCCATATGTGCAAGCATATCAAGTACTTTGCAGGAATAGCCCCATTCGTTATCGTACCATGAAACAAGTTTCACGAAGGTAGGATTCAGCATGATACTGGCTTCAGAATCGAAAATGGAAGTACGTGAATCGCCAATAAAATCGCTCGATACAACAGCTTCTTCAGTATATCCCAGAATTCCTTTCAATTCGCCGTCGGCAGCAGTTTTAATTGCAGCTTTGATTGCTTCAAAAGTAGTTGCTTTCTCGAGACGGCAGGTAAGGTCAACAACCGAAACGTCCAGGGTAGGAACACGGAACGACATGCCGGTAAGTTTGCCTTTCATGGCAGGAATTACCTTAGCAGCAGCCTTGGCAGCACCGGTGGATGACGGAATGATATTGCCGGCTGCAGCACGTCCGCCACGCCAGTCCTTGGCTGAAGGACCATCGACTGTTTTCTGGGTTGCTGTGGTTGCATGAACTGTTGTCATCAGGCCTTCAACTATACCGAAGTTGTCGTTAATAACTTTTACCAGCGGAGCCAGGCAGTTCGTTGTGCATGAAGCATTGCTTATAAATTGCTGTCCGGCATATTCTTTATGGTTAACACCATATACAAACATTGGAGTATCGTCCTTTGAAGGAGCCGACATAATAACGCGCTTTGCACCGCCGTCAATGTGAGCCTGGCATGTTTCCGTGGTCAGGAAAAGTCCTGTGCATTCAGCAACGTAATCAGCACCTACATCCGACCATTTAATTTCGGCAGGATTTTTACATGCTGTAACGCGAATCGTCTGACCATTCACGATCAGATGACCATCTTTCACTTCGACTGTACCTTTAAACTGTCCATGAACAGTGTCGTACTTGAGCATGTAAGCCATGTAATTTACGTCGATCAGATCGTTGATAGCTACAACATCGATATCGTCGCGAAGAATTGATGCGCGGAAAACCAGGCGGCCGATCCGGCCAAAACCATTGATACCAACTTTAATTTTTGTCATAATATATTGATTTTTAAAGATGTTTTTCTTTTTTGAAATCCGATGCAAAAGTAATCATAATACTTAAATGAACTATACAAGAAAATGGAAAAATACTCAGCTACGAATTGATTGATTATTTTAAGATTTATAAGTGACCATTCGCTTGTCATCATAACTCATTCAATCGTCATTCGCAACATTTGTAGATCGTCATTCGTATGAATTTGCGTCGATTTATACCTGATTCGCTAAACCCGCAAACATGAGTTCAACCTATGTTAAAGAATTGCTCTGTTTTTTATACCTTTGCGGCAATGGAACACATCAGGAATTTTTGCATAATAGCGCATATCGACCACGGTAAAAGCACGCTGGCCGACAGGCTTCTCGAATTAACCGGAACCCTTACCGATCGCCAGCTTCAGAACCAGGTGCTCGATGATATGGATATAGAACGCGAACGTGGTATTACGATAAAGAGTCATGCCATCCGCATGGATTATTTACACAATGGCATTAAATACGAATTAAATCTGATTGATACTCCGGGACATGTCGATTTTTCGTACGAAGTATCACGTGCTATTGCGGCCTGCGAAGGCGCACTGTTGATTGTTGATGCAACCCAGGGCATTCAGGCTCAAACCATTTCCAATTTGTACCTGGCATTGGAGCATGACCTGGAGATTATCCCGGTAATGAATAAAATGGACATGGATTCTGCGATGCCCGAAGAAGTCGAAGACCAGATTATTGAACTTATCGGATGCAAACCAGAAGATATCATCCGTGCCAGTGCCCGCACAGGGATGGGTATACAGGAAATACTTGATGCCATTATCAGTCGTGTCCCGGCTCCGAAAGGTGATCCTGAAGCCCCGCTGCAGGCGCTTATATTTGATTCCTTATTTAATCCGTTCAGGGGAATTGTGGCTTACTTCCGCATTTTCAATGGCAAGATACGCAAAGGTGACTTGGTAAAATTTGTCAATACCGGCAAAGAATACAAAGCTGAAGAAATCGGACTTCTCAAGCTGCAGCAGAAGCCAATGGATATGCTTACGACCGGCGATGTTGGTTATATCATATCAGGTATTAAAACCGCAAAGGAAATAAAAGTCGGCGATACAATCACTCATGTGGAGCGACCTTGTGCCTCAGCCGTAGAAGGATTCGCCAATGTAAAACCTATGGTATTCGCCGGCCTCTATCCTATTGATGCTGATGATTATGAAGAACTCCGCGTTGCCATCGAAAAGCTTCAGCTGAATGATGCATCACTTAGCTTTGAACCGGAATCATCCCTTGCACTGGGATTCGGATTCCGTTGCGGGTTTCTTGGATTGCTGCATATGGAAATTGTTCAGGAACGCCTCGACCGAGAATTTAATATGGATGTAATCTCTACGGTTCCGAACGTAATGTATAAAGTTATAACAACCAAAGGAGAAGAACTTGAAGTCCATAATCCATCGGGAATGCCTGATACTACCTGGGTTGACGATATATACGAACCTTTTATTTCGGCACAGGTAATTTCAAAATCGGATTACCAGGGTGCTATTATGAAATTGTGTCTGGATAAGAGGGGAACGCTGAAAAACCAGATTTACCTCACCCAAAACCGGGTTGAACTAAGTTTTGATCTGCCTTTAGGTGAAATCGTAATTGATTTCTACGATAAGCTCAAAAGTATTTCGAAAGGATACGCCTCGTTCGATTATCACATTTCGGATTATCGCAAGGCCGACCTGGTAAAACTTGATATTCTCCTCAACGGCGATCCGGTTGATGCACTGAGTACACTTATTCACCGTGATAATGCCTACAGTTTCGGACACCGGATTTGCGAAAAACTGAAAGAACTGATCCCAAGGCAGCAATACGAAGTAGCTATCCAGGCCGCTATAGGAGCTAAAATCATTGCACGCGAAACCATTAAACCACTTCGTAAGGACGTCATTGCCAAATGTTACGGAGGGGATATTTCCCGGAAACGCAAACTGCTCGAAAAGCAGAAAAAAGGCAAGAAACGCATGCGCCAGATAGGCAATATTGAAGTGCCGCAAAGTGCATTCCTTGCAGTATTGAAACTCGATTAATTTATTCCCAAAAGGGAACCGCCCGGGAATAAGAGTGTTACTTTCAAAAAAGCTGAGTACCTGGTTTGCATTTTAAGAAGTCGCCTTCTGCAACCGTTCTGATACTTCATGATGAATTAGCCTTTCGCTTCAATTTAGCCGGAGGGTAGTTAATTGTGATCAGAAATTTGACCGGGGAATAATTAAATCAAAACGCTGCCATTGTCGACGCTTAAACCGGCAAGCTTGATCTTTCATACCTTCTGACAATCCGGAATACTTTTACGGGAATAATACATTCATTAACCAATGCTGTTGATAATAATTGTCATCCAGAATGAACATAATTCGGTCAATAATGTTTAAGAATCATTTATAACACTAATATTCAATATCTTACAATAATGAGTCCAGTATCTCAGTTACCTAAAGAAATTTATCGGAGTTACATTTGTTCACATGCCAATCTTCCTGAGGTTGAAAGCACACAACAGTTTGTGGATGAACTTGTAATGTTTCTTTTCCCGTTGAAAGGCAATCGTACGGTATCTTTAAAATCGCTGCAAAAAGAATTACGCCGCCTGCGTTTCCGGTTGAGCGAACTTCTATACCCCATGCATGATGATTCAGAACTGGAAGTTACACAGGTAGTTGAATCATTTTTCAATTGCTTTCCCGAAGTATATAAAATGCTGTTAGATGATGCTGATGCATTTTTGCAGAACGACCCTGCAACCAAAGGAATAGAAGAAATTATTATGTCGTATCCCGGTTTTTATGCCATTTCAGTATATCGCATAGCACATGAACTGCAAAAATTAAACATC
>Ga0208789_1000904_pt1 | contig 21119 bp, 12 predicted proteins | sample Methanotroph_Enr_FD_187368 | JGI IMG/M metagenome (GOLD analysis project Ga0208789, IMG submission 187368) | Enriched soil microbial communities from Old Woman Creek wetland in Ohio, USA - Methanotroph_Enrichment_5 (SPAdes) (version 2) | ecosystem: Environmental > Terrestrial > Soil > Wetlands...
TCCTGTTGTGAACCGGAGCGTGGAGCAGCTTTCATTTCGCGGTCACCCTCTTTTGTTCTTGTATTTGGAGTCTGGTTTGATGTGCGTGGATCAACCCGGTTTTCCCTGGTTACATTACCATTCCGTTTCTCCGGGATTTGAGTATTGTTGCGGGTTTCAATCCTGCTGTTGCGGGTGCGGTTATTACCGGGATCGTTTGTACGTGCATTGGTTTGTTCAATCCTTCTGCCGGTCCTGGCTTGTTCAACGTTGCGGTATTCAGCCGGGCGATATTCACTGCGCCTTGAATCAACTGCAGGACGGTAAACATTTAACCTGTTGTTATGGATGCCTGTGTTATCATTTCGATCATTATAAACAACTTCCATTGTTCTGACTTTCCTCCGGCTGTATCTTTCAACATCACCTATCCTTGGACCCTGGTACCAGGAATTGTGATTTCCGTAAGAATTATTGTTATCAATATAAATATTTGTTATATGGATAATGTTCGTAACCCGCACTGGCCTGTCGTATATATATCTGTTCCAGTTGTCGGAGCCGAAACGGTTGCAGGGAACAAAGGTCCACCAGGGATCAGGTGCGTACCAGTTGGAGTTGGATTGAACATAAATGTTTGGTCCCAACGGAGCCCAGCCCCAATAGTTATCATACGAGCCCCATGTTACCCAGGCAGGTGCCCATTCGGTTCCGGGTATCCACAGCCAGCCTAAGTAATTGTCAAAATCCCAGCGGCCATAGTGAAACGTGGCCCATCCCCAGCTATAATCGGAAACCCAGGTCCATCCATACGAAGTATAAACCCATTCTCCACCTGAGGAATATGGCCTGAATGATTCAGGATTATCAAAATAAGGGCGCCAGACATATCCGTAATCAGATGTGTTAATCCAATCACCATAAGGCGAAAGTTGATCATAAAAGGTCTGGAACGAGATGGTAACATTTGCATGTCTGTTTTTGTATCTGTGTGCCTCGGCACTGAATACTATGACCATCGAAAGAAGCAGCAAAAATATTATCTTTTTCATGGCAGTAAAATTAGTAGTGTTATTAAATAAGCTCTTAGATTCACAGCAGTTTTAGACACTCTGTTATAAAGGGTGGAGCAAAGCCTGTGCCACAATCATTATATTTTAAAACTATTTGTTCATTAAGTAAAATACTAATTGATTTTTAAAATGCATATTATTAATAACCAGAAAGATAAAAAAAAACCGGCAGAAGAAAATTTCTGCCGGTTTTCGATAAAATGTAGTTACTCGACGATTTATTGCTATTAACAAAACTTTTTAAATCCGGGAAAAGATGTTAGAACAAGGTGTACGATTTTAGATTTCAGAAGTACTCTTGATGCCTGCTGATCTCCCAGAACTTCATACATCGTTAATCATCATTCCTTGTTCTTAAATCAGTATTTATTTACAAACTTTATTTAATTTCCTTTTTTTTATTGAAAGCCGCCACCCCGTCGTCGAGGAATTTGATGTAAGATTGTATATCCAGATCATAGGCATGCGGTTGCACAAGCGACTTGCCATCGCTATTCAGAATGACATAAAAAGGCTGGGCATTGGCCCCGAATTTGTCAATCTGAATTTCGGCATTTTTCTTGCCTAAAAGTTTTACTTCCTGTCCATCCTTGTTGGTATACCATTCTTTTTTGGGCAATTCAATCACCTTATCATCCACATACAGTGCTGCCAGAACAAAATTTTCACGCAAGCGTTTCAGCACTTCCGGGTCACTCCAAACGCGGTTTTCCATTTCGCGGCAATTGGTGCAGCCGTGACCGGTAAAATCAACAAACACAGGCTTATTCAGTACTTTAGAGGCTTTCAGTGCCTCGTCGTAATCGAAATACCCTTTCAACCCGTGGGGTAATTTCAGCGCAGTATTAGCATACTTTGGCGTTTCTGCAATATTCCCCTTATATTCAGAACCTCCACCTGAATTTTCGCGAACTATAGCTGTAATGTCGAAATCCTGGGTTTCCATGGGAGGCAACCAACCGGAAATCCCTTTTAAAGGAGCACCCCACAAACCGGGAACAAGGTAAATAACAAATGTGAAGGTGGCAATAATAAGGAGTAAGCGGGGAAAAGATTTCACCACCGGGTAGTCATCATCATGCGGAAACCTGATTTTCCCCATGAGGTAAAAGCCCATCATGGTAAAAATCACAATCCAGAATCCCAGGTATATTTCCCGGTCGAGTATGCCCCAATGATACGTTTGATCAGGAATATTGAGAAATTTCAGGGCAAAAGCGAGTTCGATAAAGCCCAATACTACCTTTACCGAATTGAGCCATCCGCCTGATTTGGGCATTTTATTAAGCCACTGCGGGAATAAGGCAAACAAGGTAAAAGGGATAGCAAATGCCAGGGAGAAACCAAGCATGCCGATGATTGGCATAAGTATCTGACCGCCAACCGACTGCACCAAAATTGTACCCACTATAGGACCGGTGCAGCTAAACGAAACCAGCACCAGCGTAAGTGCCATAAATATGGTACCGATGGTTCCGCCTTTATCTTCGGCTGAAACCGATTTATTAACCAGCCAGTTCGGCACCGTGATTTCGAAGTATCCGAAAAAGGAAGCTGCAAAAATCACGAATATAAGAAAGAATAACACATTCGGAATCCAGTGCGTGCTTATCCAGTTGCTGAACTCGGCACCAAAAAGCACGGCTATTACGGTTCCGAAAAGGGTATAAATTGCAATTATCGCAAGCCCGTAAATGGAAGCCTGCACTTTCCCGTTTGATCCTGACTTCAAAAAATAGGATACGGTCATCGGGATCATAGGAAAAACACATGGAGTAAGAATTGCCACCAAACCAGCAGCGAAAGCAATCAAGAAAAACATCCATAACGGGGTTTTCCCGTCATCCATAGGCTTAGACTTGTCAATTGATAAAGCGTTTTTTAATGAATCCGCTTTAGCTACTGTAACAGTATCAATAGTCTTTGATTTAGCAGTATCAACAGCAACCGCAGCAACTTCGGGTTTATACAATTTTGATCCGGCAAGGTCGAAAGTAAATGGCTTGGAATCGAAAATGCAGCTTTTATTATCGCATGCCTGGAATTCTACTTCCCCGGTAACTTTTACAGGCTTGTTGCTCTGAACCTTTATTTTTTGTGTGAATACAGCCTGCAAAGGGAAAAATTTGACTTTCATTTCGAAAACGTCATCAAATTCTTCGTGAGGTTTAGGCTCATTTACTTTTCCAATCAGTTTAAATCCAGCAGGTTTACTGAATGTGAACAGCGTAGGCTTAGGGCCATCCGGCGGCACATCCTGTGAATACATATGCCAGGTAGGGTCAATTTTTGCGGTGAATTGCAATTCGGCAACTGTATCATTTATGCGGTTGGCCTTAAACGTCCATTTAACAGGTTCCTGCAATTGAGAAAAAGCAGAAAGCCCGGTCAACAGGTTAAGTATAAAAGTAAGTATCAACGCTTTACCAGCGCGAAAAGCTATTCTATTCATAGTAATGACTTTTGTTGGAGAGCTTAAAGTGTTGCCAGCATTGGCAAGGGACAAAATTATAAATAAAAGGGTATCACGTTACGACTATACTACAGAATTAATTAAGAAAACAATTGATGTAGCTCAAATGTCAAATGCATAAATAATCAAAAATCAATTAATTACAAACTTATCCAAAAAGCAGGCTGCATCCACAGGAAGCAGTTTCAGTTTCTCCGCTTTCGTCAACGCTGGTAATCACAAAAGCCTGTTTGGTTTTTGGTGTAATACGGAACCGGTTATCTATCCTTTTGCCTATAACCCAAACGATATCCTCTCCGGAGAGCAGCAGCCATGTCTTTTCCTTATCGGCAAGTGATAGTTTTTGATTAATAAAAAAATCGCTTAATTTTTTCCTGCCCTTCAGCCCTAAGGGCATAAACCAATCTCCTTTTTCCCATTTACGAAGTTTAAGCGGAAATACGAGTTTATCCAAATCGAGACATGCTATGGTAGCTTTTCCCATCGGAAGCTCATTTATTTTATCCGTTTCGTAAATACAAAGACAGACCGGTTGTTCAATAGTAGTACAATTTCTTTCGAGCAAAAAAACTTCCCCGTCGAAAGGGTCAATGCTCAATTCCGCCAAGGGTTGGATAATAAAGTTTTCGCGATCGCGAAGGAGGCGATGAGTTGGCGAGTAAAATATCTTACCCGAAAATGTATCCAGCGACCTAACGATCTCTTTCACTACCGGGTAGGAAAAACCATAAGGTTTGAGTAATTCAAACAGGTACGTGTTATGAGGTTCGTACTCGTAAATCCAGTCGATAGAAATTAGTATGCCATTCGCAGTTTGTTGTACCAGGTCGGCTGTAACACCGGCAATGTGATAATTATAAATTGTTTCCACATCCCGCAGGTGGCTGATGGATTCATTGAGTTTATAGCTGAAAAGCGGGTTGATTTTGTATAATTCGGTCAAAACATCGAGCCGGAGTTTATTTCGGAGGTATTTCCGGCTTTTATTCGAACGGTCCTCGCGCCACGCCAGGTTGAGGTGCAATGCATAGGACATGATTTTTTCACGTGTGGTGAACATGAGTGGCCTGATGACTTTACCTTGTTTGGGCAATATGCCATGCATTCCGCTGATACCGGTACCACGTAAAAGATTGATAAAAAAGGTTTCGGCCTGGTCATCCAGATGGTGGGCCGTGGCAACGAAACTATACCCGTGTTCAGTTAAAACCTCCTCAAACCAAGCATAGCGCAGGTCGCGGGCTGCCATTTGTACAGAAATCTTTTGATCGGCAGCATATTGTTTTGTGCTGAAATGTTTTATAAAGATTGGCACTCCGGCTTCTTCTGCAAGGTTTTTCACAAAAGCCTCATCTCCATCTGATTCCTCGCCACGTAATCCAAAATTCACATGGGCTATTCCGAATTTAAAACCGGCATCTTTATAAAGCCTGACCATAGCAACTGAATCAACTCCTCCGCTTACGGCAAGCAGAATCCGGTCAGACGAACCGAATAAACCAGCTGAGTCGATATATGCTTTGAAAGCCTGTAACATATGTACAAATGTACATTATTTTTTAAATTACCGGCTGGCTTTGATATTTAGAAGCTTTCTAAATTTGACTGGAAGATTCAGTTGAGTGGAACCTCTTACCAGAGGTCATTTTAGCGATTTTATAGCCAAACAGGAACGACAAAATGAATTATTTTGTGAATTCTGAAAACAATATGCTTTCGATATTGAAATTTATAAGATAATCTCTAGAACTTCATGCACTTGACTTTTTTCTCATAGTATCTTGTACCTGCATCGGTACATATTCCCCGGATAAATGTATCGAACATAACATCGAAAAGGACAGTGAAGGATATACTTTCGTTCGGGAAAAAATCGGGATTATGCAGATCAATCAGCCGGCTGATGTATATCCGGGAAACAAGTTCGGCACTCAGTTCGGGGCGATACATCCCCTGGCGCATTCCCTGCTCGAAGTTCGTCTTGATTTTAGCACTCACGAAGTTTACACGTTTATCAACAAATTTCTGCCTTACATCCGGATAAACTGATCGCAAATCAAACGTAATACTCGGCTGAATATTGACAAATTTATTACTGATTTCCTTACTCACACCAAGCAAACCATCAATAGCATTTATACCTGCAAAATCAAAACCGGAAAAAATATTTTCCAGGTTTTGCTGTTCATAATTCAGTATTTCTTCGACTAATCCCTTTTCATTACCAAAAGCATGAACCAACACATCATGAGGCAAACCCATATCTCTTGCGAGGTTCTGCAATGCAAATTCACTCGACTTGTAGCCTGAAAGTAATTTTCGGACATCTTCAACTAATGAAAGGTTAGGATCGCGCATACTGTTGATGAGGTATATGAGCCGGGCAAAGAAAGTGGTTTGACCGGTATTTTGAAGTATTGTTTGAAATTCTTAAAGGGATGCGACAGCTTTGAAGGTCGGAATTGGGATATAAATTGCCATCCCTGATACCCAAAAGTATTGCTGTTACGAGGTTTGCATATATATTCAAGCATTTCCGAATGTCAGCTTCTGATTTTGTTTTCTGAAATATTGCCTGAATATGCCCCATGAACTGAAATTATCTGTTTCGGTTAAAAAGTGTCGGCAAAAGTACAATAAAAATACCACTATTATTGATAAAATCAATATAACATACGCAATATCAGTATAATCAAGGCAAAACAACGGATTGCCTCCTGTAACATAATTTACCTTGTCTGCTGATTATATGAATAGCGGAGAACAAAAGATCACCGGAAATGACTTTCAGTATTATTTCCATTTGAAATGCCTATCACATTTCAATAACAGGAATCATGCAAAAAACCAACTCTCCTGATTGAGCAGAATCAGATACTAAATGTTTATTATCTAACTTGTTTTAAAATCCATTTTGTTACTTCATCAAGTGCAATTGGGGAAAATGTCTGTTCAATTTTAGCATATTCGTCAGGTGAACCTGTTTTGCATTCCTGGAACAAGTGATTTAGCCCGGGTATTTCTTTAGTGGTAACATTTTTATTTCCGCCATTTTCCAATGCCGTTTTAATAGCCTTTAAATTTATCTCAGGGGGTACCTGTAAATCTTTTTCCCCATTTATAGCCAGTACAGGGCATTTAACTTTCGCAAGTGTAACAGCAGGATCGTGCTTTATAAAATATAGCATCCAGGGGCTGGTTAGTTGTTTAACCTGTTTGTCAATATATTCGTCTTCGGTCATTCCTGCCGGAATCTTGGCAGTAGAATCTTCGCGGAACACTTGTTTAATGTAGTTGGTTAACTCCGTTTTTAAGTTCTCAGAGTTGGTTGATCCTGTTACCAGTTGAAAAGCGCCTTCATTAATTTTCTTTGATTTTTGCAATTCTGCCTCACTCATGCCAGATGCCCTTCCGATCAGTTCCTGTTGCAACAGAAGCAACTGCCCCCCGGGTATTCCGGTTCCGGCTAATAAAACAATGAAACTGATGTCCTTTGATTCAGCGGCAACCAGCGGGGCGATTATACCGCCTTCGCTGTGGCCTATCAAACCGATTTTCTTTTTGTTGATTTCTTTTCTTGATTGCAGGTATAAAACTGCGGCTTCAACATCAGTTGCAAAATCCAAGGATGTAGCTGTTTTAAAATTTCCTTTTGATGCAAAAGTTCCACGGTCGTCAAATCGTAAGACTGCAATTCCATTTTTTGTAAGGTAATCGGCCAAAACAAGGAATGGTTTATGCCCTAAAATCTCCTCATCCCTGTTTTGCGGTCCGCTTCCGGATATTAAAACCACTGCAGGGAAATTGCCATTTTCATTGGGCATGGTTAAGGTACCGGCTAATTGAATGGCGTCCTTCTTATTTTCGAATACCACATCTTCTGAATAATAAGGATAAGGCTTAGTTGGTTCCTGTGGCCTTAGAGGTTTCTCCTTTTCGGGTACTTTTCTTGTTAAATTCAAAGGAAATGACATTCCGGACTGTTTGAAGTTACCAACGATGGTATCACCTATGTTGACAGACCCTTCGTATTGTATGCCTAGATTTGGCATTTGAATCTTTAAAACCGGGTTTTCAAAACTTGTCGACGCCACAGGGATTCCGTTTGCCCCCTGGTCGGGACTATCCATTGTGGAAGCATATCCAGTATCGGATTTACTGATATGGAATACAATCCGCAGTTGAGTGCCACGGACTTCAAGGATTCCATTCCACTGCCCGGTAATATCCTGCCCTAACACAGTAAATGTTGCCAGGGCTAAAGCCAAAAATACTGTTAGTTTTTTCATCATACTTTGTCTTTTTGCCATTTCATTTTCACGGTAAAATTAATATGTTTTCAGTTCAATGCCTAGAAATCAGTTTATCATTTCAAAAATCTTGCGTCTCCCCCAAAAAACAGGACAAATGAAGATTTCAACACATCCAGTTCTTTGAAACTCCAGGTTAGAATGCTATTTTTGAGCAATCCAAAAGCGAAAATCGATCCAAGAGTCGTCTTCCAAATGCCGGGAGAACCAATGTTTTTCAGTTCAAGCCCAGCAACAGTAAAATGAATATCAAATTTACTACTTTTGGTGCACTTTGTACTCCTGTAACAATTCAAAAACCAGCATATGTTGAAACGAATCGCACTCCATTGGCAAATATTGATCGGGCTTGTTTTAGGAGTTGTATATGGCGCCTGGCTGCCTGAATATGTAAGTTATGTGAGCTGGCTTGGCGTGCTGTTTTTACGCGCGCTGAATATGGTGATCGTACCGGTAATATTATGTTCGATCATCAGTGGGGTTGCCAATGTTGGCACGGCTGATAACCTCGGTCGCATCGGGTTGAAAACCATGGGATTCTATATGATAACGAGCCTGGTAGCAATTTTAACTGGACTTTTTTTGGTAAATATTACCAAACCCGGCATCGGAGCCGATCTGGGGTTAATTCAGAAAGTGGAAGTATTAAGCAGCACTCACCAATCTATCGGCGAAACGCTGCTCGGTATTGTTCCGAAAAATATTTTCCAGGCTTTCAGCGAAGGGCAAATGCTTGCTGTCATTTTCTTTGCTATCCTTTTCGGGTTTTTCATTACCAAAGTAAACGAGAAATCCCGGCTGTTTCTCACCAGTTTCTTCAACTCCAGCCTCGAAGTGGTAATGGAAATCACAATGTTTATTATCAAATTCGCGCCCCTGGGCATATTTGGAATTGTTGCAAACCAGGTCAGCCAGGTTCCTGATCTGTGGGTTCTGGCCCAAAGGCTTGGTTTATATATGCTCACAGTAATTGCCGGGTTGTTGATTCATATGCTTATTACGCTCTCGGTTACGTTGAAGGTATTTGGAAAAATTAACCCGCTGCAACATCTGCGGAACATGTCGGTTCCAATTCTGACTGCCTTTTCCACTTCATCCTCAAATGCAACCTTACCCCTTACGCTGGAAGCTGTGGAGCACAGAAGCGGTGTTTCGAATAAGATTGCAAGTTTCACTTTGCCATTAGGCGCTACCATCAATATGAACGGAACGGCTCTTTACGAATGCGTTGCAGTAATGTTTATAGCACAGGCGTATGGTATCGATCTTGATTTTTCGCAGCAAATGGTAGTAGTTTTCACGGCTCTGCTTGCAGCCATAGGTTCAGCTGGCATCCCGATGGCAGGACTTGTGATGATGGCTTTAGTGATGAATGCCGTAGGTTTGCCGCTCGAAGGAATCGGGTTGATACTGGCTGTTGACCGTATTCTTGATATGTTCCGCACAGTGGTAAATGTTTACGGTGATACCTGCGGAGCTGTGGTCGTGGCAAAATCGGAAGGGGAAGTGCTGATGTCAAAAGCATAAATAACGGCTAAAAAAAGGACGCTCGTCAACAAGAGGAATGGCAGCACGAAGATATATTTTTCGGGCTTATATTCAGTTCCCGGATCTAAGGCATTTCAACTCAAATTACAGGCTTACATTTTTATCATGGCCAGCCTGTGCACTAATAACTTACCTTTGCACTAATTTTAAATACTGGATTTATGACACTTTCGACCCGCGGAATGAAGATAGGGATACTTACTGCCGGCGGTGATTGCCCCGGTATAAATGCCGCCATACGTGGCGTTGGTAAAACTGCAATCAGCGAATACGGAATGAAGGTTATCGGTATATCTTCAGGATTTCGCGGACTGGTGGATAAGGAATACATGGAACTGGAAGAGAACCAGCTTTCGGGTATGCTCACATTGGGCGGTACCATCCTGGGCACTTCACGTGACAAACCCTTTAAAAATGATCCGGTTACCGGCATTAGTATGTCGAAGATCATCAAGAAAAACTATAAGGAAATAGGGCTTGATGCCCTGGTGGTTATCGGAGGAAACGGCACGCAGAAAACCGCTGCCAGACTTGCTGCCGAAGGGCTGAATATTATCGGCTTGCCTAAAACCATTGACAATGATGTGTACGGCACTGACATTACGTTCGGTTTCGACACGGCGGTCAGCATTGCTACCGAAGCCATCGACCGGCTGCACTCCACAGCGAATTCGCACAAGCGTATTATGGTTATTGAGCTTATGGGGCATCATGCCGGATGGATATCTTTGTATTCAGGCATTGCGGGTGGCGGCGATGTAATCCTGATTCCTGAAATTCCATACGATATGGATATTGTTGCCCGGTATCTCGAAAAAAGGGCAAAAAACAAGAAACCTTATTCAATTGTGGTAGTTGCCGAAGGAATAGCCACTCCAAAAGGCATTTCGGCGGCGTCATTTGTTTCACAATCCATCAGGGAAAAAACCGGACTCGAAACCCGTGAAACTATTCTGGGATACGTGCAACGCGGCGGCTCACCCACAGCCATGGACCGCATACTGGCTACCCGTTATGGCGCTCATGCCGTGGAACTCATTGCCGAAGGTAAATTCGGTTTAATGGTTTGTAAAGATGGTGAAACTATTACTTCAGTTCCCCTCGACCAGGTAGGAGGAAAACTTAAACTTGTACCACCCGATCACTCGATTGTTAAAAAATCGCGGAAAATGGGGATTTGTTTTGGGGACAGAAAGGTTTAGTTATAGGTTATAGGTTACAGGTTACAGGGTTACAGGGTTACAGGGTTTCAGAACTGCAGTGAAGGAACGACAAGCCTCATTTCTGACATATCACTGAACACTATGCACCTGGCATCAGCCACAATATCTCCCCGGATCAGAACCCGTCTTCGGGCATATCGCCATTGTTAACAGGAGTTTTTTCGGCTTTTTTGTTGTAGTTGTTTATTTTAAACTGGATGCCGGCATAAAGAACCCGCGATTCAAATGATCTTTTATTGATTGAAGTGAAATTGAGGCCGGTGGTAGTGGAATTAAAATTGCGAGTATTAAAAATATCCGTTACCCTGAGCGAGACTGACATTTTACTCTTGAAAAAATCCTGTCTCAGCGAAGCATCAACTGTGTAGCTGGCTGTGCGTATAGATTGGGGCGAACTGGTAGGCGAAGCATAATTCCCGATTAACTGGAAAGATCCGTTTTTTGAATAACTGAACGTGGCATTTAGCCTGCCACTCCAGGTGAACTGGTTGGTTTCGGGGATATATTGTGCAGGTAATGCACTCACCCAGTATTGATAAAACGACAAATTGCCGTTAATCCTCAGCCATTTGTAAGGATTAGCTGAAGCAACAAACTCAACCCCATAGGATTTGCTGTTGTTTATATTCTGCGGCATGGAATAGGTAATCCCGCTTGAATCAATGCGGGTGATATCTTCAACCAGTGCGGAAGTATTCCTGAAGAAAGCAGTGGATGTAAGTGAATACTTCTCCCAGTATTTCAACATGCCCAATTCCAGTGAATTGGTATATTCGGGCTTGAGATCCGGGTTACCCTGGCGGATATTGAGGGAATCAGAAAAATCAACATACGGATTCATTTCACGCGGCGAAGGCCTGTCGACACGGCGGCTGTAACTGAATTGCAATTCACGGCCTTTTCCAAGGTCATATTGCGTATGCAGCGAAGGGTAGAAGCTATGATACGTATTTTTATACGTTTTATTGGTTTGTTCAACTTTGGAATCGGAGTAAACCTGTTCGTACCTCAGTCCCGCCTGGTATTTAAGTTTTTTCAGCGAATTGCTGTAAATGCCATACACCGCGAACAACTGTTCATTAAAATCGTAGTGATTTTTCAGGTAACTCAGGGGGTCCCATGCATTGGTTTCGTTATTAAAATTGTTATAATCGTAATTCATCCCCATATTCCGAAGTGAATATTTATAACCGGTTTCCACCCGGGCCCCGCTTACAAAAGGCTGAATATAATTACCCTGTGCTGTGAAAAAATAATTTTTATTCAGTGCATAATTGAGCTGTTTCTGGGGAAATCCGGTCCTTGCAAAAGTCAGGACATCATAATCCTGCTGATCAATTTGCTGGTCATTATTCATCTTGTTGTCGTTGTATACAAAATCCTGGGTGAATTCCCTCCCTTTCTGTGCGAAAGTATGTTTATAGGATAAGGTATAATTCATTGAATTAATACTTCGGTTAGATTTGGAATAACGGTCAAAATAACGTTGTAACGAATCGGTGCCGAAGTAATTTTTATACACCATGGTTCCTTCCTGGTCAAATGACATTTTGCGGTTCTGAGCCGAAACAGTAATATTATTCCGTGTATCGATTGTATAGTCAATCCCGCCGGATAAATTTAACGCATTGCGGTTAAATTTACCATCCTGGGTTTGCCTGAGCAGGTTTACCACATCACCGAAAGTACTGGTGCGTTCACTCGATGAGGAAGAGTTATTGATATTGTATCGTGCATCGACCCCGACAAAAAAGTTGATTTTATTGGCCCGGTAATTCAGGTTCAATGATCCGTTATACTTATCGTGTGTTCCAACAGTACCCGAAACCATGCCGTTGAATCCCTGCAATGCCTTTTTCTTTATCACAATGTTGATAATCCCTGAAGTGCCGTCAGGATCATACCGGACCGACGGATTTGTAATTACCTCCACTGATTCGATGGAACTAGCCGGCAACTGATTTAATATGTCGCTGGCGCTGATGCCCGCCTGGCTGGCTGGCTTCCCGTCGATAAGCAATGTAATATTGGAATTGCCTCGCAGGCTTACGTTTCCATCGGCATCCACTGCAACACTCGGGACATTTTGCATAACATCAGTAGCCGTTCCGCCCGACAGTGCCATCGTTTTATCGACAGTGATCACTTTTTTATCCAGGTTATTGCTGATAAGTGCTTTTTTTGCCACTACTTCAACTCCCGAAAGCGTTGATTGTTGTGATTTTATAGCAATGTCGCCTAATTTAACATCAGCACTCTGCTGCGAGATGACAATGTCGGAAAAGTATTTGACTTCGTAGCCAATAAAACTGGCCTTCAGGTAATATCGTCCCGGAGCTATATTGTTGAATAAAAACCTTCCTTTTGCATCTGAAATTGCGCCGGTAACCAAAGTGGAGTCTTTAGCCTTGTATAAAGCCGTACTTCCGTATTCAATAGGATCTTTTGTAAGTTCATCCAGCAGAGCCCCGCTGATCACGCCAAACCGTGCTATTGCACCATTTGCACCCGGTTTGTTTCCCGGCTTTGCACCAGACTGTTGTGCCATTAATGTACCTGAAACCAGTAAAGACAAGATTACCAGGAACGCCCTGGCAGAATTCGATAGAAACATGTTTATGTAATTAGTTGAAGTTTGACAGCTCACTTCAGCATAAGTTTAATCTACAAACCGAAGAAAGTGAATTTTTTTGCAAAGCTATCAAAATACGATTATTGAAATTGATTTTAGCAATAATTAACAACTTCCTTTACCTTTTTGTTTTTTATCTTTGAAAATCCGGTTCTTCAAAATTCATTTATTCAATTTTCCTTCTTTGCGGGATATATGTTTACTTTTGCCTGCCAAATCCATTAACCATGAAACTTTTTGTCTCCATTTTCAGCCTTGTATTTCTTTCATTTTTACTCAAGGCCCAGGATACAACTTTCCGGACCTATTACGAAAAGTCCCAATACTTAAGCACTCCTCGTTATGCCGAAACAATTGAATTTTGTAAAAAACTTGATAAAGCATCGCCTCTTTTGCATTTCTCCACATTTGGGAAAAGCCCGGAAGGACGGGAACTTCCGCTGCTGATAGCTGATAAAAACGGTAATTTCACACCCGAAGCTGTCCGCAAAAGCGGAAATGCCGTGCTGCTTATCGAAGCTTGTATCCATGCCGGCGAAAGCGACGGAAAGGATGCCGGGCTGATGCTACTTCGTGATATAGCTATTTATAAAAAGAGCCTTCCCCTGCTCGACCATGTTACCATACTTTTTATCCCGATTTTTAATACCGACGGGCACGAGCGTTTCGGTCCCTATAACCGGATCAACCAGAACGGGCCGGAAGAAATGGGCTGGCGAACCACATCACAGAACCTGAACCTCAACCGCGACTTTATGAAGGCCGATGCTCCTGAGATGCAGGCATGGCTTAAACTGTACAATAAATGGCTGCCTGATTTCTTTGTGGATTGCCATGTTACCGATGGCGCCGACTTTCAGTACACCATGACGTATGCCCTCGAAACCAAAGGCAGCATGGAGAAAGATCTCACATCCTGGACCGAAAATGTATGTGAAAAATACCTGGTTAGCGAAATGAAGAAATCAGGATTTCCTGTTTTTCCCTATGTTCAGTTCCGCAACTGGCACGATCCCCGAAGCGGGCTGACCGTAGGCGTTGCGCCACCCATGCTTTCGCAGGGGTATACAGCCATACAGAACCGCCCCGGGCTGCTTATCGAAACGCATATGCTAAAACCTTACAAAGCCAGGGTCACCAGTACATATACCATGCTTACACATACGCTTGTGTTGCTGAACAAGGAATATAAAACATTGCAAACCCTTGTCGCAAAAGCTGATGTGTATACTTCGGGTGAGCAGTTCCGAAAAGAGCCCTTCCCGGTTAACTTCTCCGAATCGTTCACCGACAGCACGAAGATTGAATTCCTGGGATTTGAATATACCATTGATACCAGCGATCTGACCGGCGGGTTGTGGTTTAAATACAATAACCAAAAGCCAGCCACCTGGCAACTGACCCTTTTCCCTGATTGCAAAGCCGATAAGTTTGTAAGTTTACCGGAAGCATATCTTATACCCCCGCAGTGCATTACCCTAATTGACAGGTTACAGGTTCACGGAATAAAAATGACACTCCTGTCGCATGAAAGCACCTGCAATGTCAGAATGAGCAGGTTCAGCAATATGCACTGGCAACAGAGACCATACGAAGGACATCATAAACTTACATACAATCTTAACGATACCATTGAACAGAGAACTTTTCCTGCAGGAACGGTGCTGGTTGAAATGAACCAGCGTACCGCGCGGGTTATCGCCCATCTGCTTGAGCCTGCATCACCCGATTCGTATGCTGCATGGGGGTTTTTCGATGCCTATATGGAGCAGAAAGAATACGCCGAATCGTATGTGATGGAAACAATGGCTCGCGACATGATCCGGGAAAACCCTGCCCTGAAAGCGGAGTTTGAACTAAAAAAAGCTTCAGATAAACAATTTGCTGCGGATCCTGACGAAATGCTGAATTGGTTCTATTTTAAATCACCTTACGGGGATAACCGCATGAACCTTTACCCGGTAGGGAGAATTATTGAGAAAAAAGAATTAGACAGGATCAAAAAATAATGCAATCACTTCTTTTCGGCATTTATAAATATTGCCTAAGGCGGATCATTTATTGGCAGTGACTCTATCAGGCAAACAATCCCGGCATGGAATTCCCGATTTCATGTTTCAAAAGGATCTCTTTACGCCATAAACCTCCGCCATAACCCGTAAGTTTGCCATTACTGCCGATTACCCGGTGACAAGGCACCACAATATTGATTTTGTTTTTACCATTGGCATTGCCTACGGCACGTGTATTTGTTTCGCTCCCGGTGAGACGGGCAAGTTCGAGGTAACTGATGGTTTTACCAAAAGGGATGGTCAGGAGTTTTTTCCACACCATGAGTTGAAATTCTGTTCCTGCCGGGTCAAGAACCAGATCAAATTGCTCCCGGGTTCCTTCAAAGTATTCATTCAGCTGTGTTACACAATCCTGTAAACAAAGAGGAACTTCTGTTGTAGCCCTGGTTTCATCAATAAACAGGATTGAACGAATCCCATTTGTACTTCCAGTTATTTCAAGGATTCCGACAGGAGATTGTATACTTGCTGACTCCAGGTTCATAATCAGGTTATTCGAAAGTTATGTATATATCCAGTATTTCGGGCCTGTTCCCGGTACGCACCGGGGGACCCCAGCCACCGTAACCGCTCGAAACATAGAACTGGGAATTGTCTTTTTGCTTATATCCCCAACTTACCTCGTATATAGCTTGTGTTATATAATTGAAAGGCCACAACTGTCCATGGTGTGTATGCCCCGACAGCTGAAAATCCACACCGGCATCAGCAACCTGCTGCAGGTTAAACGGCTGATGGTCCATCATGATAACCGGCAGCGCACGATCAACACCTTCCATAATCTGCTCCAGGCTTTTCCGCTCTTTCGAACTGAATCGTTTCGAATCGCGGTCGTTGCGGCCCGCAAGATAAAAGCTATCGTTTATCTTAATTGCCGTATCGCGAATCATTTTTATTCCATGTTCACCAAGATATTTTACGGCAGCTTCGGCGCCACCGATATATTCATGGTTCCCGGTAATAGCATACACGCCAAGCGGGGCTTTAAGCTTCACGAGCGACCTGCCGAGGTCATTGTGTATTACAGGCGCCAGGTCTTCGTCCACAATATCACCGGCCAGCAATATCATATCGGGCTTGCGTTCATTCAGCATTCTTACCAGTCTGGCAGTTCGCCGGGGCCCGACAAGAGTGCCCATATGAATATCCGAAGCGGCAGCAATATGAAGTGTTTTCATGGAGCCGGCTTTCTTTGCAATTTTTATATCAAGCCTTGTAATCCGAGGATTTAAAGCGTTGATATGTCCTGCAAGTACTACTATTCCTACCATTCCGGTAACAGCTACAAAGAGGTATTTCTTAAACTCCGTATAATTATTCGCCAGGAAAGCCGGTTGTGTGGGTAAAAAATAAAGCACAAGCCGGGCCAAGTCAATTACAATTACCGCCATGAGCAAATAAACCATAAATGCCAGCCAGAATGAACCCACGAAAGTAAAAAAACTGCTTACCGATGAAATCCATATTCTCTCCATCACACGCCCGATGATATACGAAGCGACCAGGAACAGGAATATCCACGGATACCACCTCCGGAAAACCAAACCCTGGGGCAAAGCCATCATGCCATGCCGGAAAATGTAAAAGTTAATAAGGCTATAGATCAGTATAACAATACTGAAAAAAATAAGAAACATCACTGAACGCATAAAGGAGAACGGTTAGAATAGAACTTGATTTCAGAACAAATTAACGTTAAAAATTGCTAATATTACATAACTACACAAGCCTATATTTGTTCAGATCTCTTTTATTGCTCCGGAATTTGTAAATTTGCACCTTTCAATCCGGGCAACATCTTTATATGGCACCATAATTTATTGTTAATCAATGCAATAAAACAGCTACCCACAAAAAAAGCACAATCGTTCAATTTTACTTTTATGATGCGAAAACTTTCGGTTACAATCTTTTTCATTCTTTTTGCAATCGTGGCTACCAAAGCCCAGCAGGTAATTTATTCTCAGACATTTGAAGATACCGCCAGCCTCTTTCAAGGGTATGTGCTTTCGAAGCTTGATAAAGGTATTCCGGCAGAATCAGGGTTGGATACGCTCGGTAAAGTACCTTGGTTTGTAACGGCTGCAGGCCCTTCCAATAATCATGCTGCTGTTGCCACTTCCAATTATGACCCTGCCAAGGTTGCCGACGATTGGTTTATTACACCTGCCATACGAATAGGGAAAGCATCAAAATTATCGTGGAAAAGTTTATCCCTGACCAGCGGAAAAACCGACACCTACCAGGTTTTTGTTTCATCCACCGAGCAATCGGTTGCTGGGTGCCTTTTTAATGGCCCTGCAGGATCTTTTACTTCGGATAATTCAAACGCATTTGTTTCCGACACACTCGACCTGGCTGCAGCCGGGTATGCCAATAAAACCGTATTTATAGGATTCCGTTTAAACACACAAACAGGAGGTGATAAGATTGCGATTGACGATCTGCTAGTAACGGAAGATTCGACTCATTTTGTCAGCCTCACTTTTATTGTTAACATGAGCAGGTATATAGCCGACTCCTTGTTCAGTCCGAGTAAAGACACGGTAGACCTGGCAGGTTCATTCAATGGCTATAACGGTAAAAATGCTATTTTATCTCTTGTTCCCGGCTCCGATTCTTCCGTTTATTCCATCACCATTCCAGGCTTTCTGGATAATGATACGCTCGAATTCAAATTCCGCATCAACAGCACATGGAACGATTCAACCGTTGAATTCCCTTACGGGCAGCCAAACAGGAAGTGGATCATTGAGCATGGGTTATATACGTACCGCTGTTTTTACAATAACCTGGGAGCTGCAACTTTTGGCATTCAAGAAAATGCATTGATGGACCTGGTACATGTTTTTCCTAACCCTGCTCAAAGCAATGTTTCGGTCGAAGTTCCGGATGATGTGAAAAAGCTGATCCTGGTAAGCCTGACGGGTAGTAAAATCAATGAAAAAAATATTCCTTCCGGCCAGACTGTTAACCTCGATGTGAGCACATTGTCAAAAGGGACTTACATCCTGTTGTTCTATACCGACAAGGGTTTTACCGGCAGTAAAAAGCTAATTAAAAATTAACCTGGGACTACCTCAAGATCAATGAAAGACCTGGAATCAACACACCAGGAAGAAAACAAAAAATCTTTCCTGTAGTTGCTTCTTTTTCATTTAACGATTGTTATTTACAGTAGTAGAAAACCAAAAATTCCAACTCTGATCTCATGAGTGAGCAAATCAAACATGAATGTGGTATCGCTTTTATCCGGCTGCTCAAGCCTCTTGAGTATTACTATACCAGATATGGCACCACACTTTATGGAATCAACAAGTTACACTTGTTGATGGAGAAACAGCACAATCGCGGCCAGGACGGAGCAGGAGTTGCAAGCATAAAGCTCAGGGTTTCACCTGGAAACAGATATATCGACAGGGTGAGGTCTAACGCACCAGGGCCTATCGATGATATTTTCAAACAGATTTACAGCCCATTCCAGGATATTGTAAAGAATGATCCTGAAAAAATAAATGATTCTGTGTGGCTCAAGAATAATGTTCCTTTTTTCGGTGAAGTTTTCCTGGGGCATTTGCGGTACGGCACATTTGGAAAAAACAATATTGAGAATCTGCATCCGGTTGTACGCTATAACAACTGGATGACACGCAACCTGGTTTTAGCAGGCAACTTCAACATGACGAATGTTGATGAACTTTTTCATCGGCTGGTAAAATTAGGCCAGTACCCTGTTGAAACCTCTGATACGGTTACCATCCTGGAAAAAATCGGTCATTTCCTTGATGATGCAAACGAAGCGCTTTATCATTCCTTAAAAAAAGAAGGATTTAACAAGCAGCAAAGCACTGAACTGATTGCGAAGAATCTTGACATCAAAGATTTGCTCACCGAATCATCTGAATATTGGGATGGGGGTTATACTATTGCCGGTATGTTCGGTCATGGGGATGCTTTTATTTTACGCGATCCGAACGGTATACGCCCGGCTTACTGGTACCAGGATGACGAAATTGTGGTGGCAGCTTCGGAGCGGCCTGTTATACAGACTACATTAAATGTATTGTTTGAAACTGTACATGAAGTAAAACCGGGCCATGCCCTTATTGTTCGCCGTGATGGAAAAGTGGAGGAAGTCCAGATAAAAGCTCCTGCACCCAGGCGTTCATGCTCGTTCGAACGGATCTATTTCAGCCGTGGAACGGATAAGGAAATCTATAATGAGCGGAAACAATTGGGGAGTGCGTTGACTAAGAACATACTTTCAGAAGTTGGTCATGACCTGGAGAATACCGTTTTCAGCTATATTCCCAATACAGCGTCATCCGCTTTTTACGGTTTGACTGAAGAACTTAACAATGTGTGTGATGAGATAAAATCGGATAGAATATTGAAAGCCGGACCGAACATCACACGTGAACAACTCCAGGAAATTTTTAAACTGAAACCGCGCATCGAAAAAGTTGCGGTTAAAGACATCAAACTCAGGACTTTCATTACACAGGACTCCCAACGCAACGACCTGGTAGCACACGTGTATGATGTAACCTATGGCACTGTTCGCCGGGGAATTGACAACCTGGTAGTATTAGACGATTCAATTGTACGCGGCACTACACTGAAACAGAGTATTATCCGTATGCTCGACCGGCTGGGACCCAAAAAAATAGTAGTAGCTTCGTCAGCGCCTCAAATCCGTTACCCTGATTGTTATGGGATTGATATGGCTAAAATAACTGATTTTATCGCATTCAATGCCACTATCGAATTATTGAAAGACACACATCAGAATGACGTTCTCAACGAGGTTTACCGTAAGTGCAAGGCACAGGAAAAATTGCCCAAAGAGCAGATAATCAATTATGTAAAAGAGATTTATGATCTGTTCACACCGCAACAGATCTCGGCAAAAATTGCCCAGCTGGTAACACCTCCCGGGTGCAAAGCCGAAGTAGCCATTGTGTATCAAACGGTGGAAGATTTACACCAGGCCATTCCCAATCACACCGGCGACTGGTATTTTACTGGCAATTATCCTACCCCCGGCGGAAATAAAGTGGTAAATAAATCTTTCATTAATTTCATTGAAGGAAGGAACGAAAGAGCCTATTAGGGAATCAGGAGACAGGTTATTCAGGATACCACGCGAGGGTGAAACTGGTAAAAAAAGTGAAAATACAAACGTCACTAAAATACTGGTACGACTAATAGATGATTATCGGGCCGATCATAACTGGGTGCGATGCATCCGACACTTTAAGCAGAAATCTGGTAAACCTGCTATCCGTTTAATATTATCAAAACCCGTTTAGTGATGCTGATGCCAGCCGAAAAGGTCTTTGAACTGATGAATGCATATGGAAGTAAGTTAAAGCCTTTCCTATTCGGGATTGATTTTGAAGTTACGAACGGTTTTTTCATGGAACCAGAGGTTGCAAGTGAGGCGGGTATTTTTTTCACTGTGAACGGAACAGGAAATAGCCAGTCGGCCGAATACCCAAAAGAGCCTGTAATACTGGTTAAACATCCGCCAGAGCAAAGCACATATGAAAACTCGTTTGATATTGTTCGCCGCCACCTGGTTTCAGGAAATACGTACCTTGCAAACCTCACATTTCCAACTGCCATCGAGTTGAATGTAGCACTTCCTGAAATCTTTGCGCGAAGCAAAGCCCGGTACCGCCTCCTGTTCGGGGATCAGTTTGTCGTGTTTTCGCCAGAGATATTTGTTCAGATTGAGAATGGCACCATTTGTTCGTTTCCGATGAAAGGAACCATTGACGCATCGCTGCCGGAGGCTGAAAATGTG
>Ga0208789_1000905_pt1 | contig 21111 bp, 14 predicted proteins | sample Methanotroph_Enr_FD_187368 | JGI IMG/M metagenome (GOLD analysis project Ga0208789, IMG submission 187368) | Enriched soil microbial communities from Old Woman Creek wetland in Ohio, USA - Methanotroph_Enrichment_5 (SPAdes) (version 2) | ecosystem: Environmental > Terrestrial > Soil > Wetlands...
CGAAGAAAAGACCTTTCTGAAATATAACGGCCCTGAGTCCGAACTTGTTGTTTATCATAAAGATGGATTACTGAAGTCAGCCAGGCTTACATGGCATTTGACTATAAGGCCTAACCTGGTTGAGCGCTGGGAATATTTTGTGGATGCAACAACCGGCGAAATCCTTCATTTTTATAATAACACCCAAAGTGACGGAGATGTTACAGCTACAGGTCTTGATCTGAACGGGGTTAGCCGGAGCTTTCATGCCTACTTGCAAGCTGGAACCTATTACCTCGCTGATATATCGCGGCCCATGTATAATGCCCAGGCCGGAAGTGGAATGATTTCAACGTATGATGCAAATAATACCTCAACCGGAGCAAATTTTGCCGCATCACTTGTGACTTCTGCAAACCTGAATTCATGGCCGGCTAAGGCAGTTTCAGCTCAATATATTGCTACTGTCACCTACGAATATTACAGAGTCACCCATGGCTGGAATTCCATAAATAATAAAGGCTGCGATATTCCTTTGATTATCAATATCACTAATGAAGATGGCAGTAGTATGGAAAATGCTTTCTGGAACGGGACGGCAGCTTTTTTCGGGAATGGTGGAAGCACTTTTAAACCTTTGTCAGGCGGGCTTGATGTGGGGGCACACGAACTTGGACATGCTGTTGTCGGGAATTCTGCTAACCTCGAATATCAGGGTCAGTCGGGTGCTTTGAACGAAAGCTTTGCCGATATTTCGGGTTCTATGCTCGACCGTGAGGATTGGAAAATAGGAGAGGATGTTGTTAAGTCAACTGCACCAGATTTTCCAACCGGTGCCCTTCGCGATATGTCGAATCCGCACAACGGGGGAACGGGAATAAATTCACCTTCATGGCAACCTGCAAATATGAATGAAATATATACAGGCCAGGGTGACAACGGAGGCGTGCATACTAACAGCGGCATTCCTAATTATGCATATTATCTATATGCAACGCAGGTTACCCGCGAAAAAGCTGAAAAGGTTTTCTATAGGGCTTTGTTCAATTATCTCACACGCTCCTCCCAATTTATTGACCTCAGGCTTTCCGTTATACAATCTGCAAAGGATATTTATGGTAACAGCTCTCCCGAAGTTACGGCTGCCATGAGTGCATTCGATCAGGTTGGAATCACTGATGGGTCAGCTACAAATGTTGAAAACCAATTGCCGGAAAATCCAGGCACCGACTTTTTATTGCTGGTAAATACTGATCCGGCTGATCCCCATTCTTTATACCAATCAACTACAACTGCTTCACAGTTCACTCCACTTTCGCAAACGGTTGTTAATAGTCGCCCGAGCGTAATGGATGATGGCAGCGGTGCTGTTTTTATTGCTGGCGACAAAACCATGCATGCCATTAGTCTCTCTCCGCCTTATGATGAATTTGAGATTCAGCATGAAACGATATGGGGTAATGCTGCTATATCGAAAGACGGCGAAAAAATTGCAGCAGTAACCACAGAACAAGATTCAGCCATATGGGTTTACAGTTACCAGAAACAGGAATGGGCGTATTTTCACTTGTATAATCCCGGAACACAAACCGGTATTAAAACCGATAATGTGCTTTACGCCGATGCGCTGGAGTGGACTTTCGACGGTGAATATATTATGTATGATGCCTACAATCAGTTTAATAATAATTCAGGACAGCCCACGGATTACTGGGATGTAAGTTTTATAAAGGTTTGGGATAACTCAACCGGCGATTGGGCTGATGGTTCAATTTTTAAAATGTTCACAAACCTGCCGGAAAATGTAAGCATTGGAAATCCTTCCTTTTCAAAAAACTCACCCTATATTGCGGCATTCGATTACGTCGATAACTCAGGTGCAGTAAGCGATATTACCATACTTTCAGTTAACCTCGAAACAGGGGATGTTGGTGCAGTTTATAATAATGGCGACATCCTTGGGTATCCAAACTATTCGAAGACTGATGATAAAATAATATTTAATACTACAACAGGAACTGATGAGGTGGTGGGCCAGATTTCGATGCAACAGGATAAAATTAATCCTGCAGGCCAGGCAACTTTGCTGGTTCAGGATGCAAAATGGGGTGTTTGGTACTCAACAGGAATCAGGACAGTAGATTTGAACGAAGCTATTGCAAAGAATAAGATACGGGTTTACCCTAATCCTACTCCAGCAAAGGCGGTTATTGATCTTTCCGCTATCAATGGGGAGAATGGAACAATTGAACTATTTGAAATCAGCGGAAAGAAACTAACATCGGGTACTTTCAAAGCTAACCAATCGGAAGCGGAAATTGATCTAACAGATTATGTTAAGGGAGTTTATCTGCTGAAAGTAAGCAACAACAAGTCATCAGCCACTATGCAAGTGATCAGAAACTAATTCAGGATCGAACTCGCGGGATAGAAGAAATCCAGATTCACCATAATGCAATTTAATCAAACATGAGTTGAGGTTTTTCTTTTCAGGGAAGCCTTTTCTCATTTTCAACCCTGGCATTGACAACAGAGAATTTAACATTTTTTTCTCAGTGTTCCTCTGTGTTCTCTGTGTTTCAGTGTTTTTTCTTTTTTTTTGAACCACAAAAGGTACAAAAGTTAAAATCAATTTCATAGTGGTCCTTTGTGAACTTAGTGCCTGAGTGGTTTTATTTTTACCACAAAAGGCGCAAAAAGTAATTAATGAGCATGGCTGTTATTGCCCTTTTTCCACCAACTTCCATCTCATTCCCTTTTCATATCTTTGCAAAAAAAAATCAAAAATGAATCTTGAATATAGCGAACAAGAACAAATAAGACGTAATTCATTAACCGAACTTAATGCTATTGGCATAAATCCTTACCCGGCTGAGAGTTTTCCGGTAAATGTTACAGCCCGGGAAATTCTTACTGATTATACCAGCGAAAATCATCATGCTTTTCAGAATGTTAGTATTGCCGGCCGCATTATGACCCGCCGTATTATGGGAGCTGCATCTTTTGTTGATTTGCAGGACAGTACCGGCCGGATTCAATTATATATCAAACGTGACGAAATCTGCGAAGGTGAAGATAAAACTCTTTATAACACTGCTTTTAAAAGGCTGATGGATATCGGCGATATTATTGGTGTAAGCGGTTATGTATTTATTACCCAGATGGGCGAGATCTCCATTCATGTGAAATCCCTGAAATTGCTCAGCAAATCATTACGTGTACTGCCTGTTGTAAAGGAAAAAGACGACCAGGTTTTCGATTCGTTCAGCGATCCTGAAGTCCGTTACCGGCAGCGTTATGTTGACCTGATCGTGAATCCTGAAGTCCGGGATGTTTTTGTTAAACGCACCCGCCTTGTTAATACCATGCGCAATTTCCTGAGCAGCAAAGGCTATCTCGAAGTTGAGACGCCCATTCTCCAACCACTATATGGCGGAGCAGCGGCCCGCCCGTTTACAACGCATCACAACAGCCTCGACATGACCCTGTATATGCGCATTGCCAACGAACTATATCTGAAAAGGTTAATTGTCGGCGGATACGACGGCGTTTTTGAATTCTCGAAAGACTTTCGCAACGAAGGCATGGATCGTTTCCATAACCCTGAGTTCACTCAGATGGAACTCTATGTGGCTTATAAAGACTACGAATGGATGATGGATGCTGTGGAGGAAATGGTTGAACGTATTGCCATTGATCTTCATGGGACAACGAAGGTTCAGGTTGGGAATAATGAGATTGATTTCAAACGTCCATGGAAACGTTTTACCATGTTCGAGGCCGTTCAGCATTTTACCGGTGTTGATATTTCGGAATTGACAGAAGATGAACTTCGTGCTACATGCAAAAAGTTCAATATTGAAACCAATGAAAGCATGGGCAAAGGCAAACTCATTGATGAGTTATTTGGCGAAACTGCCGAGCCTAACCTGATACAACCCACATTTATTACCGATTACCCGGTCGAAATGTCGCCACTGGCTAAAAAGCACCGCAGCAAACCCGGACTGGTTGAGCGTTTCGAAGCTATCTGTAATGGTAAAGAACTCTGTAATGCCTTCAGCGAATTGAATGATCCTATTGATCAGCGCGCACGCTTTGAAGAACAACTCGAACTGGGCAAACGTGGTGACGATGAATCGATGGTACTGGATGAAGATTTCCTCCGCTCACTGGAATATGGTATGCCGCCGACCGCCGGCCTGGGTATTGGTATCGACCGCCTGACCATGATCATGACCAACCAGCAATCAATCCAGGATGTGCTTTTCTTTCCGCAGATGCGCCCAGAAAAAGCAAGTGCTGTTGTTGGAGCAACAGATGAAGAGTTTGTGGCTATTGGAATTCCTGCCGGATGGGTGCCTGTATTGCGCAAAGCCGGAATCAAACTTCCGTCGGATCTCGCTGAAGCCAATCCAAATAAATTACTTCACGAATTGAGCGGGTTGCGTAAAAAACTTAAACTCGAAATTCCATCGCTGCGTTTAGAAGAGGTGAGTGCATGGTGCGGGAAATAACATTTTATATTATCATGGGATCGTAAACATTGAACTATAACTGCAGGGCGGTAGGCTTTTGCTTTTATCACCTCACCCTGCTCTCCTCAAGGAGAGGGTTGCTGACAGGTATGGTTTGTTAACGTGCATATTTGCAACCTTATAAAGTGATTTTCTTTAAAAAAGTAATTATAATTTCCACCATTACTGAATGGAGAAGTTTTGAATTTGCATTATCTTATTTCGAATTTCCAGCAAAACTCCTTTCAGATTGTTTTTCACCTGCTCATTATTGAACCGAAGAATGGTTATTCCAAGATTTTCAAGTTCTGCTGTTCTATTCAGATCATATTCTTTTGCGTCTTCAGTTTCATGAACCGAGCCGTCAACTTCAATCCCTAATAAATATTCATGACAATAAAAGTCAAGAATAAATTGCTGCACAGGATGTTGTCGCCTGAATTTTAAGCCTTCGCATCTGCGCGAACGCAAAGCATTCCAGAGAATTTTCTCGGCCTCAGTCTCACATTTGCGCAAATCTCTGGCATTTTCAAAAAGTTCTCTTTTCGCTCCGAAATTCAATATTCCCTGAAATGATTTTCTGGTATAAACCATAAGGTGAGAATCAGAATATAAAAGTACAAAATATCCATATAATAAAATCTATCGCCCTTCTCCTTGAGGAGAAGGGAGGGGATGAGGAGTTTTTAAAGCAAGCCTTCTCTGGAAACAGGGAGGCTTTTGTTATTTTATAATCTACTTGGATAGTATCCAGGCTGCAAAACGATATATCTCCAGAAAGGTTTATCAGGCTATAAACCAGTTTGTTGTATCAATCAATTAAAAATATTAGTGACGATATAGAAAAACTAATACAATGGGTTTTCAATTCCCTGGAAATAAAAAAGCGGAATATTTCAGTCTTAGTTTAGAATAGCTATGTTTTTGCCTGCTGTTTTATAAAGTTCATCCGGCAGATAATGAGCAAAAGTTTCTGAACCTTTATTACCATTTCAGCAGCCATGCAAAAATAAGCGGGGCAACAATGGTGGCATCACTTTCAACAATAAATTTAGGGGTATCGATAGCCAGTTTTCCCCAGGTAATTTTCTCGTTGGGAACAGCTCCCGAATAGGAACCATACGAAGTGGTTGAATCAGATATCTGGCAGAAATAACTCCAGAACGGAACATCGTGCCATTCGAGGTCCTGGTACATCATGGGAACAACGCAAATGGGGAAATCGCCGGAAATGCCTCCCCCTATCTGGAAAAAGCCAACTCCTTTGCCCGACGAATTAGCGCGATACCATTCAGTAAGCCACATCATATACTCGATGCCGGTTTTCATGGTCGATGGCTTTAGTTCGCCTTTGATACAGTAAGATGCAAATATATTTCCCATGGTACTGTCCTCCCAGCCCGGAACTATGATTGGCAGGTTTTTTTCGGCGGCAGCAAGCATCCACGAGTGTTTGGGGTCAATTTCATAATCGTTTTCCATTACACGGCTGAGCAGAAGTTTGTACATATATTCGTGAGGCAGATAACGTTCGCCTTTGGCTTCGGCATCTTTCCATATTTTAACGATATGGTGCTGTATTTTACGGAAAGCTTGTTCTTCAGGAATACAAGTATCGGTGACGCGGTTCAGCCCTTTTCCGAGCAATTCGTTTTCCTGTTCGGGAGTAAGGTCACGGTAATTGGGAACGCGGCGATAATGCGAATGTGCTACCAGGTTCATAATATCTTCTTCGAGGTTGGCGCCTGTACAACTGATAATCTGTACTTTATCCTGCCGGATCATTTCAGCCAGCGAAATTCCAAGTTCGGCTGTACTCATGGCTCCACCCATGGAAATCAGCATTTTACCGCCTTCGAGCAGGTGTGTTTCGTATGCTTTGGCAGCATCAACCAACGCAGCTGAATTGAAATGCCTGTAATGATGCTCAATAAACTGTGAAATAGGACCTCTGTTCATGGGATGTTTTTTTTGCAAAGGTAGAAAAATAGAAGAAAAATAGGCTGTTGTGAGCAAGGATTTGATTTATTGAAGGAATATTGTCAGGATTTATTCTCAGAGAACCATTTAATAGTTATTATATAAAACACAGATTATCAATATAATAATGGGCCTTAGCTCAGATAATCCCTCACAACTTTTTTAATTCCATCTTTTACCATTTCCCAGGTTTGGCCTTTAAAACTTTCCGGTGTTTCACTTTCGTCAGCTTCGACAAAGTAGGTAATAGCATTTGGAATACTTATTGCCAGCATCTGACTGGGATATTTCTGTTTATGCCAATCCATTAATTGCTGCAAAGGATAGTGTTGAAGCAATTCATACAAATCCCAGAAATCTTTTTTTTGCGCCCTTCCAAGGATGGCCTGGATTTTCATTGCAGCGATATCAGCATTACTATACATTCTTATTTCGTCCTCTTTTTCGAAAGCAGCTATAGGTACATGTGGGAAGTAAACAATATCTACTTTTATGTTTTGAATATTGCAAAAAATACCGAATTTCTTGTGTCCGCTTTCATAATCGAAATCATCTCCAAATTCATGCAATAATTCATTTTCAATGACAGTGTGGTCAAATTTTTCATGAAAAAATAAATCCAGATCAACAGAACTGCGGTGACCGTATCGCAATGCTAAAGCAGTTCCACCCACCAACGAAAAAGATCGGAGAGATGGCATGTCCATTAGTTTTTTCAGTAGGGAAAAAGTTCGGGGTTCAACTGTCTCAATATGTAACATCTGAATTCGTTTAAAGGTTTACCTGTTACTGCGCTGGCAAGATGTATCCTGTGTTCAGGCAAATACTTTGTATTTAATAAAGCTTCAATTACTTTTTCATCGCCATAATACCGGCGGCACTGGCGAATATCTTCCACATCTCCACGTTCAAAAACCCGCGCAATCACCCAGTTGGCTTTGGCGTCGTAGTCAATCAGCTCAAAGTTTACATCCCAGAAAATGCGTTTCTCAAATATGGGTTTCGCTTTCGTATCCATACTGCGAAAATACTAAAAGTGTATGGGATATCAATGAGATGGCAGGGATAATTTACGATGCCGGATATCGGATGTTGGATATCGGATGTCGGATGTCGGATATGTGGTACTGAATGCGATGTTTAGAAAAGCTATATACGCCCTTTAACATGTTGTTGCCAACCACATTCCTCACTAAAATCCTATATATGTAATTCCTCTGCAAATTAACCGTACCTTTGCACACTTTTTCACAAGCAAAATTTTCATGCAAAGTATTAGAAACATAGCAATTATTGCCCACGTCGATCACGGCAAAACAACACTGGTTGACAAGATATTACACAGTTGTAACCTTTTCCGCGACAACCAGGAAACCGGTGAACTCATACTTGATAATAACGACCTGGAGCGTGAACGTGGCATCACAATCACTTCTAAAAATGTTTCTGTTGAATATAAGGGTGTAAAAATAAATATTATTGATACTCCAGGTCACGCCGATTTTGGTGGTGAAGTGGAACGCGTATTGAAAATGGCCGATGGCGTATTGCTGTTGGTTGATGCCTTCGAAGGCCCAATGCCTCAAACACGCTTTGTTACGCAGAAAGCGCTAGCGCTTGGCCTTTTGCCTATTGTTGTTATTAATAAAGTAGATAAAGAAAACTGTCGCCCTGATGAAGTCCAGGAGCAGGTATATGAACTCTTCTTTAATCTCGAAGCTTCTGATAAACAGCTTGATTTTCAAACCTTATACGGTTCGAGCAAACACGGTTGGATGAATACAACCTGGGTTGAAGAAACCGATAATATTTTTCCATTGCTTGATGCAATTATAAAGTACATCCCTGAAGCTCCAACGCCCGAAGGACCTTTACAAATGCAGATAACTTCACTCGATTACAGTTCCTACGTCGGGCGTATTGCTATTGGTCGTGTTTCGCGCGGAGTAGTATCCGAAGGTATGAATGTAACTCTGTTGAAGAGAGATGGGGCCGTTACCAAATCGAAAATCAAGGAATTATTTTCCTTTTCAGGCCTTGGCCGCGTAAAGGTAGATTCAGTTCACTCCGGCGATATTTGTGCATTGGTTGGCCTCGAGGGTTTCGATATTGGCGACACGGTTACCGATCCTGAAACACCCGAGCGTCTGCCTGATATTCATATTGATGAGCCTACCATGAGCATGCTGTTCGCGATTAACAACTCACCGTTTTTCGGAAAGGAAGGCAAATTTGTTACATCAAGGCATCTGAACGACCGACTGCAAAAAGAAATTGAGAAAAACCTGGCCCTTCGTGTGGAAGAAACAGGCTCATCCGATCAGTTTATCGTTTATGGCCGTGGTATCCTGCACCTTTCGATCCTGATCGAAACCATGCGCCGCGAAGGCTACGAATTACAGGTGGGTCAGCCCCAGGTAATTATAAAGGAAATTGACGGTGTAAAATGCGAACCTATCGAAACGCTTATCGTCGATACTCCTCTTGAAGTATCCGGAAAAGTAATAGACCTGGTTACCCAGCGTCGTGGCGATATGTTAGCCATGAGCCCCAAAGGTGATTTGATGCATCTCGAATTCGTTATCCCATCACGAGGTATAATCGGACTTCGCAATGCCGTGCTAACGGCTACTGCCGGCGAGGCAATTATGGCTCACCGTTTTAAAGCGTTTGAACCCTGGAAAGGGGCTTTGCCACAGCGTATGGCTGGTGTGTTGATCAGCATAGATACCGGAATGGCTACGGCTTACAGCATTGATAAACTTACCGATCGTGGACGATTCTTTGTCGAACCGTTCGACCAGATTTATGAAGGTCAGATTGTTGGCGAAAACTCCCGTGATAACGACCTGGGTGTTAATATTTCGAAAGCCAAGCAGATGACTAACTTCCGCACCACGGCTAAGGACGAAGCTGTTCGGATGCCGCCTGCCGTTAAGTTTTCGCTCGAAGAAGCGCTTGAATATATTCAGATTGACGAATTGGTTGAAATTACACCGAAGTCGATGCGCTTACGCAAAATCTATCTGAAGGAACACGAACGGAAACGCATGTCGAAATAGAGGTGAATAGCAAATTGATAAATAGCAAATAGTTTTTTAAAATTTACGAATGACGATTTACGATTGATATGCGTAAATCGTCATTCTTATTTTTGGGAATAATTAATTCCTTTTAACTGCTTATCTCCTTCAGTCAAGTATAATTTATTTTGATTTAAGAACAAGGAATTCTGATTAACGATTTATGAAGTTCAGCATAATTTGTTGTTATTCAGCACACTTCAAAAATCAAAAATCGTTAATCCTTGTTCTTAAATCATTATTATAAAATCAATCTCCGATAACCCCTCCAACTTGACTAAAGGGGATAGGCATTTCCTTTTTATAATAAATTGCACATCATACATCGCAAAATGCATAATCTGCCTATTCCGCCATCAGCCTTTCAATTTCATCAGGTTCAATAGGAATGCCCGACATCAGGTTAACCGGCTCTTCGGCAACCAGAATATCATTTTCCAGACGGATACCAATTCCTTCTTCGGGAATATAGATACCAGGTTCGCAAGTCATAACCATACCGGTTTCGAAAACATCCTGGCGCGATCCGACATCGTGCACATCAAGCCCAAGAAAATGGCCTGTTCCATGCATATAATACCTGAAATAGGCAGGTGAGTCGGCAGTTTGATTTTTTAAATCTACTTTACTGATTAATCCTAACCCTACAAGTTCCTTTTCCATAAGTTTACAAACTTCAGCATGCCATTTTTCGATAGTAGCGCCGGGCTTTAACATGGAGGTAGCAGCTTTCAGAATGCGCAGCACAGCATCGTAAACCTGCCTTTGGCGAGGAGTAAATTTCCCATTAACAGGAATAGTGCGTGTCATATCAGCGGCATAATTTCCATATTCGGCTCCTACATCCATCAGCATCAGGTCGCCGTCATTACAGTTATTATAGTTGGTATTATAATGAAGAATACACGCATTGGCTCCTGAAGCAATGATTGGAGGGTAAGCATGGCCAGTTCCTCCTTTGCGGATAAATTCATGCGTAAACTCTGCTTCTACCTCGTATTCTTTCAACCCTGGCTTAACAAATCGGAGTACGCGTCGAAATCCGTCGTTGGTGAGGTCGCAGGCTTTTTGAATCTGCACAATTTCTTCGGGCTCTTTCACTAAACGCAGTCCAGTAATAATAGGAGCAAGCCTTTCATATGAATGAACCGGGAAATCAAGCTGCATTTTTCCGGCAAACCTTGCATCACGCACAGGAACTTCGGTTACAAATTTAGGATACTCATTCTGATTCAGATAAACCACCTGAACCCTCGACATCAGATCACGAAGGGTAATTTCAAAATCATCAAGCCATTTTACATTCTGTATGCCTGAAACTTCGCGTACTTCGTCCATCGTGTATTTGTGCCCGTTCCATACCACCATCATATCGCTGGTTTTAACCGTGAACAATATTTCGCGCATAGTTGGAACCGGATGTTCCGGGCATAAGGTTAAAATGCATTTCTCCTGGTCAAGGCCGGTAAGATAGAACATATCCGAATTCTGCCTGAAAATATGGGTCTGATCGCCGGTACGGGGCATTTCATCGTTAGAGTTAATAATTGCAAGAGAGCCTGGCTTTAATTTTTCAACAAGTTTGGCGCGATTGCGTACATACATTTTATTACTTATAAGTTGATAACGCATAGTATTGGTATTTAATTAGTTAACGCGATTTTGACATTTTCTGTGAAAAAAAATTAATTTTTCTATTCTGTGTACTGAAATCAAATAGTATTGTTTCTATATTTGCCTCTCACACAGGCGACCAAAAGTATGAATTATTTTCAATGCCAAATTAAGTGTTGCCGGTAAAAATATCAAATCATTAATCGTATGGGCAATAAATTATTATCGTACTCATCCATCACCAAAAAAGTTGTAATGGCCCTGGCAGGTCTCTTTTTAATTACTTTTCTGGTTATCCACCTGGCCATCAACTTACTGCTTCTGTTAAAGGATGATGGCGCTGCTTATAGCGTTGCCGTTGAATTTATGACAACCAATCCATTGATAAAAATAATGGAGATATTCCTGTTTGGCGGCTTTATAATTCATATCCTGATCGGAGTTACAATTCAGATACAGAATTGGATGGCCCGGCCTATAAGATATAAGGTTGAAGGATTTTCGCATCTTTCGTTTTTTTCAAAATACATGATTCATACCGGCGCCATTATTTTCATTTTTCTCTGCGTTCACTTCACGAATTTCTATTTTGTAAAATTAGGTTGGGTAAATCCTCCGGTAGGTGTTGGAAGGGAAGATTTTTACCAGATGGCTACTCTGCTCTTTGCTGATAAATTCTATGCCATCCTGTATGTTGTTCTTATGATATTCCTGGGGTTTCACCTGCACCATGCCTTTCAGTCAGCGTTTCAGACACTGGGACTTAACCATACCAAATACACGCCTTTCATCAAGGCGGTAAGTACGATATATTCCATTGTAGTTCCTTTGGGATTTGCAAGCATTCCCTTGTTTTTTATTTTCATAAAGTAACATGCATATCAAATGGCTGATAATCAGCCTATAAAAGCATATTTTGTATGACAAAACTCAATTCAAAAATACCACAGGGGCCCGTTGCAACAAAATGGAGCAGTTATAAGGACCACATTGCTCTTGTAAACCCCTCGAACAAAAGAAAACTCGATATTATTGTTGTAGGTACAGGACTTGCAGGTGCTTCGGCTGCTGCTTCGCTGGGTGCGTTAGGGTTTAAGGTTAAAACATTTTGTTACCAGGATAGTCCGCGTCGGGCTCACAGTATTGCAGCCCAGGGTGGGATCAATGCATCAAAAAATTATCAGAATGATGGTGACAGCATATATCGTTTGTTTTACGATACTATTAAAGGTGGTGATTATCGGGCCCGTGAAGGCAACGTGTACCGCCTGGCTGAAGTCAGCGGAAGTATTATAGATCAATCTGTTGCGCTTGGTGTGCCTTTTGCCCGCGAATACGGTGGATTACTCGATAACCGCTCGTTTGGTGGCGCACAGGTATCACGGACTTTCTATGCCCGCGGACAAACCGGTCAACAATTGCTGCTGGGTGCCTACAGTGCTATGAGCAGGCAGGTAAGCCTGGGAAATGTTGAATCGTTTACAAGGCATGAAATGCTCGACGTTGTAGTTATTGATGGTCGTGCACGTGGAATTATAGCCCGCAACCTGATTACCGGTGAAATAGAAAGACATTCGGCACATGCCGTGGTTCTGGCAACCGGTGGTTATGGGAATGTTTTTTTCCTTTCAACAAACGCCATGGGCAGCAATACTACTGCAATCTGGAAAGCATATAAGAAAGGAGCTTGCTTTGGAAACCCCTGCTTTACACAAATCCATCCAACCTGCATACCAGTTCATGGTGAAGCTCAGTCGAAGCTGACATTGATGAGTGAGAGCCTGCGCAATGACGGTCGTATCTGGGTACCGAAACGCAAGGAAGATGTGGAAGCGCTTCGCCACAATAAAATAAAACCCAAAGATATTGCTGAAGAGAACCGTGATTACTACCTCGAACGCCGTTACCCTGCATTCGGGAACCTGGTTCCGCGCGATGTAGCTTCACGTGCAGCAAAGGAACGCTGCGATGCTGGTTTTGGTGTTGGGGAAACCGGGCTGGCAGTTTATCTTGATTTTGCAGATGCAATCAAACGTTTAGGCCGCAATGTGATTGAAGAACGGTATGGAAACCTCTTCCAGATGTACCAGAAAATTGTGGATGAAAACCCGTATGAAAACCCCATGATGATCTATCCTGCAGCACATTATACCATGGGAGGACTCTGGGTTGATTATGACCTGATGTCAACGGTTCCTGGTTTATTTGTTGGCGGCGAGGCCAACTTCTCCGATCACGGTGCAAACAGGCTTGGAGCTTCGGCATTGATGCAGGGATTGGCCGACGGGTATTTTGTTTTACCTTACACCATGCAGAATTACCTGGCTGATCAGATCAACGTTCCACGATTTAAAACTGATCTGCCTGAATTTGATGAAGCCGAGAAACAGGTAAAAGACCGGCTGCAGAAGTTTTTCGATGTAAAAGGCACCAAACCCGTTGACCATTTTCATCGCCAGCTTGGCAAGATAATGTGGGAATACGTGGGAATGGCGCGTAATAAAGAAGGACTTGAAAAAGCGGTTTCATTAATTCGTGAACTAAAAGTTGAATTCTGGAAAGATGTAAAAATCACCGGTGACAACAACGAAGTTAATCCGGAACTTGAAAAAGCCGGTCGCGTAGCCGATTTCCTCGAATTAGGCGAGCTCATGGCTATTGATGCCCTGCACAGGAATGAATCGTGCGGCGGTCATTTCCGCGAAGAATACCAAACCCCCGAAGGCGAAGCGCTGCGTAATGATATGGATTTTATGTATGCAGCTGCTTGGGAATACCAGGGTGATGATAAAGAACCCAAGCTGAACAAAGAACATCTTGAATATGAGGCAATCGAAGTGAAACAGCGGAATTACAAATAGGAATTGAGATGTATATGTCACGGTTTCATTCGGGCCAATTGCCAAATTCCTGAATTACCCTGTTTATTTTAAAAAGCCTGTTTATTGAGAAACTACACTCGGAATTAAAAGAAATTAAAATCAAGGAAATGAGGTTCTGATTTAAGGATAGTATTACCTGGCTGATTCCATCCCTAATCCCCAACCCCTAAAACCTAACACCTTCAACTATGGATTTTACACTAAAAATATGGCGTCAGAAGAATGCCAAAGCCAAAGGCAAATTTGTCACCTATAAAGTTAACGGAATCAGCGATAGCTCTTCATTCCTCGAAATGCTTGATGTAGTTAATGACCAGCAGGTGATTAAAGGAGAAGATCCTGTGGTATTCGATCACGATTGCCGCGAAGGGATATGCGGCGCATGCAGCCTTTACATCAATGGCCGTCCGCACGGACCCGATGATGCCGTTACCACCTGCCAGTTGCATATGCGCAAGTTTAAGGATGGTGATACCATTGTAATTGAGCCTTGGCGTTCCAGAGCTTTTCCTGTGATCCGCGACCTGATGGTCGAACGCCAGGCTTTTGATAAAATTATAGAAGCCGGGGGATTTATTTCGGTTAATACCGGGGGTATTCCTGATGCGAATGCCATCGCCATACCTAAACAAGATGCTGATACAGCCATGGATGCTGCTGCTTGCATCGGATGTGGCGCCTGTGTGGCCGCCTGCAAAAATGCTTCTGCCATGTTATTTGTTGCTGCCAAGGTTTCGCACCTTTCGTTATTGCCACAGGGCAAAGCGGAATCTACCCGAAGGGTACAGGCTATGGTAGCTAAAATGGATGAATTAGGTTTCGGTAATTGCACCAATACAGGGGCTTGCGAAGCTGAATGCCCGAAAGAAATTTCAATTGAACATATTGCCCGCATGAACCGTGAATTCCTGGGAGCAAAAATAGGTGCACAGAAAAAGGAGGTTAAAGCGGGAGGTTTTTAATTCGTTTTTTTCTTTACTATTTTTCTTATACTTTTTTCGTTTTTTTTGGTTTATCTCGAAATAGAGCGTATTCCATTTTACTTGATAGTTAACTCGTTTAATATAAATCTTAACCTTTTTTATTATGAATAAATATCTTTTGACTCTCGTATTACTCATGGGATTTTTTGGAATTACCTGTGCGGAAAAAGCCCCGGTAAAATTCGGTGAAATCAGCAAAGCTGATCTGCTTAACAATGTTTATGCCCCCGACACCAGCGCTCCCGCCGTTGTGTTGTGCGATTATGGCTTTTTTAACGATGCCAGGTTCCATACTGTTAGGACACTTCGTATCAAGATTCTTAAAAAAGAAGGTTATGATTGGGCTAACCAGACTTTCAGAACCGATTCGAAAACTGATATAAAAGGTATTACCTATAATCTTGAAAACAACGAGATTGTTGAAACAAAACTTAAAAGAGAATCCATTTTCAGCACCAGGATAACTGACGACCTGTACGAAATGCGCGTTGCCATGCCTAACGTTAAGGTTGGGTCCATTATCGACATACAATTCATGTTCGATGGCATTCCTTATGAATGGGATTTTCAGCAGGAAATACCGGTAGTACGCAGCGAACTTGAGATTGAACCCAGCTCATATGTTACCTATAGTAAAAACTTTTTCGGGTATATTCCGCTTAAAGCTAGTTCGGATAACCGGTGGGTTTCGGAGAACGTACCTGCATTCAAGCCTGAACCTTATATGACCTCATCAAAGAATTACCGATCAAGGTTAGAGTTCGACATTTCTAATATTTCATACCCCGGATATTACAAGTCGATAGCATCCAGCTGGGATGCCATACGCGATCTGCTCTATGACAATACGTATTTTGGAACTGTTTTAAAAGCCGACGGATACCTTAAATCAGCAGCAAATGATATAAAAGCACGCTGCAAAAGCCAGGATGAGATGATTAAAATGGCTTACGATTATATCAAACAGATTAAATGGGATAAAACTGACAGGCTCTTAACAGACAAAACTTCCCTGAACTCGGCTTTTAAAGAAGGTAAAGGCAATTCAGCTGAGGTTAACCTGGCATTGGTTCAGTTGTTACAACGACTCAACCTGAATGCCGGTCCGGTGGTAATGAGCACCCGCAGCAATGGCAGGCTTTCGGCGCTGTATCCAAGTATTAACAAACTTAATTATGTGATAGCTGCCGTTTTCACTGATAAAGATACATTGCTGCTCGATGCTACCGAAACCAATTGCCCTTCTTACCTTTTACCCATGCGCGCTTTGAACGGGCAAGGCAAATATATGACTAAAGACATTACCACCTGGTTATCGCTGGATGCGGATAGGAAAGACAAGCAAATGATGATTTACACCCTTTCCATTGGAGATGATATGAGCGTAAAAGGAAAACTTGCCTGTTCGATGGGAGATTATGCAGCACTAAACTTTCGAAATGATTACGAAGACTTTAACAGCGATGATGAATACCTTACCGATTTTAAAGAGGGTAAAAAGGGACTGAAAATCATTTCGCATACAATAGCAAACCTCGACAGCTTGTATAAACCTGTTAACGAAGAGTTTGAAATAGCCATCAACAATGGTGTCAGCGATATCGACGGCGAATTGTATATCACACCCTTATTATATGAACAAATAAAAGAAAATCCGTTTAAAGTCAGTAAAAGGGAATACCCTATCGATTATGGCTATGCACGCGATCATACAATTATTGTAAATTATACTTTCCCACAAGGATATACCGTTGTGAATTTGCCTGCCGGTATAAACCTGAAAATACCAGGCGATGCGGCTTCATTCAGCTGTAAATCAACTGTAACCGAAGGGAAGATTTCAATTCTATATAAACTTAATATCAATAAAAGTTTAATTCTACAGACAGAATATGCGGACCTGCGCGAATTTTACAACCAGGTTGTAGCCAAAGAAGCCGAGCCGATTGTTCTGAAAAAAATCTGACCGGAAATACAGGCATCAATCATTCTGTTTTCAATTAACTCATTTATATTTCTTATCAAACTATTGCTATGCAACAAAAGTTTCTCATCCCTGCCTTTCTGCTTATTCTCAATATTGGATTTTCAACCCCGATGCAAGCTTCCGACATTAAATACCGTGTTTCTGATATTCCGAAGCAACTACTCAAGGATGCCAAAGCCGTAGTGCGAAACGAAGACATTGTTGTCGAAATAAATTCCAATGGCAAATTGGTTCAGAAGGTTAAATATGCTATTACTATTCTGAATAAGAACGGGGAAACCAATGGATATTTCAAGCATTACTATGATAAACAAGTGAGAGTCAGTGGCATAAAAGCTAAGATGTTCGATGAATTTGGTGTTGAAATGAAAAAAAAAGGTGGCTTTGATATTCTGGATTATGCTATGATTTCGCAAGGAACCACCTACGCCGATAGCCGCATAAAAGCTATAATTCCTGAACAATTTGAATATCCTTATACCATGGAATATACGTATGAGGTAACATTTTCGGGTGTTCTTCAGTATCCTGATTGGTATCCAATTGACGATTTTAATGTAGCTGTGGAGAAATCAACGTTTTCGCTCATAGTTCCAAAGCAAGTTCAATGCCGGTATTTTGAAAAAAACATTACCTCGAAGGTTAATTTGAAGGAAACCATTGAAAGCAATAACTACACATGGGAGTTGAATAATATGGTTGCTTTCCGGGATGAAAATTTTTGTCCGGCTTTAAGCGATTTTGCTCCTGTTGTAATGTTAGCACCTTCACAGATTAACGTTGAGGGTTATGAAGGTGATATTGAAACCTGGACAGGTTTTGGTCTCTGGATTAATCAACTGAACCATGACCGGAATAACCTGCCGGATGAGACAAAATCCAAAATACTAAAAATGACGGAGGGAATTACCGATGAACGTGCCAAAATCAAGAAACTGTATGAATTTATGCAGAATAAAACCCGTTACGTGAGTATTCAAGTTGGGATAGGTGGGTTTCAGCCTTTCGATGCTGATATCGTTGACCGGCTTTCATATGGCGACTGTAAAGCGCTTACTAATTATATGAAAACCATATTGGAAGTCGCCGGCATAAGTTCAAGCTACACGTTGATAAGGGCAGGCACGGAAAATCCTACGATAAAAACTGATTTCCCTTCGAACCAGTTTAACCATGCGATCCTTTGTGTTCCTCAGACCAACGACACCATATGGCTTGAATGCACCAGCCAGAACAACCCTTTCAACTATATGGGCACTTTTACCGCCGACCGGCAGGCTCTTGTTATTGATTCAAGTGGAGGAACTTTAGTGCGTACGCCTTCACTCAATCTCGAAAAGAACCTTGAATCACGGAAAATGAATGTCACACTCGACCCGTCAGGAAGCGGGTTTGCTGATATCAAAACAATCTATAACGGCGCTCCTTACGATTCGTATGCATCTATCCTGATGAGCGACCAGGCTGACAGGAAAAAGATGGTTACCAGGAGGATTCATATCCCGAATTTTGAACTCGACAATTTTAATATCCAGGAAACCAAATCCGAAAAGCCTTTTGTTACCGAGCGGCTTAATCTTTCACTCACCAACTATTGCACCCGCGTCGGCGATAAACTGATGCTTTGCCTTAATATCATGAACAAGCTCAGCGAATCGCCTTTTCAATCCTCAACCCGGAAAAACATGATTTCCATTAAATGGCCTGTTTATGAAATCGATACGATTACCTATGAGTTTCCCCAGGGATATACCTTAGAGAATGTTCCGGCAAAAGTAAGCCTTCAGTCCGATTTCGGTGAATACACTACCGAAGTAACAAAGTCAGGTTCAGCATTGCAATATGTGCGTACATTTAAAGTCTATAAAGCCGAACACCCTGTTGACAGGTATGATGAAATTGTGACTTTCTTCGAGAAAATTGTAACTGCGGATGAGAATAAAGTGATGCTGACAAGGGTGATGTAACAAACCTGGGATAGAGTTGTCTGCCCTAATCATAAAATTAGTCGAAATCAAACCACATGAATAAAACAAATGCGGTAATGCTTCGTAAACCTACTTTTAAAGATTATTGATCTCCTTATCGAAATCTGATTGAATCAGTTTATCTTGCGAAATGCGGTATTTTTCATATTCACCTTCGGCGAGGGCTAACGCAACTTCATGTGAGATTTTGCCTTGATGTTTTAGGACCGCTTCCTCATTAAACTGCAAAAATGCATCCAATTTGCTCACCCAATCATTCATAAACATAACTATTCCTTTGCCAGCCTGATTTTCTGCATAGTCCAGATACATGGATACAATTCTGTTTAAGCCATCCAGTTCTTCTGTGTTAAGGTAATTTTTCGCAATCCCAATATCTGTTTTCCTGATACTTCCTTTCGGAGCATTTTTCCAGCTTGTTAAACCCATATTTTCTTTAGAACTGTCAACTCTGGCTGCAATTATTTCAGCAGCGGTGAGTCCTGTAATTGCCCAATGTAGTTTATTTTGAACAGCAGCAAAAAAATCCTTTGTGGTTTGTGTGTTTACATCATAATCAGCGCTGCATTGCGAGTAGATATCAGTAATTTTTTGATAGAATCGCCTCTCACTCGAACGAATATCACGGATACGCGCTAATTGCTCTTCGAAATAATCTTTGCCAAAAATATTGTTCGGATTTTTCAGGCGCTCATCATCCATTGTAAAACCCTTGATGATGTATTCTTTTAATAGTTCAGTTGCCCAAATACGGAAATGGGTTGCCTGAGTAGAATTAACCCTGTAACCAACCGAAATTATTGCATCAAGATTATAAAACTTTGTTTTATAGGCTTTGCCATCTATGGCAGTATGTTCCAGAATGGAACTAACTGAATTTTCGATTAACTCGCCGGTTTTAAAAATATTTTTTAAATGCTTGGTAATTGCAGGTCGTTGTACACCAAACAAAGTGGCTATTTTATCCTGCGTAAGCCAAATCGTTTCATTTTGTAAATAGATCTCAACCTTCACTTTACCATTTGGTGTTGTGTAAAGTAAAATCTCATTAAAACCTTCTTTTGCCTGTTCTTGTTTTTTTGCCATTGGTTATTCCTATTTATCATTTCCCTGACCAGTTCTTTTATTGCCATATCGAAACTTTTCGCTTGCCCTTATCCCGAACTACTCGAAATTTTCGCGTAATTGTCAACTCTATCAATTCCCCGTTTTCAAAAATTTCTTTTAAAAGGCAGGTAATGGTGTACTCTATAACTCCAAAAAGTTCTGCCACCATTTTCTGGGTAAGCCAAAGTGTTTCACCCTCAATATACACCTAAGGTTTTACATCTCCATTGGGCGTAGTATATAGGATAAAGGTTTGTTGTGGTTGAGATTCAGATTCACTCATAGGTATATCTACTTTTGCGTTGTTCATTTAATCATCAATATCTTTTTGCTGATGTCAACGAAATGATCGGAAACTCCGTCAATACAGGTTTTGCAACTTTCCTTTGCCTTATCCACAGGATTTAAAAAGTTGCGCAAAGCAGCATAACCAAAAAGCTCATAAATTTCTCTGGCAAGTGAATATTCTGAACCGTCCTATTCATATGCATAAGCTTCAGAAGCCCGGTTGAGTATGGTTAATATCTCTTTCCCCTTCTTGAATGCGAATATTTTGGGCTGATAATGACTTTAAAGTTATATCTCAATCAACATCATTTGGTTTCTAAAATCAGGCAATCACTCCTTACACGCTATAAATGTACAAAATTTATAAACTTCAATACTATCATAAAAATGCCAGTCCATGTGCCATATACTTTGCTTCTATCCCTATTTCCCATCTTCCAAAAAACGCTTACCTTTGCCTTTAGTTTTTCCACATCACAACGTATGAAATTCAGTGATATCATAGGGCAGGAGCCGCTGAAACAGCGTCTTATACGCACTGTTCTCGACAACCGCGTTAGCCATGCCCAGCTTTTTCTCGGGCCCGAAGGTTCAGGTAAACTGGCGCTGGCCCTGGCGTATGCACAGTATATCAATTGCCGGAAACGCACCCCCGAAGATTCGTGCGGCGAATGTCCGTCGTGCAGGAAATACAGTAAGCTCA
>Ga0208789_1000906_pt1 | contig 21109 bp, 16 predicted proteins | sample Methanotroph_Enr_FD_187368 | JGI IMG/M metagenome (GOLD analysis project Ga0208789, IMG submission 187368) | Enriched soil microbial communities from Old Woman Creek wetland in Ohio, USA - Methanotroph_Enrichment_5 (SPAdes) (version 2) | ecosystem: Environmental > Terrestrial > Soil > Wetlands...
GGTTCGGGGATTTTCGGTACGCTGGTTCTTGCCATTTCAAATCAGATTATTCCCGTTACTATCATCACCGTTTCAGGAGCCGGTGGGGCAACCTCCATTACCATTGATAAGGGGACGATTCAGCTAACCGCCGTGGTGCTACCCGCCAATGCTACCAATGCGTCCGTTACCTGGTACCTCGTTAACGGAACAGGGCAGGCATCCATTGACGCTGCCGGACTGGTGACGGCCATTGATAACGGCACGGTTATAGTCCTGGCCACGGCTAATGATGGCTCCGGTATTTTCGGTACACTGGAGCTAACGATTTCCAATCAGCTAACATTTTCTGCCGACATCTCTGATAGCGAGAAAAAAGACGATTCATTACCGATAATTGTAACCAGATCTGAATTAATAATAGTATTAGACTATAGCTTTTTTTCATGTAAAGCAGAATTATATAATTTACTAGGTGTTTTAATATCAGGTAAGCAGATAGAAAGCGGAAGTATAATATTTAACATTTCAAGACTTCCATCAGGAATTTATTTCGTCGTGCTTTCAAAAGGCTTCAATAAAAAGGTGGTTAAGGTACTAAAGCCTTAATTCATAATTTACATGAGTTCTGGCATTCTCATATTTTTCTATCGCAGAATAGCCCAATTTATTAATGAATGTCGATTAGGTTATAGTTTTAATGCAAAATTAAAATCAACTAATCCGCAAGTTCAAAAAATCAGATCTGGATTCCTTTCCTAATATTTTATCAAAATTTTCCCATTCATCCATTTGTATTCAAATAATGTATATTTTTGCATTCTTAATGCATATTTATACATGAACTCAAAAACAAATCGTCATAACCAGATTAAGCGGATTATTTTGGAAAATAAAATATCCAGCCAGGATGAGCTATTGGAATCATTACGAAAATCAGGGTTTGAACTCACACAAGCCACCCTTTCGCGTGATTTAAAAGAAATCCGTGTAGGCAAACTTGCCGATTCAACAAGAGGAAGTATTTATGTATTACACGAACAGCTCAATCAAAACAGCCAGCCAGGCAAAGTTCCTTCATTTCCTTTGAACAGTGTGCATTCAGTGGTATTTTCATACCACTTATGTGTAATACGGACTTTCCCTGCATTTGCTTCAACTGTCGCCACTTATATTGATAGTTCCCGATTAGCCGAAATTGCCGGTACCATCGCCGGCGACGATACCATCCTGGTTATCCCGCGAGAAGGATACACTCAAAATGAAATCCTGAAAGCTTTGGGCTCTGTAATACCTAATTTTGAAAGCAAATTGGATTAGTGTCTTATTCAATAAAGTTAAAATTCACACAAACAATTAATTACGAACATCCGATGAATGAAATAAAAGTGGGTGTAGCCACTCTTGATGACATTATTTATGTTTCTCAAATTCTCGAAACTATCGAAGATTCGGCAAAAATACGCGGAACAGGAATTGCTAAAAGAGAACCCGAATATATCATTGAAAAAATAACACAGGGGAAGGCCATCATTGCTACAAGTGGCAATAAGTTTGTTGGATTCTGTTATGTAGAAAGCTGGGGAAATAAAAAATTTGTAGCCAATTCAGGATTGATTGTCAGACCCGAATACCGGGGCCATGGAGTTGCCAAAGATATAAAACGGGCTGCTTTTAACCTGTCGAGACAAATGTTTCCCGAAGCACAGATTTTCGGACTGACCACAGCCTTGGCAGTCATGAAAATTAATAGTGAGTTAGGTTACCGGCCAGTAACCTTCAGCGAACTTACCAATGATGATTCGTTTTGGAAAGGGTGCCAAACCTGTGTAAATTATGATATTCTCACCCGCACCGAACGTAAACATTGTCTTTGTACAGGCATGTTGTACAAACCCGAGTGGGAAAAACAAGGTGTTCACGAAACCAAAGAACCGGAAACATTGGTGCATCCACTCCCTGTTTACGACAGGTGGATGAAATTCAAGCAATTTATTTTATTGCGGCTGCTTAATAAAAAGAACGGTAGTCCTGCTACCTATCAGGGTGAAAAGAAAAAGATTTTTACGTTCTTCTAACCCCAAATGCACATTGGCAAATAGAGTATTCAAACGGTTTTATGCAGTCAGAAAAAATATAATTGCAACAAACCATTCATACAAACAAAATGATAAAGGAAAAAGCAGTACTTGCATTTAGCGGAGGATTAGATACGTCTTTCTGCACCAGGTATTTAACAAATGATAAAGGATTTGATGTGCATACCGCTATCGTAAATACCGGTGGTTTTTCGGAAAAGGAACTGGAAGCAATACAAAAACGGGCTATTCAACTTGGTGCAACTTCGCATGTTACACTTAATATTGAAGATGAGTACTATCAGAAATGTATTCGTTATATGATTTACGGAAACATGCTGAAAAACGGAACATATCCCTTATCGGTGAGTTCGGAACGTACATTCCAGGCGCTGGCTATTGCACAATATGTACTCGAAATTGGCGCAAAATATGTTGTACACGGTTCAACAGGTGCAGGTAACGACCAGGTTCGCTTCGACCTGGTATTCAATATTATAGCTCCTGAAATTGAAATCATTACTCCCATCCGCGATTTGCAGCTTTCGCGGGAAGCAGAAATAGAATACCTGAAAAAACAAGGTTTTGAAGCCGACTGGAAAAAGCTTGAATACAGCATTAACAAAGGACTTTGGGGAACCAGCGTCGGAGGGAAAGAAACTTTGACATCGCATTTACCTTTGCCGGAAACTGCTTATCCGTCGCAACTGAAAAAAAACGGGGAAGAAATTCTTACACTCACTTTCGAAAAAGGCGAAGTAACACAAGTAAATGGCATCAGTTATTCAAGAACAGATGCGATTCGTAAAATTGAAGCAATCGCTTCTGAATATGCCGTGGGCCGCGATATGCACATTGGTGATACGATAATCGGCATCAAAGGCCGTGTCGGATTCGAAGCCGCGGCGCCAATGATCATAATAAAAGCTCATCACACCCTCGAAAAGCATGTGCTCACCAAATGGCAGCAATACTGGAAAGAACAACTTTCAAACTGGTACGGAATGCTGTTACATGAAGGCCAGTACCTCGATCCGGTGATGCGTAACATCGAAAAGTTCCTCGATGATTCGCAGGAAACCGTTAGCGGTGAGGTATATGTAAAACTAAATCCATACCGGTTCAGTATCGATGGCATAAAAAGTGACTTCGATATGATGAATGCCGGTTTTGGACAATACGGTGAAATGAACGAAGGCTGGAGCGCCAACGATGTGAAGGGATTTACAAAAATTCTTGGCAACCAGTTGAAAATTCACCGTTTTGTTCAGGATAAAAATAAGAACGCATAAACTAGGATGGGACTGCAAATTTATATATCGTCCCTATGGGACTTAATTCATTTGGGTTAGCATTTTTCTACCAACATTTTGTCCCTACGGGACAGTCCCAGCGGGACTAAATATTGGTAGAAAAACAGTAAACCTTGATTGGGAATAGTCCCGTTAGGGACGATATAATTAAAAGATTTAATGTAATTCTCTTATAGTTAATTGGACGTAGGTGATTCAAAATAAAAAAATAAAAGTAGCAATCGAAGGCGCAGCCGGTTATACGGCCGGCGAACTTTTACGTATTCTGTTGTTCCATCCTTTCGTTGATGTGAAATATGTACACAGCGAAAGCAATGCAGGGAAACCAGTTTATTCGGTTCATAAAGATTTGTTAGGCGATACTGAACTCATCTTCAACGACATAAATTTCAACGATACGGATGTTGTATTTTTATGCAAAGGTCATGGGCAGAGTGTAAAATTTATGCATCAAACCCAATTGCCTGATCATGTCAAAGTAATAGATCTTTCAACCGATTTCCGCGACGAGAGCAACAGTTTTGTTTATGGCCTGCCGGAAATGCAGCGCGAAAAGATCAAAACTGCTCGGTTGATTGCTAATCCGGGATGTTTCGCCACTTCAATAGAACTGGCATTGTTGCCTTTAGCGGCCGCCGGACTACTGAAAAACGATGTTCATATAACTTCCATTACCGGCTCAACAGGTGCCGGACAGTCACCATCCGAAACCACCCATTTCAGTTGGCGCAACAACAATATTTCGATATATAAACCATTCCGGCATCAGCATCTGAAAGAAATTGGTATGTGCATCAATAAGCTGCAGCCAGATTTCAAAAAATCTGTAAATCTGGTTCCGGTACGTGGAAACTTTAGCCGCGGAATTCTTACAAGCTGTTATACTGAATGTTCTGTTAGCTTTGCAGAGATTGAAAAACTTTACCACGACTTTTATAAAGACCATCCATTTACAGTTATCAGCAAGGATAATCCGGACCTGAAACAGGTTGTAAATACAAACAAATGCATACTTTACCTCGAGCGTTTTGAGGACAAACTTTATATCCTCAGCTTGATCGATAACCTGGTGAAAGGAGCTTCGGGGCAAGCTGTCCAGAATATGAACCTGATGTTCGGAATTGATGAGGATATGGGGCTGCATTTAAAACCAACAGGATTTTAATCAAGAAATACCTGTTGAACTTTATTGTCGAAAACCGAACAAGGATTAACGAATAGCGATTTATAAAGTCTGTATGATAAGCAGATGTATGATTACTTCAAAAATCTGAAATCGTTACTCCTTGTTCTGAAATCAAAAACAAAATATTTAGCCCATTCTCATATTTATGTTCTGGGGTTAATAAACAAAAAAAATAAAACAAGGTGAATTTCCTTGTATAAATATGCAAATCAATAAATTAAAATGAACATTTTTAATGTTTACCCACTTTTTGATATTGAACCGGTTAAAGCAATCGGGACCCGAATTTTAGACAGCAAAGGCAACCAGTACCTGGATTTTTACGGTGGACATGCAGTGATCTCCATCGGGCATTCGCATCCGGAATATGTTAAAGCTATAACCGATCAGCTCAATAAAATTGCATTTTACAGCAATTCGGTAATTATCGGCCAGCAAAAAGAAGTCGCCGAAAAACTAGGGCGATTATCAGGATACCCTGATTATTCCTTATTCCTTTGTAATTCGGGCGCCGAAGCCAACGAGAACGCACTCAAATTAGCTTCTTTTACCAACAAACGAAGCAAAGTCATAGCTTTTAAAGAAGCTTTCCATGGCCGCACTTCCGGTGCTGTGGCATGTACAGATAATCCATCCATAATTTCACCATTTAATGCCGGCCACCAGGTGGAGTTCATTGAACGGTTTAATATAGATGCAGCAAGGATTTCGATTGAAAAAGGAGATGTTTCGGCGGTAATCATCGAGGGAATTCAGGGTGTTGGAGGAATTTATGTACCTGAACCTGCGTTTCTGGAGGAACTACATGCCATTAGCAAACAGCATGGCACTTTCCTGATCCTCGACGAAATTCAAAGTGGTTATGGAAGAAGTGGCAAATTTTTCGCTCATCAGTATTCAGCTGTAAGACCTGATATTATTACCGTTGCGAAAGGAATGGGGAACGGTTTCCCGATTGGTGGAGTTTTGATCAGCCCAATTTTTGAGGCTAAATTCGGAATGCTGGGAACCACTTTTGGCGGTAATCATCTTGCCTGTGCAGCTGCCAAAGCTGTTCTTGATATAATTGAAGAGGAAGAACTGATTGAAAATGCTGCCATTGTTGGAACCTATTTGATCGAGCGTTCTAAAAACCTGAAAGGGATAAAAGAAATTCGGGGAATCGGCCTAATGGTAGGTTTGGAATTCGACTTTGATATTACACAACTTCGAAAAGATTTGCTCTTTGATCACAACATATTCACCGGTTATAGCGGCAAAAACACGCTGCGGCTACTGCCTCCGCTCAGTATCAATAAAAATGATGTGGATATTCTTGTTAATGCACTTGAAGCCATTCTTTCCAACCAGTAATTAACTTTAGGGCAAATTCAAATGGTTGAAAACCAATTAGAAACACTTACTGTTGTTAAAGTCGGAGGCGGCGTTCTCGAAGACTTGGTAAGTCTGGCCGGTTTTCTGGACCGGTTTGTTGCTATTCCTGGATTAAAGATCCTGGTTCATGGCGGAGGCCGGGTAGCGACAAAACTATCTGAACAGCTCAACATTAAAAGCAAAATGGTTGAAGGCCGCAGAATTACGGATGCCGATACCATAGATATTGTAACTATGGTTTACGGCGGTCTGATCAACAAAAAAACCGTGGCTGCACTTCAGGCCAGAGGTTGCAATGCAGGTGGTTTTACGGGTGCCGATATGAACCTGATCAATGCCAGCAAGCGACCAGTTAAAGATGTAGATTACGGATTTGTCGGCGATGTAACCCAGGTTAATCACCAGTTGCTGGCGATTCTGTTGAAAAGTGGAATTACTCCTGTTATTGCTCCGCTTACACATGATGGCAATGGGCAATTACTCAATACAAATGCCGACACAATTGCTTCGGAAATTTCAGGTGCAATGTCAGATTTATATGCAGTTTCGCTGGTTTTCTGCTTTGAGAAGCCGGGTGTTTTATCCGATCCCAACAATGATAATTCGCTAATACCGGAACTTACCGCTGTATCGTATCAATCGTTTAAAGAGCAAGGAATTATCCATTCGGGAATGATACCCAAAATTGACAATAGTTTCGACGCACTGCAAAAAGGCGTACAACAGGTAATAATAACAAGTGCTTCTACACTGGATGTAAATGCCGGAACAAGGATCTCATTATGAAAGAAATATTATACTCCGAAGCGCTTGAAGTGCTGAAAAACCTGATCCGGATTCCTTCCTTCAGCAAGGAGGAAAATCTGACTGCCGATCTGATTCAGAAATACCTCGAAAGCAAAGGTCAGAAATGCAACCGGCATATGAATAATGTGTGGGTGGTTCATCCGGATTTTAAACCGGGACGGCCAACACTTCTGTTGAATTCTCATCACGATACAGTAAAACCAACAAGTTCCTGGACCTTAGATCCTTTTACACCCACAGAAGTTGATGGAAAATTGATTGGTTTGGGAAGCAATGATGCAGGAGCACCGTTAGTTTCGCTTATGGCAACTTATTTATACTTTGCCCAAAAACCTTCACTGAACTGGAATTTGATTTATGCGGCTACTGCCGAAGAAGAAATTTCAGGGCATCATGGAATTGAATGTATAAAAGATCAGATAGAACCTATTAGCCTTGCCATTGTTGGCGAACCGACTACTATGGAACTAGCCATTGCCGAGAAAGGGCTTATGGTTCTCGATTGTAAAGCATCCGGTCGCCCGGGACATGCCGCCCGCGAAGAAGGCGAAAATGCGATATACAACGCACTTCCTGATATTGAATGGATTCGCACTTTTCAGTTTCCTGAAGTTTCGAAAGTGCTTGGGCCTGTAAAAATGAGTGTAACCCAAATCAAAGCGGGATATCAGCATAATCTTGTTCCTGATGTTTGTGAATTTGTGGTAGATGTCCGTCCAAACGAACACTACAGCAATGCCGAGACGCTGGAAATTATCCGCCAAAACGTTAAATGTGAAGTTACAGCACGCTCGTTACGACTAAATTCCTCTTTTATTCCGCTTGATCATCCACTGGTAAAAATAGCCAACGCGATGAAAATTAATTGCTATGGATCGCCAACCAGCAGCGACCAGGCTGTAATGCCCTGGACATCAGTAAAAATGGGCCCTGGTGATTCAGCCCGCTCACATACTGCCAATGAATTTATCTATCCGGAAGAAATTAAAAATGGGATTGATGTGTATATTGAAATCCTGGAAAAACTGGAATTCTGATTTGTGTTTGTACCTTTGTTTATATGTTGAAATATAAACACTAGTGTTACAAATATCGAAATCCTTATAACCCTTGTATTTATTACGTCCCTACGGGACTTTAGCCAAATGAGGGTTATTTTATAGTCTACCAATATTTCGTCGCTACGCGACTGCCCCGTTAGGGGCAATATGTTGGTAGAAATTAAGATAAAAAATTATAGTCCCGTCAGGGACGAAATAAAATTCACCCGGACTACAATTATTTTAAAGTGATTTTATATGAAGCTGTGGGATAAAGGAATACCTGTTAACGAAGTCATTGAAGCTTTTACCGTTGGCCGCGACCGGGAAATGGATCTTTACCTGGCAGAATCGGATGTGCTCGGAACCATTGCTCATATTACTATGCTCGAAAGTATTGGTTTGCTTCAAAAAGAGGAATTGTCCGAGCTAAAGAAAGCCCTGGTTGAAATCTATAACGAAATTAAAACAGGCAGTTTTACAATTGAACCAGGAGTTGAAGATGTCCATTCACAGGTAGAACTTCAACTAACACAAATGCTGGGAGATATTGGTAAGAAAGTCCATTCAGGACGTTCGCGCAACGACCAGGCGCTGGTTGATATCCGCTTGTTTACCCGTGATAGTTTGCTCGAAATTGCCAACGATATTAAATCTCTTTTTGAAGTTCTTCAAAACCAGAGCGAAAAATATAAGGAAGTTTTATTACCTGGATATACGCATCTTCAGGTTGCCATGCCTTCCTCATTCGGTTTATGGTTTGGCGCATATGCAGAAGCATTGACTGATGATCTTCAACTTCTGTCATCGGCTTATAAAATCAACAACCAGAATCCATTAGGTTCTGCTGCCGGATATGGCTCGTCATTTCCTTTAAACCGGACTTTAACAACTCAGCTACTCGGTTTCGACGATTTGAATTATAACGTGGTTTATGCTCAAATGGGACGTGGCAAAGTGGAGCGAATTACAGCTTTTGCTATCGCGAATGTTGCCTCAACCATCGGCCGCATGGCAACCGATCTATGTCTTTTTATAAGCCAGAATTTCGATTTTATAGCACTTCCGGCTGAATTTACTACCGGGTCAAGCATTATGCCACATAAAAAAAACCCCGATGTTTTCGAACTGGTACGGGCACGATGCAATAAACTTCAATCTTTGCCGGTCGAAATAGGCTCAATTCTCGGAAATCTTCCTTCAGGGTATTTCCGTGATATGCAGATTATAAAAGAATCCTTTCTACCGGCTTTATCTGAAATCCAGACTATCCTTCAGATTACAGCCTTTGCCATTGATAAAGTAAGTGTAAATACACATATTCTTGATGATCCGAAATACAACTATTTATTTAGTGTCGAAGAGGTTAACCGGCTGGTTCTTTCAGGAACTCCGTTCCGGGATGCTTATAAACAGGTAGGACAACAAATTGAAAAAGGGAATTTTAAACCGGAAATCAATGTAAATCATACCCATGAAGGAAGCATTGGAAACCTATGTAATGATAAAATTGCCGAAAAATTTGCTGGTAATTATCTGGAGTTCGACAAGGATAAAGTAGATAAAGTGAAATCCGGATTGCTTGACAGCTAAAAGAGAAAATAATGCATAAAAGGTTATATCTCAATATACCGAAATGTTTAACAACTCGCATTTACACCTATAACGGTATGATGGCCTGTTCTTTGTGACTTTTTTTTGCAGCTTCAATTATCCGGATATTTAGCAAGGCTTCTTCCGGTTTAATAGCCATTTCGGCTCCGTCAACTATAACAGAGTAAACATTATTGAAAAACTCCATGTAGTCTCCCGGAAATGTTTTATACCGCCCGCGAAATTCTTTTCCTAAAAGCCCGGTGTTCAAAATTCCACGCTGGCTTGCCGGTTCAATTCCAAATCCTTTGGTTCCTGGTTTGATGTTTTGCTTGAGCTGGGCTTCCTGGCTGTCCAGGCCATATTTTACAAATGAACCTTTTGTGCCGTGAACCTGGAAACGAGGTCCCGGTTCCTTGACAAAAACGCTGGCTTTAAGAGTAACATTCAGGTCCGGATAAACAAGTTTCAGGTCAAAGCTATCATCGGTTACACTGCCCTCACGTTGGTTGAATAACCTGGCAAAAACACCTTCGGGAGCGCCAAAAAGACTCACAGCCTGGTCAATCAGGTGAATACCGAGGTCGAACAATGTACCACCGCCTTCTTTTTGTTGGTATTTCCAGAATGCCCTTAAAATTTCAGGTGTAAAACGATCAAATCGGGATTCGTAATCAACCACTTTCCCAAGTAGTCCTTGTGCGATAATATGTTTTACCGTCAGAAAATCACTGTCCCAGCGACGGTTATGAAATGGGAATACATATTTGCCGGACTTGTTTGCAATTTCAATCAAACTTTTGGCCTCAGTGCTATTAACTGCAAATGGTTTTTCGACAATTACATGCTTACCAGCCAGCAAAGCTGCACTTGCATGTGAAAAATGAAAACTGTTTGGAGAGCAGATTATTACAAGGTCAATTTCCGGATTGGCAAGCAATTCTTCATAAGATGAGGTTATATTTGCCAATGGATATTTTTCACTTGCCAGAGTGCCTGTAGTGAGAATTGTATGTAAATCAAAATTCGGGTTTACATCAATAAACGGAGCATGAAAAACCTGGCCTGAGAGACCAAATCCTACAATTCCGACATTTAATAGCGGAGCGTAGGAGGCAGATTTTGAATCCTTTTTTTGCATTTTAATGCAAGTTGGTTTGTAAAGAACAAACCTAATAAATTAAGCGACTACTCTTACATGAATTGAAGATCTAATTTGTAAAGTTCCGGCAATACTTTTCAAATTCTGTAGCTTGCAACCCGATAAATTGAATACAAGAAAGATTGCTATAGCTCACGTTCTTCACCTGCAACCGGAATTTCAATATTAGAGAATCCTCTCTGTTCAAGTGTCTTTTTATACGTCGACTGTGCTTCGTAATCGCCATGAACCAGGAAAACTTCTTTAACCTGTGACGTATCCTGGCAACTCAAATAATCGGCCATTTCGCTGTAGTCGCCATGACCCGAAAATGCTTCAATCCGCTCAATATTAGCTCTTACCGGGTGCTTTATGCCGAAAATCGAAACCTCATCAGCGCCACCTAAAATACGTGCACCCAGGGTAGCCGGGGCACAATAGCCCACTGCCAGAACCGTATTGTTTGGATTTTCGATATTATTGGCCAGGTGATGTTTGATGCGCCCGGCTTCCATCATTCCCGATGCCGAAATGATTACACAAGGTTTTTTATTCGTATTGAGTTTTTTCGATTCCTCCGGGCTTTTAATATAAAACAGGGAATTAAAACCAAATGGATCAGGATCTGTAAGCATCACGTGTGCCACATCTGCATTTAATATATCCGTGTGCAGCCTGAATATATCTGTTGCATTTACAGCCAATGGGCTATCGACATAAATATTCACTTTTGGCAATAATCCGTCATTAAAAAATTTGTTGAGAGCATAAACAACCTCCTGGGTACGTCCAATGGCAAAAGACGGTATAATAACTTTGCCCCCTCTTTCGACACAGGTTTCGCGGATAACGCGTAACAATTCTCCTTCAGCCTCCTGTAAATGTGGATGAAGACGGTTTCCATAAGTTGCTTCGGTAATAAGGTAATCGCATTGAGGAAAAGGCGCGGGTGATTTCAAAATCCGGCTGAACGGACGGCCAATATCGCCTGTGTATGCTATCCGGCTGGTTTTCCCGTTTTCTCGTATTTCGAGCAAAGCTGTTCCGCTGCCCAGCATATGACCTGTATTGGTAAACTTTACCTTGATGTTTTCGTCAATACGAAATTTACGGTCGTAAGCTACCCCGATAAATAATTCCATACAGGCTCGCGCATCCTGCTCAGTATAAATGGGTTCTACAGGTGCAAGCCCTTTTTTAATGCGCCGTTTATTGAACCACTTCACGTCACCTTCCTGTATATGCCCGCTATCGGCCAGCATTATGGCGCAAAGGTCGCGGGTGGCACTGGTGCAAATTACAGAGCCCCGGAATCCAAGTTTATAAATATACGGGATCAGGCCAGAGTGATCGATGTGTGCATGAGTAAGAATTACATGATCTATCGTTGAAGGATCAAACATCAGGTTTCGGTTCATGCCATCGGTTTCAAGTCCTTTACCCTGGAACATGCCGCAGTCGAGAAGGATTTTCTTGCCAATATTGGTGGTTATGAGGTGTTTGCTTCCGGTAACTTCTCGTGCTGCGCCAATAAATTTAATTTTCATAATACAGATCTTATTGAATTTTAGTAGTCTTCAAATTTAATTTTTATAGATATACAAAAGCAAATAAAACCGGGCAATGCTGTTAATTTTACTTAAATGATACTTTGCGGAAAATTTATAGCCAACACTTAGCTTGATTAATTCATAAACTTCAAAAAAGACAAAAGATAAAAGGATAAAGACAAAAGGATCAAAACATTATGAAGGCAATCATAAAAATCATCTTTACAATAAAAATTATGAAAATGGTTTGCAACTGCCTGACTTTTATCTTTTTACTTTTATCTTTTATCTTCTGCACGAATAATACAGGTTAGATTACAGAATTGGAAATGAACAATAAAATTCATGAAACATCGGAACTCACCAGCAAAAAATCAATACATTTGAAAGTTAAATTTTATAGCGGATAGTATGGTTCTGAATTATATCTGGATTGCTTTTTTTATCATCGCTTTTATTGTTGGGTTGATCAGGTTAATCTTCTTTGGAGATACTGAGATTTTCCCTTTGATGATGAACGGTACTTTCGACATGGCGAAAACCGGTTTTGAAATATCACTCGGACTTACCGGTGTCATGACGTTGTGGATGGGCCTGATGAAAGTTGGGGAAACAGGAGGTATTATTGGCTTGATGTCGAAAGCGGTTGGTCCGTTGTTCAGGCGATTGTTTCCCGAAATCCCCAAAGATCATCCGGCCATTGGCTCCATGATGATGAATATTGCTGCCAATATGCTCGGGCTCGACAACGCTGCCACGCCACTAGGCCTGAAAGCCATGACTCAACTCCAGGAGCTCAATAAAGATAAGGAAACTGCATCAAACGCCATGATCATGTTCCTGGTGCTGAACGCTTCGGGACTTACTATTATCCCGATCAGTATTATGGTGTTCCGGACACAGGCCGGCGCGGCAGATCCCTCGGATGTATTTATCCCTATACTTCTTGCTACTTTTTGTTCAACACTTACAGGAATCATAGCTGTTTCAATTTTTCAAAGGATCAATCTTTTCAATAAGGTTATATTGCTGTATCTCGGTAGTTTTACATTGTTGGTATCGGGAATTATCTGGTACTTCAGCACTATCAACCAGCAACAGATCACGACGATATCTTCCGTTTCAGGGAACCTTATTTTGTTTACGATTATTATTTCCTTTATAGTTTTAGGTCTAATAAAGCGTATTAATGTTTACGATGCTTTTATCGAAGGGGCAAAAGAAGGTTTTGGAATTGCCGTCAGGATCATTCCGTATTTAGTGGCTATCCTTGTTGCCGTTGGCGTTTTCCGTACCTGCGGGGCTTTGGATTTCATTGTAAAAGGCATAGGTCAGATGTTTGCCGCCATGGGTGTGAATACCGATTTTGTTGATGCCTTGCCTACGGCTTTTATGAAACCGCTCAGCGGTTCAGGTGCACGCGGAATGATGGTTGATACCATGAAACATTTTGGAGCAGATTCATTTGCCGGCAGGCTATCCTGCATTTTCCAAGGTGCAGCCGATACAACCTTTTATATCGTTGCAGTATATTTCGGATCAGTGGGAATAAAAAAAACACGCTACGCCATAACAGCTGGCCTGCTTGCCGACCTGGCAGGAATGATAGCGGCCATTTTTATAGCTTATTTGTTCTTTCATTAGGAGCACATTAAAAACAGTAAAAGATGAAGCAAGTTAACTGGGGAATAATTGGCTGTGGAAATGTTACCGAGAAAAAGAGCGGACCTGCATTCAATAAAATAGAAGGATCGAAGCTTGTGGCTGTGATGCGCCGTAATGCTTCAAAGGCTGAAGATTATGCCCGTCGCCATGGCGTACCAAAATTTTATTCTAATGCATCTTTACTAATTAATGATGCAGATGTTAATGCTGTTTATATAGCAACGCCTCCTGACACCCATGCACAATATGCTATTGAAGCCATGAAAGCGGGCAAAGCAGTGTATGTGGAAAAACCAATGGCACGCACTGTTGCCGAATGTGAGGAGATGATCCGGGTAAGTGAAGAAACGGGCCAGCCATTGTTTGTTGCCTACTACCGCCGCAGGCTCCCAAGTTTTTTAAAGATAAAGGAACTAATTGATAATAAAGAAATTGGTGATGTAAAATATATTCATGTCCAATTGCATAATCCATTGAAACCCGAAGAGGTTGATCTGGAAAAAGAACACGAATGGCGCGTATTGCCGGAAATTTCGGGTGGTGGTCATTTTCATGATATGGCAGCCCACCAGTTCGATTATCTTGAATATCTGCTTGGGCCCATTAAGGAAGCGAAAGGCTTCTCGCTTAACCAGGCAGGACGTTATCCGGCAGATGATATAGTTACTGCTACTTTTCTTTTTGAATCAGGAATAGCCGGCACGGGCTCATGGTGTTTTTCGGTTCCTGAAAATCTAAAAACCGATATAACAACAATTGTTGGTTCAGAAGGGCGAATCACCTTTTCGTTTTTCGAGCATCAAAATATTTGTGTTGAAAAAAGAGATGGAAGCATTCAAAATTATACTCTTCCTCACCCCGAAAACATCCAGCAGCCTCTTATCCAAACTATAGTTGATCAATTGCTTGGGAAAGGGGTTTCTCCTTCAACCGGAAAGACCGGTTTACGTTCGACTATGGTCATGGAATGGATTACTTCCAAATAGCAAACTCTTTTCTCTTTGGGGTATAACTTTCCTGTTGTTAGCTCGCTGAATTGTATGAATCAGATCAGATTGCAATTACCGATCTCTTTCATAAAAGGTTAACATTGGTTTGGTGTACATACCAACAATACTCTTTATTTTTGCAAATTGCTGGATTTATTCATCTGGAACAGCTAAAGCTCTCCAAATTCAATCTTATAAGTAACCGGATAATTAAAAGTTATTAATATGAATATCGTCAAGTCATTAAAATACGCCCTGCTATTTTTGTTAATCTCCGTAATGGCTCAGGCTCAGCCTGGTAAACAAACCAGGGGACAAGCCAGATATGGGAGTAGTTATGAGGAGAAAACGCTTTCACCTACTGAATATCCTTATTTATTGCCATACAACAGGTGGATAGACCCCGCTGGAAAACAAATCTATTTTGGCAATCCAAAACTCGAAAATCATGCCCTCGATGTGGTGTTATCTCCTGATGAGAAATGGCTGGCTGTTGAAGGCCGCTATGAGGTTCTCATTATTTCCCCGCAAACCAATCAGATCGTTGCTACTTTAAAAATGAGTGAAGTTCTTAAAGAGAAGAATATCATGAATACCTTCTCGGGTCTATGCTGGTTACAGGAAGGAAAACAATACCGTCTCTTTTGGGGGGCAGTAGGAATCAAAGATTCTTTCGTTGCTTGTGCAAGTTGGGATAACAAAAAGTTAACGGCAAACGAATTTATTCCTTTCGAAGCGGTAAAACCAGCCCAGATGGCCCTTCCCAATGAATTGTGCATCCGGAACGAAGAGGGTAAGCAATTTCTTTATGTGGTTTTGAATGGAAACAACACCGTGGTGAAAATGGATCTAGCTGCTAAACAAACGGTTTGGACCACAAATGTTGGTGTAGCTCCTTTTGGCATTACTATGGCAAACGGTAAAATTTATGTAACCAACTGGGCCGGCGGAATTCCTGAAAGCAATGATAAAAATGTAGCTGGGGTGCCCTGGGGTAGCGCAAAAGTTGACCCGGTAAACGGGGCTACACGCGAAGGGTCTGTGTCGGTTTTGGATCCGAAATCAGGCACCGTTCTTAAAGAAATACAAGTCGGGCTTCACCCTAACGACATTGTAGCCAGTAAGGATGGTAAGTTTGTGTATGTTTCCAATGCCAACAGTGATAATATCAGTTCAATATCAACAACAACTGATGTTGTAACCGAAACGATATCTGTAAGGCTAATGCCAGAAAAAAATCCGTATTGGGGAGATTCTCCGAATGGGATGGCCATTTCGCAAGACGATAAAACGCTTTATGTCGCAAATGGAATGGATAATGCTCTTGCCGTAGTTGAATTAGGTCAGAAATCGTGTAGCAAAGCCGAAGAAAAAGAAAGTGAAATTGAAGGCTTTATTCCAACGGCCGCTTACCCGGGTGCAATTGCAATATCCATAACAGGTCAAATCTTTGTGGCCAACATTGAGGCAGAGGGGGCACATATCCCAACCTTGACAGAAGGTTCATCAGAACCTGCATACAATTCGCACAGGCAGTTGGCATCTGTTTCGGTAATTCCAACGCCAACCGAAAAAGAATTGAAAGCCTATACGAAAAGGGTTGAAGGCTCACAGCAATTTTTCAGGATTGCCCTTACTGCGAAATTGCCCAGAAAACAGGTTAAACCGGCGCCTATTCCCGAAAGGATTGGCGAGCCATCTGTATTTAAACATGTGCTGTATATCATAAAAGAAAACCGAACTTACGACCAGGTTTTAGGCGATATGAAAAAAGGAGATGGTGATTCGACTCTAACCATTTTTGGACAAAAAGTCACACCCAATTCTCATGATCTTTGTGATAAATTTATTTTGCTCGATAATTTTTATGCTTCCGGCAAATGCTCAGCCGAAGGGCATCAATGGACTGATGCTTCCATTGTAACCGATTATATCGAAAAAGATGTACGCGCCTGGTTTCGCAGTTACCCCCATGTGCAGGAAGATGCTTTGGTGTATGCTCCAACAGGATTCCTCTGGGATAATGCATTGAAACATGGGAAAACTGTCAGGATTTACGGCGAGGCTTCGGTACCTGAATATAATGCACAATATACCTGGACTTCAATATATACGGACTTTCTGAATCATAAGAAATTTGAATTCAAAAATAAAACTACCATAAAACCGGTTGAGAAAATACTGAGTGAAACGTATCCTTCGTACGATGACCATCGGATTCCGGATGTGCTCAGGGCCGGGACATTTATCGAGGAATTGAAATCTTATGAAGAAATGGACGGCGACCAGCTTCCTGAATTGATGATTATGGCCCTTCCGAATGACCATACCGGTGGAACAAGACCAGGGCTGCCAACTCCGCGGGCCATGGTTGCTGATAACGACCTGGCACTTGGACAGATTGTGGAAGCACTGAGCAAAAGCCGGTTCTGGAAGAATACAGTGATTTTTGTTACAGAAGATGATTCGCAGGCTGGCTGGGATCATGTTTCGGCCTATCGGACTGTGGGAATGATAATAAGCCCATATACCAAAACCGGTGCCGTTATTCATACCAACTACAACCAACCATCGATGGTGCGGACTATAGAGCAAATTCTGGGTATTCCTCCGATGAACATTATGGATGCTACGGCCATGCCAATGTTCGATTGTTTTGTACAACAAGCTGATCACACACCATATAAGGCATTGGATAATCAAATTCCTCTTGATGAGATGAACCCGCAATTGTCGGATTTAAAAGGCGCTGACCTCCATTATGCACAAAGAAGCATGGAACCGCAATTTGATGGAATCGATTCCGGTGATGACGACCTTTTTAACCGGATACTTTGGTTTGCCATGAAAGGCAAAGAAAAGTACCCGCAACGGTTCAGTGGGAAAGATATGAATTAAAAAGCAACAAAGGCGACTTGATGAAGGCCGCCTTTGCTCTGTAATTGATTTAGAAGTTAGTTTCAGCTACTGCATCCGCCAATTTATTTTTTAATAACGCCCAGCTCTTTACCAACTTTGGTAAAAGCTGCTATACATTTATCCAGGTGTTCGCGTTCGTGGGCGGCAGAAATCTGAACACGGATACGGGCTTTATCTTTTGGGACGACAGGATAATAGAACCCGATAACATAAATTCCTTCATCGAGCAATTTAGCTGCGACTTCCTGGCTCAGTTTTGCATCGTAAAGCATCACGGCACAAATGGCGCTTTGAGTCGGTTTGATATCGAACCCGGCTGCAAGCATTTTCTCGACAAAATAAGCAGTGTTTTCATGCAATTTGTCTTGCAATGTGTTGGTTTCGCTCATCATATCGATCATGCGGCTGCCGGCGGCAGCAACCATAGGAGGAATCGAATTGCTGAACAGGTAAGGCCTCGAACGCTGACGAAGCATTTCGATAATTTCTTTTTTACCGGTAGTAAATCCACCGATAGCACCACCAAAGGCTTTGCCTAATGTACCTGTTATAATTTCAATTTTTCCTTTAAGGTTAAACTGCTCTGTAACACCACGTCCGGTTTTGCCTACAACGCCCGCCGAATGTGATTCGTCCACCATAATCATGGCATCATATTTATTGGCTAATTCGTAAATTTTATCCAAGGGAGCAACGTTTCCATCCATAGAGAAAACGCCGTCGGTAACAATCAACCGATGTCTTTGTGCCCGGGCAGCTTGCAATTGTACTTCGAGGTCGGCCATATCGGCATTGTTGTAGCGGTAGCGAACTGCCTTACTCAAACGCACTCCATCAATAATCGAAGCATGATTCAGAGAGTCACTTATAATTGCATCTTCTTCCCCTAAAAGTGGTTCGAATACTCCACCATTCGCATCGAAGCATGCAGCATACAATATGGTGTCTTCTGTACCGAAGAAATCAGCAATTTTCTTCTCCAGTTCCTTGTGCAAATCGCCGGTGCCACAAATAAAACGAACGGACGACATTCCGTAACCATGTGTATCGAGCGCTTCTTTGGCAGCAGCAATCAGTTGCGGGTTGTTCGAAAGTCCAAGGTAATTATTGGCGCAGAAGTTAAGCACTTTTGCACCCGAACTGATGGTGATTTCGGCACCTTGCGGTGAAACCAGGATACGTTCATTTTTAAATAATCCGGCTTCTTTTATTCCGGCAAGTTCTTTTGTCAGGTGATCCTGAAATTTGATGTACATAGTATCTTGATTGTTAATTTTTTATGAAAACGGAACATGTTCTATCCGGAGGCAAAGGTAAAAATTATTAGCCTGAATAAAAGGAATTTCGTCTAAATCCGTCGCTTTAGGGGGCAAGTTTCGCAACTTACCGGATAGGTTTCAGTGAAATACTTATTTTCAAGTTTTATGTGCCTGAACAACAGGAAATTAAAAATAATTTGCCTACGCTTTAAAATAACGGTCGAGGTAATCGAATTTGCTTAATTTTGCGCACTTTAGTGTGTTATTTAACTATAAAATTATCGGAAAACTATGAAGAATATTCTTGTAATCGGAGCGGTAGGCCAGATAGGCTCAGAACTTACCATGAAACTCAGAAAAATTTATGGTAACAGCAGTGTGGTAGCTGGTTATTTTCGTCCCGAACCCACTGGTGAGCTGCTCCACTCAGGTCCTGCCGAATATGTAGATGTTACCCAGGTACAGCAGATTGCCGATCTGGTTAAGAAATATAAAATTGATACGATTTATAACCTGGCAGCTATTCTTTCGGCTGTCGGAGAAACTAAGCCTCTAATGGCCTGGCAGATTGGTGTGGGAGGATTAATGAATTGCCTGGAAGTCGCACGCGAATACAAATGTGCGCTTTTTACGCCCAGTTCAATTGGTTCATTTGGCCCAGGTACACCAATGGATCACACTCCTCAGGATACCGTTCAGCGTCCCCAAACCATGTATGGCATCACCAAGGTTACAGGTGAATTGCTCAGTGATTATTATTACAAAAAGTTTGGTGTGGATACACGCTCAGTTCGTTTTCCGGGAATTATTTCAAATGTTACGTTGCCCGGTGGAGGGACTACCGATTATGCCGTGGAAATTTATTATGAAGCCGTTAAGACCGGCAAATATACCTGTCCGCTTGCAGCAGGTACTTTTCTAGATATGATGTATATGCCTGATGCAATTATGGCTGCCATCAGACTGATGGAAGCCGATCCGGCAAAACTGGTTCACCGCAATTCGTTCAATGTTACGGCTATGAGTTTTGATCCGGAATTGATTGCTGCCGAAATCCGTAAGCATATACCCGGTTTTGTCATGAACTATAACGTTGAACCTCTGAAACAGGGAATTGCCAATTCGTGGCCCAACAGCATGGACGACTCCTGTGCACGTGAGGAATGGGGCTGGAAACCCGGTTGGAATCTTGAAAGTATGACCTTGGATATGCTTCAAGCTATTCGCGAAAAGAAAGCAAAAGAACTCATTTAGAAAAGACTGGAATTACTGAAACAAACCCAATGCTATTGTTTTACAGAATTCCTGATCCCTTCGGCATACAAGACCTTTTCGAACGTGAATGCCTTATCGAATTTACCTGAATCGAAAATATAGTCTGAATCATACTGATAAAGCATTTCAACACTCTCTTTGATAATTGGGTTAAAAATCCCCGCCATTTGAATCATTATTTTTGGAAGTACCGTTATTTTTGCTTTTACGTTAAGTTCTTTTGCTGCAATCTCAACTATTTGCTGTGAAGTAAGAATATTCATGTCGGCAGGCAGATGCCAGGTTTGATTATAGGCTGAAAGAGTGTTCCCAAGCAAAGCTGTTGCTTTTCCTGCATCAGGAGTATAGGTGAAAGAATGTTTCAGGTTTTTGCTCATCATAAGTTGTGCTGTTTTACCTTTCTTCATATTCTCGAAAACCATCATATTTAAAAAACTGTTATAGGTTTCCGGTCCATAAAAATCGGCTGAACGGGCAATCAGTGCTGTTAATTCCCCTTTTTGAACTTCTTCCAGAATCATGGAGGCAATCTTCGCCCTAATTTCACCTTTGCGGCTGCATGGATTAAAAGGAGTTTCTTCTGTCATAGGACCAACAACCTTTCCATACAAATAAACATTATCGAAGAACACCAGTTTGGCCTTATTTTCCTTACAGGCATTTATAACATTCTGCATAAGTTTTGGCCATTGTTCCTGCCAGACTTTAATGTTGTATTGCAGGCCGGCAGTGAGATAAACGATATCGGAACCTTTTACGGCTTTCATCACCTGTTCGGCCGAAGTAAGATCGGCTGGTACAAGTTCTTCCTTGCCGGTTACAGCTTTAGGGTTCCGGCTAACCAACCTGATTTGATCGGTATAAGAGGGTAGTGTTTTTGCTACATGATTGGCAATAATACCACCTGATCCTAAAATGGTTTGCATAGTTTTCAATTTTAG
>Ga0208789_1000907_pt1 | contig 21091 bp, 14 predicted proteins | sample Methanotroph_Enr_FD_187368 | JGI IMG/M metagenome (GOLD analysis project Ga0208789, IMG submission 187368) | Enriched soil microbial communities from Old Woman Creek wetland in Ohio, USA - Methanotroph_Enrichment_5 (SPAdes) (version 2) | ecosystem: Environmental > Terrestrial > Soil > Wetlands...
CGCCCACCGACCGCTGCGCCACTGGCAGCATGAGGCTGTGGTGCAGCAGACGCAAAGCTTTCCTCGTCATAACCGTTTTCCAACACCACCATGCGGCTGGCGGCAGCCGGATAGCGCTGCTGGTAGATGCGGGCCGCCCCGGGGGTCGTAAACACACAGTAGCGCGCCCGCGCTGCTGCATCTGCCTCTATGCGCTGGTAGGTCTGCCTGGTGCGCAAATCTGCCGGGTAGTCAACCTGCGCCATGGGGTCGCGAAAATCTGCAACCCAGGGAATGCCTGTCTTTCGGTGCAATGCAGAGGCAATCACATGGGCAGTGGCGATGGGGTAGGTGGACCAGATTACATCCGGTTTGAACTCATTGATCAGCTTGAGCCCCTCGCGGATGGCATCGAACTTCCAACTGATCCAGCGATCGGGTCGAGCCATCCAGCCCAGATAGCGCCCCGCTATCTGAAGGTGGCGGGCCGTGTCCAGCGCAAAAGCCCGGCGCACCACAGTACCAGCAGGCACATCGACCAGCAGATCGTCGCTGACTCTTTCATATGCACGGGGGTGGGCGCTGAGCACCAGGGGCTGCCAGCCTAGTGCGGGCAAGTGCTGCACAAAACGCAAGGTGCGTTGTATCCCACTGCTACCCGCCAGAGGCGGGAAATGGTAAGCAATCATCAATATTCGTTTCACACACGCTCCGGATTCTTGCGTTTTCCTGATGATCGCATGGTACAAGCATGGTACAAAGTACGTTGGTCAGCTGCATACAAGTGCCGCCTGGGAGATCGCCAAAGGATTTTATGGCAGAGAATTCACACCACAACCCGCGCTCAGGTCAACGTCATGCCATGCGTTTCACCCTTCTGCCTGCCATTCTGGCTCTGATGTCGGGCATGGCTGGCATGACGCTGGCCAGGCATTACCCGCTGGCACCAACGGTAGCAACTGCGCTGGTACCTCTGGCCTGGGTGATCTTTTTTGCGTGGCCGCACTTATGGCTGCTGGCTCTTCCCGCTTTGCTGCCGGTCATTGGCCTGGCCCCCTGGACGGGCTGGATCACCTTTGAAGAACAAGACATTCTCATTCTGGCGGTTGCCGCTGGCGGCTATGCCCGGATGGCGGGGCCGCGGTGGGCAGGCAGTAAGGACAATGGCTTTCGTCATCACCGGCAGGGCTGGTCTGTGCTGATCTGCTTGCTCATGGGATTGTTTGCACTTGCCACCGTCGTTTCCATGTTCCGGGGCTTTGCAGATGCAGGGGGGTTCAGCTTCGGCTGGTTTCAGGGCTATCACGAGCCGATGAATAGCGTGCGCTTGGCCAAGAGCGTTTTTCTAGCCTTGCTCCTGCTCCCGCTATGGCAAGTGGCCTATGGGCAAAACCCGGAGCGGGCGCAGACCCTGTTGTCACAAGGTTTGATGCTGGGTCTGGCCACCGCTGCGTTGACGACCCTCTGGGAGCGCACTGCATTTACCGGCTTACTTAATTTTTCAGCAGACTATCGCACCACAGGCATGTTCTGGGAGATGCACGTCGGCGGTGCGGCGCTGGATGGCTTTTTGGCGTTGACACTGCCTTTTGCATTGCGCGAGTTATTGATTGCACGAACACCTGCGCGTTGGGGCTTGGCCGCCACCGTGCTGGCGCTGGCGGCCTATGCCTGCCTGACCACTTTCTCACGCGGCGTCTATTTGGCCATACCGGTGGGTGCAGTTGTCTTTTGGCGTTTTTACACTTGGCAGCAACAACAACCCGCCCCACCAGCGGGATCGCCCCCCCATACAGCTGACTCTGGCCCGCACCTGGCGGCCGGTGCGTTGTTGCTGGCGGGGTTTGGCGCGGGGGCGGCGTGGATATTTCAAACCAGTGGCTACCGGGGCATGGCCGCACTGTTGGCCACAGTCGTGCTAATGCTGCCGCTGGCGCGCGTGTTACGTCGCTTCAATCCCCGCCAGTGGCGGTTCGGCATGACACTGGGCGGCGTGCTGGTTTTGCTGGCTGGCGCCATTGCCTGGCTGCTGCCCAAGGGCGCCTATATGGCATGGGGACTGGCGGTGGTCCTGACGGTGACCATGCTGCTCTTGTCAAGGCAGGGCCAGCGATCTTCTGCGTTCGCCAGCCCGATCGTGCTTGCCGGTTTTTTGGCCACCGTGGCTGCTACCGCGCTGGTGGCAAATCATTGGGGTGAAACGGCGGGATTCAAGCACGCTGCGCCCGTCTTGCTAGGCTTGCTCGTTGTGTGCCTAGCGGCGGGTGCGCGCCGTAAGGCACTCTGGCCTGAGTCGATACGCTGGCAAGCTACCATGGCTGGCGTCATGGCCATCGTGGCAGCCATCGTTGGCGTGTTTGGCGGCGGCGCCTACATGAGCGAACGGTTTTCAACTGGCGGGCAGGATCTTGACGAGCGCCTGGCCCATTGGCAACTGGGTAGCGACCTGCTGCGCACCCCCGCTGACTGGTTGCTGGGCAAGGGTATGGGACGCTTCCCGGCCAACTACTTTTTGGCGGGCAACCCGCAGAAACGTCCAGGGGACTACCGCCTCCACCACGATGGAGGGAATAACTTTCTCACGCTCGCAGGTGGTTTGCATGCCAATGGCTTTGGCGAGATTTTCCGGGTGACGCAACGTATTTCGGAGCCCGGCCAGACAGCAATCGTCACGGCACGGGTGCGGGCTGAGAAAGATGTGACTTTGCACTTTGAAGTGTGTGAAAAGCACCTTCTCTACCACGGGAGATGTATCAGCAGACAAGCCCGCATCAAGAGCGCCCCTGGCGTATGGCAAGACCTGCGGGTCGTCCTGCAGGGCGATCATGTGACCCGCGGCGACTGGTATGCGCCGCGCCTGCTGGCATTCTCTATGGCGATCGAGTCACGCGGTGGCATCGCCGACCTTGACAACGTGGCCCTGACCGGCGCTGACGGAAAACAGCTGCTGACTAATGGCGATTTTTCGCAAGACATGGCACACTGGTTTTTCTCCAGCGACCGGACCCACCTGCCCTGGCACATCAAGAGCATGTTCATGAATGTGTTGTTTGACCAGGGCATTCTTGGCGTCACGCTGTGGGGCCTGCTGCTGGCTGCGGCTTTGTGGCGCACCAGCCTGGGCACCGCGCGCCACCACCCGCTGGCGCCAGCATTGGCCGCCAGCCTGACAGGTTTTGCGGTGGTTGGTTTGTTTGACACCCTGCTCGATGTACCACGGCTGGGCTGGATTTTTTACTTGCTACTGCTGCTGGCATTGACGTTGCGGAGTCAAGCCAAGGTGCCGGGCGGTACCGTGACAGACAACGCAAATTCATGCTGATCCCGTCCCTGTTTTCCGTACTAATTAAGCTTTAGTTTACCCGGCTTTACGTTTGCTCAATTCGTAATCACCAGTCCTTTAATATAAAGATCAATCACGAAATACGTTTATCCGATTATTGCCAAGATAGCCTGCGGTTAGAGGAAATAGAGATTTTGGCGGACCACTCGACATTCTTGGTAGATTGCCCAGCCACAGTTATCAATTGGGAATTGATTGTTCAAATAATGGAAGCCACGTTCCGTACACATTCGACAGAATCAAACAATAAGGTTGACCTTGAAATTGAGAAATATCAGAAATATTGCGATTCGCGATAGAGCATTACCTCTAGCAGAAAGCAATTTTTCTACACGCAGCCTGTTGTCATTTTTTGCCGTCGGTGGTTTTGCTACTGGGATTCATTATTTATTGACGATCATTTTTTTCTTAGGGTTTAACCTGCCATTAGTCCACGCATCTGCCATCGGATTTTTTATAAGCGCGATCTCCAACTATTTACTAAACACGAAGTTTACATTTCACAGCAAGCAATCACATACAGTCACTTTTCCGCGTTTCTCTGCGACAGCCGGAGTCGGCTTATTGATCAATTACGTGGCACTTTCATTCCTAGTGGCATGTGGGCTCCCAGCCATACCATCACAATTAATTACTACGCTCTGCGTGACATTATGGAACTACAGTATCAACGGACTTTGGACATTCAAAAAATTGCCGGACTGAGGCAAAGTCCGACCATCGGCTTGGTGATACCCTGTTACAACGAGCAGGAAGTGCTTCCTGAAACAACGACCAGGTTACTAAAACTGCTCGCCAGGCTTAAATCAAGCGGTGAAATTGCAGAAGACAGTGCTATTTTTTTTGTTGATGATGGGAGCCGTGATCGGACATGGGATATTATTTCGGAATATGCGGATGGCGATACTCAAGTCTGTGGAATCAAGCTGAGCCGTAATCGTGGCCATCAAAATGCATTGCTGTGTGGGCTGCTGACCGCACCGGGCCAGATACTTATTAGCCTCGATGCCGATTTGCAGGATGATTTAGAAGCCATCCCGAGAATGGTCACTGCATATCGACAGGGAAGCGAGATCGTCTTTGCAGTGCGAAGAAAACGGGACAAGGATTCTTTTATCAAGCGATTTACGGCCGAAAGTTATTACAGACTCCTCGCATTTTTGGGGGTACAAATTATCTACAACCATGCGGATTTTCGCCTGATGAGCCGTCGCGCTGTTGAGACGCTGCGTGGCTACGATGAGACACATTTGTTCCTGCGCGGATTGATACCTCAACTGGGATTTAAGACTTCAATCGTCGAATTCGAGCGGGCAGAGCGTTTTGCCGGCGAATCAAAATACCCCTTCTCTAAAATGATATCGCTCGCTTGGCAAGGCATTACCTCGTTTACTGCATACCCACTTCGTCTGATAACCGGTGTTGGTGTACTCGTTTCTCTGGTTAGCCTTGCGATGGCCGGCTGGGCAATCCTAATTCGGCTATTTACCAACCAAGCATTGCCGGGCTGGGCCTCAACCGTCATTCCAATGTATTTCCTTGGAGGCGTTCAACTGTTCAGTTTAGGCATTATTGGAGAGTATGTGGCGAAGGTTTATGAATCTTCCAAAAAACGACCACGATTCCACATTGAGACAGTCTGCGGACATCAGTTCAATAATGAAGGTCGGCAATGAAAGCACGCTCTAACACTATTAGAGTACACGTTGCTTGCACCAGCGTGCTAGCAGGGTTTGCTCTATTTCTTTTTCTTACTTCACCAACAAACGGTGACTTCTGGTGGTTTGATTCTTCAAGACACGCGATGAATGGCGTATTCGTTCGTGACCTTCTGTTCGAAGGAGGGCTTTGGCATCCGATAGACTTTGCAACCGACTACTACCGTCAGTATCCTGCAATAAATATTGGGTTTTATCCACCGCTATTTTATATTAGCTCAGTGCCATTTCTCGCTGTTTTTGGCGCCAGCCATCCAGTCTCTCAGGTGGTCGTCACCTTATATGCGTTGGCGATTGGTGTTCTGACCTATTTAATTTGCTCGCGGCAGATGGATCGACTTACTTCCTTGGCCACGGCACTTTGTGTGATGGCGTTGCCAGCCATGGCATTGTGGGCGAGGCAAGTACAACTTGACGTTCCAGCCGTCTCATTGCTACTTGCCACTGCCTATAGTTTGATACGCCATTTAGAGGGCGGCGACATTAGTTGGCTATTTGGTACCGCAGTATGTCTTGGCTTGTCGGTATTGACGCGAGTCCAAGGTGTATACGCGTTGCCAGCGATTCTATATTTTTTATTATTTTACAGGTACAACCTAAGGCCGGCAATAGGGTTGCGAATCTCTGCTCTTGTAACTGCCGCACTCATCGCGTTGCCATCCATACTGATGGCCATGTATTTCAGCCAAATTAACCAATCCCTTGCAGTACAAATGGATGGCATGCCAAAGCTCATGTCATATAAAAACTGGAGCTGGTATGCCGACAAGTTGCCGCAGCAATTAGGCTGGCCGGCGTTCACGCTGACTGTCGGCGGGCTTACCACAATTGCAGTTTCCTTCAAGAAACATGGCATGGCGCAGCCGCTGAAGGTTCTCACCGCGTTTTTATTATGCTCCTGGATTTTCTTTAGTATCGTGTCAAATAAGGATCCGCGCTTCAACCTTCCAAGCTTGCCCTTCCTTTTCATTCTGTCTGTTTCTTGGCTTTATCTGCTCACACCGCGACTTGCGCGAGTTGCCGTACTCACTCTTGCGGTGTGGCTTGTTGTTCAGGCTACGGCGTTTTCTACCGTGCCTTTTGTAGGCGGGTTCAAAGAGGCGGTGTTGGCAGCACAAACTATTACGCCAAGGAACAGGAACGTTCTTATTTCAGCGCATCGAGACGGCACTTTTATCTACAACATGCGTACACTCGGCGAACGTCGCGATATCGGTGTTCGTCGTGCTGACAAATTATTTGTAGAGATCAAGATCATGCGTTCACTGGGGATCAAAGATCACAACTTAGATCAAAGACAGATTTTGGATCTACTGGGCAAACAGAATATCTCGACAATTGTCGCTCAAACTGACTATTTGTCGGATCAGACTTCGATGCAAAATTTTCAAAAAATGCTGGACTCGGGCCTATATTTCCGGAAGGTTCAGACGATTGAAATGCAGGGCAAAACAGGGCCCGATCAACATGAGTTAGTAATTTACAAAATAAGGTAATTCAAACCTAGAAGTCAGATTGACGTCAAAATCAATGCGCTGGTTTTCTAAAGAAGTATGGCTGGCCACCAATCAAACAGTTCTTTGAAAGTGATCAATAAATGCTGATGAACACTTTGCTATGGAGCGACGCGTTTCTTCGGGGGCAACCGGACGTAGACACCTGGCACGTTATACACAGTATGCTGGCGACTCCGAGGACCAGTACTCGGCCAACTGGAACGAATACAAAAAAGGTCCACGGCCGGAGCCACGCACAATCTTGGGGGCAATGCATGACTGCACTCACCTCCAATCGAATCCACAACCACTATATAGGCTGTCATGCACGCGATCGATTCATTCCTGACTCTTGGATCTCCCCGATTTTCTGATGCACGCCTGGCCGGTCTGGCGCGCTCCCATGGGGAGTCGGTGGCTTGGCATGAGGCCGTAGTGCAGGATGTAAAAGGTGCCGCCAACGGCGTGACCGGCGAATTTGCTGTGGGGTTGCGCGAGGCTAGTGGACGCACGTTCCTGGCGGTGGACCGATTTTCCGTTCACACACTATGCTATCGGCTGATGAATGGGCAGCTGCGCTTTGCACCCCGTGCGGACGATCTGGCAGATGCCGACACGCCTGTCGACCCGCAGGCTATTTTTGATTACCTGTACTTTCACGTTATCCCTTCGCCACGCACCATCTACAAGGGCATATACCGGCTGCCGCCTGGGCACTACGCGCTGTTTGAAAACGGCCAGCTCACAGTAGCGCCGTATTGGGTACCAAGTTTTGAGGAGCAGCCCAGCCCCTCGTTTGACGCACTCAAAGACGAGTTCAGGCAACTGCTGCGCGACGCCGTCGCCACGCGGCTTGATGGCAGCAAGCCGGCCTGTTTTTTGAGCGGCGGCACCGACAGCTCTACCGTGGCGGGCATGATCGGCCTGACCAGCGACAAGGTGGCGTCCACTTATTCGATTGGCTTTGATGCGCAGGGCTATGACGAGATGGAGTATGCACGCCTGGCCTCGAAACACTTCAAGACCGAGCACCACGAGTATTACGTCACGCCCGATGACCTCGTGCGCAGCATTGCACTGGTGGCGGCATCGTATGACCAGCCATTTGGCAATTCATCCGCCCTGCCCGCTTACTACTGTGCCAAGATGGCGCGTGAAGACGGCGTCAGCAAGCTGTTGGCGGGTGACGGTGGCGACGAACTGTTTGGCGGCAACTCCCGCTATGCCAAACAGAGGGTATTTGGGTGGTATGGCCGCGTACCGAGGTTGATTCAAAATGGGCTGATGGAGCCACTGCTGGGCACCCGCTCAGCGGCGGCTTTTGCCCTGACCCGCAAGGCCGGCAGCTACGTGGAACAGGCCCGCATGCCCATGCCCGACCGGCTGCAGATGTACAACCTGATCATGCGCCTGGGTGCGAGCGAAGTGCTAACGCCACGGCTGATGGCACAAATTGACACCGCGGCGCCACTGCAACTGGAACGCTCGGTGTGGCAGATGCCCCAGAACTGCAGCCATCTAAATAAAGAGCTGACCTATGACTGGCGCTTCACCCTGGCCGAGAGTGATCTGCCCAAAGTGCTGGGCGCTGCCGGCTGTGCCGGGGTGGGGGTGGGCTTTCCGATGCTCGACGAGCGGCTGCTGGCGTTCTCGCTCAAGCTGCCCACCGCATACAAGCTCAAAGGCCTGCAACTGCGCTGGTTCTTCAAAGAGGCGCTGCGCGGCTTCTTGCCGGACGAGATCATCACCAAGAAGAAGCAGGGCTTTGGCCTGCCGTTTGGCGTATGGGCCAACACCCACCCGGCCTTGAAAGCGCTCGCGACTGACTCGCTGCACAGCCTGGCCGAGCGTGGCGTGGTGCGCTCCGATTTCATCCAGACCCTGCTGACGCAGCGTCTGCCCGAGCACCCGGGTTACTTTGGCGAGATGGTTTGGATTTTGATGATGCTGGAGCAGTGGCTGGCAGCGAAGGCAACCGGGTTCAGGATAGCTGCCTGAGAATTGCTACTTATTTAATAGCTTCTTTGTAAGGCATGACGGGGGCTAGAGGCTGATTTAATATATATTCATGTATCGCCTGAAAACACAATAGATTTAGTCAGACGTGCTGTTCACAACCGCCACCTTCATCTGTCTTTTTCTGCCGGTCGTTCTGGCAGGTTTTTTTGGCATCGCCCGGTTTGACCATGATGCGGCGGCACTCTGGCTTTTTCTGGCCTCGGTGTTCTTTTACGGTTACTGGATGCCGGCGTTCACCCTGCTGTTGCTGGCCTCCATTACTGGGAACTTTCTGGTCGGCCGGAAGATTTCATCACTGGCCGACGCAGATGATGACAGCAAACGCGCCCGGTCAAAGCGATGGCTAGCGTTCGGCGTGGCAGGCAACCTGGCTCTGCTGGGCTACTTCAAGTACGCGAACTTCTTCATGGAGAACCTCAACGCTGCGCTGGGTTCGAGCTGGAACATTGGCCGGGTGATTCTGCCAATCGGCATATCGTTTTTCACCTTCACGCAAATCGCGTTTCTGGCCGATGCATGGCGCAAGGGCGTCAGGGAATACAAGTTTGTGCACTACGGCCTGTTTGTCTCGTACTTTCCGCACTTGATCGCAGGGCCGGTGCTGCACCACGCGCAGATGATGCCGCAGTTCAAAGACGCAACAACCTATCGCTTCAACACCGGCAACTTCACTGCGGGGCTGGCCGTCTTTGCCTTGGGCTTGTTCAAGAAGATAGTGTTGGCAGATGGCATCAGCCCTTACGCCGATGCCATATTCAAAGCGGCCGATGTGGGTGTTTCGCCAGATTTCGCGGAAGCCTGGCTGGGTGCTGTGACCTACACCTTGCAGTTGTACTTTGATTTTTCAGGTTACTCGGATATGGCCATTGGGCTGTCGTGGATGTTCAACGTGCGCTTGCCCTTCAACTTCAACTCGCCCTATCGGGCCACCAATATCAGCGATTTCTGGCGCCGTTGGCACATGTCACTGTCCCAGTTTTTGCGCGACTATTTGTACATTGCGCTGGGTGGCAACCGCAAAGGGGTTGTCAGACGCTATGCCAACTTAATGGCCACAATGGTATTGGGTGGCTTGTGGCACGGGGCAAGCTGGTCTTTCATCGTTTGGGGTTTTCTGCACGGCCTCTACCTGTGTCTGAATCATGGCTTCAGGGCGCTGTGCGGCCCGGCATTGAGCGCCAAACTCGATCGCAGTCGCCTGTTTGGGATTACGGCATGGATGCTTACGATGCTGGCAGTCAGCATGGCCTGGGTCGTGTTCCGCGCCGAGACATTGCAGGGCGCAGTCAGGATGCTGCAGAGCATGACCCATGCAGCTCATGTCAATCAGGTGCATGTCCTGCTTTGGAATGCCGGCCTGAGTTTGTCCATCGGGGGCCTCTGGTGCACCGTCCTCTCTGCCATGGCCTGTCTCGCACCCAACAGCAACCGTATCGGCGACTATTTGCTGCGCAAATGCCGGACCCGTACCGCAGCAAGGGCGCTGATCGCAGGCGCAAGCAGTGCCGCAGTGGCGTTCATGCTGAACATGAACATGATGCGTGATTCGGTGAGCGCATTTATTTATTTCAACTTTTAATATGGCGCGAAATTTTTTCTATTGGTTGACCGGCATTTCTGGCTTCCTGCTGCTGCTGGAGATTTTGTTGCGAGTGCTGCCGGTGTCAACCTCGACCGAGACTGGCTATTACACAGATCCACTCATCCTTAACTACCCGCCACATCATCGGTGGACTATCTCAACCGGATGGGACTTGCGCAACGCGCAGCGGCTTGAGTCAAATAACTTCGGTTATGTCGCCAGTCGCGATTTTGAGCGCAACGCGCAGGCGGTGGCGTTGATAGGTGACAGTTTTGTCGAGGCATCCATGCTGGCGGCCTCAGATAGACCTGGCGCGCAACTTGAACGTGCACTGGGTTCACGACCCGTCTTCGCCATGGGCAACCCTGGCACCGCCTTGCTGGACTATGCGGAACGCATTCGATTTGCGCACGAGCAGTTCGGCGTTCGGGATTTTGTAGTGTTCATGGAGCGTGGCGATGTCAAGCAGTCATTGTGCGGATCTGGCAATATCAACGGTCCATGCCTCGACCCTAAGACACTCGCCCCCCGCGTTGAACTACTGCCACCACCGGGAACTGCAAAAAGAATTTTTCGACACTCCGCTTTGGCACAGTACCTTTTCAGTCAACTCAAGTTCAGCCCGCAAAAGCTTTGGCGGCAAGCACTTGCTCCATCGCATCCAGTTACCGTAACTGCGCATGGTTCGGCACTTGGTCAGGCGCGCGCTGGATTGATCCACACACCTGCGACGGCTACGCATGATGTTGATGCCGTCACCAACGCTTTCTTTGCACGCGCAAAGCCACATGTCGCCGGCCAACTGATCATCGTGCTGGACAGCAACCGGCGTGCACTGTACGAAGGCACACTGGCGCCCGATCCGGCTCGAGCCCGATTCATCCAACTGGCGCGTGCCGCCGGAGCGACTGTGATCGACACCGAGCCGCTGTTTCAAGCGCATTGGGCACAATCTCCTCTCAAGTTCGACGTCGGTCCCTACGACGCACATTTGAACACGCTGGGGGTAAGCCTGATTGCGCAGGCAGCTGCCGGTGCGCTGAACCGGCCATAGGCGCAACACCGTCTGAACCACGGGAATTTTTCAGTGGCCTCTGCCACCAAGTGGAAGCACCTCACCTACTGCACACTTCGCCACCAGGGCCGCGAATCAGGTCTGCATAGACCTGATCAAGGGCAACAGGGTTTCCACGTTGGACGCTGCGGATACCTTCAAAATCGTTGTCGTCTGATCGGTGCTCAGGCGAGGGAGCTGGGTGCAGAAGACTGAAAGCTTATGAAAGTCTCTGTTGATTTCCTGAATCAAAATTTCAGCGGCCGACTTGGCCATGGCATATTCGGCCATGCCCTTTGGCCGCTTTTCGACCGCTACCGTAGAAGGGACGTACACCTTAATTTTCCCGGTCGTGATGGTCTTCTCCAGGAAAACGCATAACTCGTAGAATTTTTCCACATAGAACTCGTAAAACTCCTGAAACAGCGCTGGCTCAAAGACTTCAACCTTCTTTCTGAAAATTTTGGGAGTGGCAAAGAAGTAGATGGCGTTCAGGGCATTCCAGTCAAAATCGACCGAAGCGAATGGATCCGTGGTTAAGTCGAGCTTCCGGATTTGGCAAAGAGATCGCCCCCATTGATTGATCTCGTCGCTGATGGCCCGGGCGTCTTCAAGCCCGCAGGCATACGTGATGAGCACCTCGCCGCCTCCAGCCGCCAAGACCTTCGCCGTGACCTCACCCAGCCCCCTCGATCCACCGATAATCAGTGACCGGCTTCCCTTGAACTCATCGGCACCCACATACTTCGACAATTCTTGTACCGTGGGTTGGGCTTGGGGCGGGGGGCGCATGAATGCCTTGATGCCACCCTGGATGCAGCCGCTGAAGTTGACGTCGAACAAATGAAAACGAGGGTCGTACTTGCGCACAGAGAAGTAAAGACAATCGCTTGCTTCAGCGACTGGATGCAAATCGATATTCAGGGACGAAAATACAGAATGCAACCCCGGACAAACCATTCCTACAACATAGGAGAGCGCTGCCGTGGATGCGAAACCCTGCTTGCCCAGATAGCGATGAGATTCGGGGAAAAGGACGGAGAAGTCAGCATCATTTAACTTGAGGGCATATGATTTGCCAAGATGAAATTCTGGTGCTTCGTCGAGCGGTTGGGACAGCGTAGCGAGAAAACAGTTGTCCTGGCCCGGTGTGGCATCCGTCGATCTCGTCACTGCCCGATTCGGGGCACCTTGCGGCCCGGTAGTGAAAGTAATCGCGGAGCAGAGCAGGCCCTTGACGCGGGCCTGAACTATGAATTGATTGTTCGTTTCGGCAAACTGGGTGAAGACCACCTGCTCGCCAACGCTCACCGTATTGTTAAAAATGCAGGAGATGGTGACCGGAGGCGTGGCGGTGTCGTTTTGCCAGTATTCAAGTGCTGTGAGCAAAATATGGATTCCGTGCACAACCTGCCGTCCGGCGATCAGGCGGCGCGCGGCAACAGGGTCCATGTGCATTGGATTGCGGTCGCAAGAAATCTGGGCGAAGAGCTCCTGATCTTCCACGCAGAACGTTTTTTCTCCAATTTGGCGCATGGTCGTCCTCAAGGCTTTTCGTACAGAGTCACTCCTCGCCTGGCAGCGTCGAGCAGGTCAGCGGTGACGTCTGCAGCACGGGTGGCAAACATGGGGACATGATGAAACTTCCATTCCTTCAAACGGTCTCGATCCATGATGTCCCGCAGCTTCCATATATTGAATTTCCACAAGGGGCCACGGCCGGTTAGCCTGGCCGGAATCTCTTCCTTCCCATCGACGACCGTGATATCGAGACCAGCGCCGTTACCCCTGGGAACGGGAAATTCATCGCCCATGACGCCCTCGACATGGTGCGCCTGCGTAAGTACTTGAAATGGTTTTCCGATACCAATGATGCGCGTGTTGTGCCTGGCCATGAAATCGAAGGGCGAGCCAACCCCGTTTGGGTAGTCAGTGAATTCGTGCCCTTGCGTTAGCTCCTTAGCCAGAGGCCCAAGGGCGGCCACGCGGTACACCGGGTGACGACTCTGTGCCACTCCAGGCATTCGGCGAAATAGTTCGGTGGCCAGCCCCATCTGCGACGGCATCTTTTTAAGATCAAAACGCGGCCGCTGACTGAATGTGGCGTAGGCCCCCCCGATTTTTGGGTCCCCAAAGTAGAAGGCTGGCATGACCAGCGTTTTGTTTGGGCCGCAGAACGACATGAGCATTTTTACAAATTCCAGCGCAGTGTCCGCAAACATGGGATGCATGTGGTTGACGGAACTGTGCACCATCAGGATATCGAAGTCGGATCCGATCCTCTGCTCCAGGTGTTTGCGAAGTGCATCAACATCAAAGGTGCCATAGATTGCCCGCATGACGGGATGGAGCTTGGTGCGCGCGGTGAAATACACTGACCGCAAAGCCAGCAGCCGCTTTTGGTCGAGGTAACGGACGGCTAGGCCAGAAACAGCTTCAAGCGGGCTCATGCGGCGGCCGTGGAACCAGTTGATACCGTGACCCTGCAGGCACTGCGAAATTGCCGGGCGACCTTCAGAGTCGTGGCGACTGTCTCCTGCAGTTGTTTGAAAATGCTCAAGGGGATTACCTCATAATCTCAATCGATACGTTAAGACCGACGGCGTAATTGCTGGATCAATTTATCACCTGAAAATCGCGGGCCGGAACTAACAATCCGGTCACTCGCTTATGACTACACTTGCAATGTTACCGCTGTTTAAGAGTCACTTGCGTGCTGCGGAGTTGTGGTGAAGTATCTGTAAATTTAGAATGCTTTTACTTGACTGACACTGCATGACACATCACGCCCGACCAGGACCTGTGCACACCGCAATGAACATCTTGCTGACCTTTGACGTCGAGGTGTGGTGCAACGGATGGGGCGATCTGGAACGCTCTTTTCCAGGAAGTTTTGAGCGGTATATCTATGGCCGCTCGCCCCATGGCGAATACGCATTGCCTCAGACACTGGCCATACTTAACCAGCACCAGCTCAAGGGGGTTTTCTTTGTCGAGCCGTTGTTCGCCTCCCGCTTTGGCACCGAGCACCTTGAAATTATCGTCCGTTTGATTCGCGAGGCCGGTCACGAAATACAGTTACACCTGCATCCAGAATGGACTGATGAGGCAACAATACCCATTATTGAAAACTCTACCATCAAGCGGCAGCACCTCAGCTACTACACACTTGACGAGCAAACTGCGTTGATTGCCCACGGCCAGAAGATGCTGGAGGCGGCCGGCAGCGGACCGATCAGCGCCTTCCGCTCTGGCAGTTACGCCGCCAATCGCGACACCTTTGAAGCACTGCGCCGCAACGGAATCCTGCTGGACACAAGCCTCAACCGCTGCCACGCGGTGAGCGGGCCAGATTTATGTCAAGAAATGATTTTCAATTCGGCTTTCGTGGTGCAAGGTGTGACCACCTACCCGGTGACGGTGATGAAGGACGGTTTCGGCAAAGACCGTCCGGCGCAACTAGGTGCCTGCGGCTTCGGCGAAATGCGCGACGCGTTGCTGAGCGCGCAACAAGCAGGTGTGCGCGACTTTGTGGTGGTGTCGCACAACTTTGAAATGCTCAGGCCTGGATCGTCGGCGCCAGACTGGATTGTGGTAAATCGATTTAAGCGTCTGTGCGCGTTTCTGGCCCAACAGTCAGAACAATTCAACGTAAGGGGTTTCGCCGAGGATTTGCAGCTCTCGCCAGGCGGCCGCGAAACCACGCCAGCGCCCCGGACGACGTGGCTTTCAACCAGTCAGCGCTACCTGGAGCAGGTTCAGCGCCGCTTGCGCCGTTGAGACTTCACAATTGACGACTCTATCAATTGTCAAACAAATCAGGCGTTGCGCAAGTTGGACAGCATACGGGACCCGAAGCGCAGCCGGGTCCGGTCCCATGGCGTGAATCGCCGGATCTGGAATAAGTCATCCTCCATGCCCGAGGCGCCCCACTGGGTGCTGACGGCAGCGTCAAAGCCCAGGCTACGCACCACGTCCACAGTTTGTAGCGTGTAGTCTTCTCCGGGCTTGCCGTTGGGATAAGCGAACAGGCCTACGCGTTCGCCCAGCAGTTGCTCCAGAAAATGTTTGCTGCCCTGGATTTCCTGCCGGGCTTGTTCGTCGTTGAGCCGGGCCAGGATGGGATGGGAAACCGTATGTGCGCCAATCTGCATGCCTGCGCGATGCATAGCGAGAACCTGCCCGGACGTCATCATCAAGTTGTCGGGCGGCTTGACCTGTACAACCTGTGCAAGCTTTCCCGCCAGGTCGGCCCGTTGCGGAACAGGCAGGTACTTGATTTTCCGAATGACGGCATCAATGGCCACCCGTTTTTGCTCAAAGTTAACGATCGGATGACTGCCGAGCCCAAGCTCGCTCACGTCCAACGTGGCAAGTGGGCTAGCCCGAACCGATTCAATCACCGTGTCGTTCCACATTCGACCGCCATCAAGAAAGCCCGTGGCGATGAAAAAAGTAGATGTCAACCCGTGGCGCTGCAATATCGGCAAAGCAACAAGAAAATTATCAGCATAGCCATCATCAAAGGTAACGGCAGCGGCGCGCACTGGCAATGTTGATGTTTTAAGCCTGCGAACCGCCTCATCGAGAGGCAGCACGTTGAACCAGTTCTTCACCCAACCCATCACTATGTCGAACTGAATCGCATCGACCTCAGATGGGAACATAGGATCGGGTTGGGACAAAACACGGTGAAAAATAAATACGGACAGATGGCTGCGGCGACCCGCCGGTGCTTTCATGGAAAGAAGCACCTTGATAGCACTCATGTGCGTAGTCCCAAAGCCGCTCGCAGAGATGTGTTGACGACGGGTTCGGCAATCCACGCTCTGCTGTCCAGCCAGCGGCAACCCAACACCACCAGTATCAGTATGTTGTAGGGCAGATCAAAGTAGGCCAGACTGAGAAAAGCCCCCCCCACCGCGTATCCTACAAGACTCACCTGGCACATGGCTCCCAAGTCAGACAACCACATAGTTTGTGGCTGCTGCTTGCCCTGTACTCGCAAGCGCCCTGCAGAGCGCCAGACCAAGATCCACATCAACAAGAAGATGAACAATCCGATAAAACCATGCTCGCCCAATATTGAAAAATAGATGCTGTGGGCAACATGCACGTCCGTCGGGACTGGTGCGTAGCGGGCAAACACACCGATGTCGTAAATGGAGAAGCCACCGCCAAAGAAATTGCTGGATGCAAGGTTCCAGGCCATCCACCATGCATTGATCCGCCCCATGGCAGACCCGTCTTTCTCATAATTCTGAATTGTCGCCATGCGATCATGCCAGGATTCGGGCATGAAGACGATTAGGGCGATGGCGAACGCAACGATAACCGCAGCTGAAAGAACCTTGCTTTTCCCTCGCCACCAGAGTACCACCCCCATCGCCGAAATAGCTAGAAAGGCACCTCTGGATTGAGAGCCGATCGCCGCAACCGCGCACAAAGAGATTAGCATGGTTAAGCCATGTTTGACCCAACGTGAGGATACGTTCAACTGCAAGAACCTAGCCAATGGAATGATGACAATAAGCGCCAAGGCAAGCTCGTTGTTACCTTCAATGTAGGTGGTACGCGGACCCCAAACAATGTAATTTCCGCCCGTGATCAGGGTGAAGAGACCACCCTTAAATCCGTAGAAGCCGATGGAACCAACGAGTACCCATACCAGTGCCACGATGTGCTGCCTGGTGTGGAGTATGACCATAGCCATAATAACCATAAATTCAATTTTCATGACTTTTTTCCACTGGTCGTAACTCCCCGCCGGATCGAAGGCAAATACTTGGGTTATGCACATCCACGCGACAAACACGATCAATACAACTGTCTCGGCCGTCACCGGATAACTGCGATGCTCCCGGCCCTCACTACTAAATAACAGGCCAAAAAATACCACGGCGACTGTGATGGCTGCGACAGGCATGGTGTTCAAAAAGTATGCGTACTGGTGCGGATTCATAATGCTCAGCACTGTCCAGGTGAGGACGCCTATCCATGGCCGACTAAGAGCACGCGCAAGGAAATAGGCAAGGATTACTGTCAGTAGGGCGTCACGCACGATTATTCCCCATGCTGAATGAACAGGTGGCGGTGGTCATGGTGTGAGCGTAGCCTTGTCTACATCAGCAACATGGCTGATGATGTAGCGATACTTTCCCGATTTCTCGGATCTGATCTCATTCACAAATTCGATTTGTATGTCGACGTCGTCACCCAGGCGGCGTCTGAAACTGGCAACTATATCGATGTGTCGCGTGCGATCGAATGAAGTCCCGACCACCAGAAAAACCCTGGTGAGCTGAAGGCTTTGCTGCACTATCTTAAAAGCCTCGATCCCCGGCATTTCGCGAATTAAGTATGTGAGCGCAGCACCCTGCATGATGGTGCCATTGGCTGCCACTACAAAGTCGTTGGACCGCCCCTGGATCTCGCGCAGCAGGGGTAGTCCACGTCCACACGCGCATTTTCTATCGTCCAGCACAGCAATGTCGCCGGTGCGGTATCGAATAAAGGGAAAATCGCGCGTTGCCAGGTGTGTTACCGCTATTTCACCTGGCGTCCCCACCGGAACCGGCCGGCCATCGTGATCAATCAGTTCGACAATGATGTCTTCCGCAGTAATGTGCATCCCGCCGGAGGGGCACTCGTGTGCAATGAAACCCCCATCGCGTCCACCGTAACCATTAGCGACCGGACAACCGAACACACGGTTGATGGTGGCGCGCTGGTCCTCGTACAACTTCTCGGCCGTGACAAAGGCGACCTTGATACCAAGGTCATTCACGAGCACCCCTCTTCTTTCAGCGTGCCGTGCTATCAGGGACAGCGCCGAGGGGTAGCCGAAAAGCATTTTTGGACGCTTGGCCCGAATGGCTGCAACGAATTGGTCTAATTTTTGTTCAGACATTTCGAAGGCTGGAAGCAGTTCTGTGCGGATCAACTTGTCACGGACTTGCCGAATGCGATCTTGCGCATGCAATTCAATAGGGGAACCCCATACGACGATCTCGGGATCGCCAATATCCACGTCCCACCAACGGGTGGCGCGCCACTTGGCAGCCACGTCGTGGCTGACGCGCTTGGTGCCGATGAAAAAGACTAACGGCTCACCGGATGAGCCTCCGGTATTAAAGCGGGACAGGCCTTTCGCCTGAGTGTGCTTGAGTGCCTCGGTGTTCGCACGAATGACAGCCTTGGTCAGAAAAGGGAGGCGCTGCAGATCGGTGACACTTTGGATGCCAGCCGGATCAAACCGGATTTGAGTAAACAGGTGCTGATAATAGGGTACGTTGCGCCCTGCATCGGCCAGCAGTGTTCGCAGGCGAGCCACTTGCAGTGCCTGAAGCCGATCGGCGGACCACCATTGCGTTTCTTCCATCTGCTGGCGGACGGCCACCGTGTCGTGGTGCTTCAACCGCTCATGCAGCGGAAACAGTACGTTGGACACGATTCGGGTATAGGCAGAGGACGCATTCATCGAGTACTCGCAGTCGGCAGTTTGGCATACACGTCAAGCAGAGCATCCACCATTCGCTCGATACCGTAGCCCCGCTCACAGGTTCGGTAGGCCGACTCACCCATCTGCCGGCGTGCTTGCGGGTTCGCGGCAAGGCGGTCGAGAGCATCAGCCAGCGCGAACGCGTCTTCAGGCGGAACCAAGTAGCCTTCGACGCCGTCATGTATGACCTCCGGTATGGCGCCGACAGCCGTTACCACGACCGGCAAGCGGGCAGCCATGGCTTCTAGCAGCGCCATCGGCAAGCCCTCGGCCAGCGAAGGCAATACGAATCCGTCCACAGACTGCAGAAGTTCGGTCTTCGCATCGCCGACCACAGGCCCAAGAAGTCGCAGACGCCCACCGAGTCCCAAGCGTTCGATCTCACCTCGCATCCACTCCATGAAGCCCGCCTCGCCTTCTGCTCCCGCCAAATCGATTGACCAAGACAATCTCGATTTCGTCGCCGCATCCAAAAGTACGTGGACGCCTTTGGCTCGACCAAGAGTACCAAGAAAGAGAAATCGCAGCTGTTTGCTTCGATCGCCCGCGCCACTGATGATGAATGCCGGCACACCGTTCAATACCACATGAAACTTCGCACCTGGCAGGCGATGGCTCAACCGCCTCCGCCAGTCTTCCGACAGCACGATCACGGCATGAGCCCTGCGCATTAGCCAACGTGCTAGCGCGGAACGAAAGCCGCCAAGGTTGTCTAAAAACACGTCGAAGCGCCCGCCGTGAATGTGCAGCACGGTCGGGGCTCCGCGCAGCCGTGCCATCAGTAAGAGAATGCCGTCGAGGAAGTACGTCAGTCCACTGCAAGTGTGGATGTGAACGAGCGGGCGCGGGCGTTGGCCCAGCAGGCGCCACCAGGCGCTCATGACCTGCAGGCGGGTGCGAACAGCGCACCAAAGGTTGCGTCCTTCTGGAGTGACCTTACCGGTCTCGAACAGCCGCAAATCAACCCGCTGGGCGAGCGACGACGCATTCAGTGCACCGATCACTGAAGCGATTCCCCCGACGGCGGGCGGCAGCGGCCCGGCCATGATGACAGCGAGACGGCTCACGCAGCCCCTCCCGGCGCAAGCTGCCTGTATGCATCGGTGTAGCCCTTCACTGAAGCGGTCCAGCTGCGCTCACGTTCGACGAAAGCCCGCCCGGCGGCCCTCAGGCCAGGCCACAGCGCTCGACGACTCAACAGACCAATCAATGTGCGCTCGAGTGCGTCAGCGCTGCCTGCCTGGAAAAGCAGGCCCGTTTCGCCGTGGCGAATAAGCTCCCTGTGACCACCCACATCACTAGCCACAAGCAATCGCCCCTGCGCCATGGCCTCCAGAGGCTTTAGCGGCGTGACAAGCTCGGTCAGACGCATCGAGTGGCGGGGGTAGGCCAGCACATCCACCAAATCGTAGTAACTCCGCACCTGATCGTGCGGCACACGTCCGGTAAAGACCACCTTGTCGGCCACACCCAGCTGCTGGGCCTGTGCCTTGAGCGCGGCGTCCTGCGGGCCACCACCGACCAACAGCACCCGCACATCGGGCCGCTGCGCCAAAATGCCGGGAAGGGCATCAAGCAGCAGGTCCAGCCCTTCATATGCGTAAAACGAACCAATGAAACCCACGACGCTGGCACCTTCCATACCCAGCCGGATCTTGAGCGCCGCATCGGGCTGGCCGCCAGGCTCAAACGATTCGATATCGACTGCGTTGGGAATGACGGTGACCTTGGTCGCGGGGATGCCACGGGCCACAATATCGCTACGCAGGCCCTCGCAAATGGTAAACACATGACAGGCACGCTGCAAGGCCATGGTCTCAAGCCAGTGCGTTAGTGAATAGCGCAAGCTACCTTCAAGAGTAGTGCCGTGGTCCACGGCAGCATCTTCCCAAAAGGCACGAACTTCATACACCACCGGAATGCCCAGCCGCTTGCCCACGCGAAGCGCAGGGAAGGCGTTAAGCACCGGGGAATGGGCATGAATGATGTTGGGCCGCAATTGCTCAGCCACCTGCTGCAAGCGACGCTCCAGCTGTCGCATAAGAGCGACTTCGCCCAGACCTGGCAGCTGACGTACGGGCGTTACCGGGGTGCGGTAGAAGTGCCATCCGTCAATATCTTCTTCCAGCACGTCGCAGTTAATTTGCTTCGGGCTGGTGAGCTGAAATGTCTCCCACCCGAGCTTGCGCTGCTCACGCAGGATGGAGAGTGTGCGAAAGGTGTAGCCGCTGTGCAGCGGGATGGAGTGATCAAGGACATGGAGGATGCGCAAACTCATGGGGTCACCGTCGCAGTTTCAGAATTATTGGCGTCTACCCCTTGTCGCAAGAAGGCTTCAAACATCAACAGCGCCCACAGCGACGCGCTGTAGTCGCGTTCGCCGGATTGATGGCTGTCCA
>Ga0208789_1000909_pt1 | contig 21057 bp, 5 predicted proteins | sample Methanotroph_Enr_FD_187368 | JGI IMG/M metagenome (GOLD analysis project Ga0208789, IMG submission 187368) | Enriched soil microbial communities from Old Woman Creek wetland in Ohio, USA - Methanotroph_Enrichment_5 (SPAdes) (version 2) | ecosystem: Environmental > Terrestrial > Soil > Wetlands...
ACCGATAACAACTCCTGCGTTCAGACATCCACAGTCACTATCACTCAACCCGCAGCAGCCCTGGCTTTAACCACCAGCCAGATCAATGTTTTGTGTTTCGGCAACAGCACCGGTTCGGCCACGGTAAGCGCCACCGGCGGCACTTCGCCTTATACCTATTCGTGGAATACCAGCCCGGTACAGACTACAGCTACCGCCAACGGACTTTCAGCCGGCACCTATGTGGTAACGGTAACCGATAATAACTCCTGCGTTCAGACAGCCACGGTCACTATCACTCAACCAGCCCAGCTTGTTATAAACTCAATTAATTCAAATAGTCCCATTTGTCAGGGGGCTACTTTAACTTTTTCAACATCAGCTTCAGGTGGATTACCTGGGTATAGCTATTCCTGGACTGGTCCGGACAGTTTCAATTCAAATATTCAAAATCCCAGCATTGCCAATGCACTTCCAGTGGCATCAGGAACATATTCTCTAATTGTTAGTGATAACAACTCCTGTACTGCTAGTGCAAGCATTACTGTAATAGTTAATCCTACACCGGTTGTAAATGATCCGGCAGATCAGAGCGTTTGCAACGGGAATCAGACAACTGCTGTATTTTTTACCGGAACCGGTACCTCCTATACCTGGACTAACAACAATATATCAATTGGATTACCAGCCAGTGGTACAGGAAATATTAATGCATTTACTGCAACTAACCTGGGATCATCGACTATTGTTGCAACCATTATAGTAACTCCAATTTACTCAAATGGAGGCATTGATTGTCCGGGTAGTTCGCAATCCTTTACTATCACAGTATATCCAACCCCGGTAGTAATTGCAACCCCTGCCGCACAGACGATTTGCTCTTCAACTGCAACCTCTGTTGCATTAAGCAGTAACGTCTCTGGAACTGCTTACACCTGGTCAGTTGCCGTGAATCCTATTGGTAGTGTAACCGGTGCTTTGCCCGGAAATGGCAATATAATCAACCAAACGCTTGTCAACACAACTGCATTTCCTGCTACCGTAACTTATACTGTAACCGGAACAGCAAATGGATGTAATTCTATTACAGTTGATGTAGTTGTAACTGTTAATCCTACGCCAGTGCTATCAAGTCCATTAACTGCCAATGTGTGCAGTAATGTTCTTTTTACATACAATCCGTCAAGCAATACTCCAGGAACTACATATACCTGGACAAGAGCAGCTGTTTTAGGTATTCAGAATCTGGCCGCTTCGGGAGTAGGAACCATAAATGAAACTCTGATAAATATAACCGGGACACCAAAAACAGTAAACTACATTTATACCTTGACGGCAAATGGATGTACTTCTATACAAAATCTTGCAGTAACAGTTTATCCATTACCAATTTTATTAAGCTCTTTGACTCCCAGTGCAGTATGTAGTAATACACTTTTCAGTTACATTGCTGTAAGCTCAATTACGGGTACTACTCTCACCTGGGTAAGGTCTGTTGTTGCCGGGATCAGTAATCCTGCAGGATCAGGAACTGGTAACATCAATGAAATTCTGATCAATACTACAAGCAGTAATGTTACAGTTCCTTATGTTTATACATTGACAGTTGGAGGCTGTATAAACACTGTAACAGTTAATGCAACAATTAAGCCCACTCCTGTACTTTCGAGCACTCTCACTCCTACAGATATCTGCAGTAATTCGCTTTTCAGTTATAATCCTGAAAGTAGTACTACCGGAACCTCATTTAACTGGAGCCGTTTCCCGGTGCCTGGAATAAGTAACGGACCAGGATCTGGTACAGGGAATCCAAATGAAATCCTGGTAAATACGACATCTAATTCTATAAGTGTTACCTATGTGTTTGTACTTCAGGCAAATGGATGCCCGAATACTCAAAACGTTGTGGTAATAGTGAAGCCGACCCCTACGGTTACCCCAATTACTAACCAGGAGTTTTGTAATGGATCAACTACCACTGTAATTGCAGTTTCCAGTCCTGTTTCGGGAAGTACATTTGCATGGACCAACAACAATACATCAATTGGACTGGCGGCAAGTGGTTCGGGAAATATTCCTTCATTTACTGCAACCAACAGCACGGGTTCACCTATAAGTGCTTCAATTACTGTTACTCCAACAGCAAATGGATGTCCCGGAACTCCTTTTACATTCCTTATTTCAGTTAATCCAACTCCTTTAGCTGATGTGCCTGCAAATCAAGTTATTTGTAACGGAGCTCCTTCGTCTGCAGTTGTTTTTACCGGGACTTTTGCAACCATCACCTGGACAAACAATCACCCGGAAATAGGACTTGCAGCTTCAGGTACAGGAAATATAGGAATATTTACGGGTATTAATACTGGAACCGATCCGATAGTAGCAACCATTACAGTAATACCTCATTTTTCAGTCGGAGGGACAGGTTGTGATGGACTGCCAATAACCTTTACAATTACTGTGAATCCTACACCAGTTGTTTCTCCTGTAAGTTCCCAGACTTTTTGCGCTAATGTAAGCTACCCGGGTATTTCGTTCGCAACCACGGCTACCGGTGGAATACCTTCATTTTCCTGGACAAGTAGCTTAAATGTCGGTTTTGGAACTTCTGGAAGTGGTAATATCCCTTCTTTTGTTGCTGTAAACGGAGACCCGGCACCGATATTAGCCACCGTGAGTGTTGCTTCCACATTAAACGGGTGTACAGGAGGTTTTTCAACTTTTACCGTCACAGTTAATCCCCTTCCCTCTGTTGATCCTTCTGATAACCAGGCTGTTTGTAATAATGGAACAACCGCTGTAGTAAATTTTACAGGGATAGCAACTTCCTATACCTGGACAAATAATAACACTTCCATTGGGTTGGCGGCAAGTGGCACCGGCAATATCGGATCTTTTATTGCAACAAATCCAGGGAGTACTCCTGAGGTTGCAACTATAACAGTGACACCAGTTTATACTGGAAGTGGGTTGAACTGTCAGGGGGCCACAAAATCATTTACAATTACTGTAAATCCGGGACCTATAGCATCCATTACAGGAACAACATACGTTTGCCAGAATGGGGCACAGCCTCCGGTAACATTTACCGGCAACAATGGAACTGCACCATATACATTTACATACAGGATTAACAGCGGAGCAGTTCAGGTTGTTACTACATCCTCCGGAAACAGTGTTAACATTAATGCACCAACAGGTTCAATTGGTGTTTTCCACTACATCCTTTTAAGTGTTTCAGGTGCTTCCGGGTGTTCCGGGTCAGTTACAGATACTGCCACAATCACTGTTGAGGATTTGCCTAATGCAACCATTAGCGGAACTACCACTGTATGTCAAAATACTGTATCTCCACAGGTGACTTTTACAGGGTCTGATGGTTCGGCTCCTTACACTTTTACATATAAAATCAACGGAGGGCCGGATCTTACAGTTTCGACAGTTTCAGGTAATAGTGTAACAATAAGCGCACCGACATCCGTATCAGGTTCATTTATCTATTCTCTGGTTAGTGTATCATCATCTGCAGGATGTCTCCAGCTCCAGAATGAGAGTATTACAATAACTATCAATCCAACGCCAAATCTGGTAATTGCCAATCCTCAGCCAGTCTGCTCTCCTGCCACAGTTGATTTAACAGATCCGGCTATAACAACTGGATCAACCCCTGGTCTTGTATTCTCATACTGGACGGATCCAGGTGCCACGAATCCGATGAATACCCCCACAGTTGCAGGAAACGGCACATACTATATTAAAGGTACGGATCCGGTTACAGGTTGTTATGATATTAAAGGTGTGATTGTAACCGTAAATTCTTCCCCAACTCTGGTTATCACAAATCCTGCACCTGTCTGTGCGCCTGCAACAGTCGACTTAACTCAACCTGCAATCACAGCAGGTTCTAGCTCTGATATAATTTTGAAAGAGTACTACCTGGATTCAATAGCAACAATAGTATATACTACGCCCACAACCGCTGAAGGTAATACTTATTATATTAAAGGCATAAATGCAGCGGGTTGTTTTGATATTAAACCAGTCGTAGTTTTGGTGTATTCAAGTCTGGGTATACCTGTCTTTGCGCTGGGTGCTTCTTCAAGTATATGTAGCGGCTCAGCTCCGATAACTTATACTGCCACGGCAACGAACTCATTTACATTAACATATAGCCTTGATGCAGCAAGCCTGGCGGCAGGAAATACCATAAATACAGGCACAGGACAGGTTACATTTGCTCCTGCCTGGACAGGTACAAGCCAGATTACAGCAACGGCTACCGGTTGTGGAATACCAACCCAGGCAATACACAATGTTATTGTGAATCAATCACCTGGTGTAACCCTGGTAGCATCGAATTACGGACCTGTTTGTGAAGGAACTAACATAACTTTAACTGCAACAAATTCCGGAACAACCACCCTTCAGACTAGTTCCGGCGCATCAGGGACAATTAACCAAAACATTCCGGAAAGCAGAGCAACCTGGGCCGGTTCCAATATTCCAATTAGCGGTTTTGGGGCTGCCACAATTGGTGCAGCTGATATTATTGAAGTTTCATTGGATATTACACATAATGACAATGATCAGCTGGATATTTTTCTGGTTAGTCCATCAGGTGCATGTATGCTGCTATCCAGCGATAACGGAGGAAATGGGAATGGATATGTTGCTGCAACACTGCGAACGAATCATACTCCTAATATTGGTACTCTGAGCGGTGTAAATACAATAATTTCAGGGTTATATGGGACAGAAGGAAATGTTTCAACCCTGGCTCCTCTTACTGGTGGTAATGGTGGTAATTATACCAGTGCTGCTGTGCCTCAAACCCTTATTTTAGGGAAAGTAATAGATGGAAACTGGCAAATAAGGGTTTTTGATGATAACAATAGTGGTGCTATTGGACGATTGGTCAGATGGTCCTTATCTATCACAAAATTAGTCGGACCAGGCTATACAAGTATTGTAAACGGCCCCCAGACAATCGGGCCGGTTTCGTACTCATCTGATAGTACTGTTGCTACTTCGGTAGTAACACCTCCTGCGGGTACAAATATATATACTGTTACCACAACTGATGGTAATGGCTGTTCATCTACATCGAATACGGTAAGCATTGTTGTTACCCCAAAACCTAATCCAACTATTTTAGCTGATTATTGTATTATCCGCCCAAAAGTATTGCTGACCACCAGCTCCACTTATGCAACTTATACATGGAGTACAGGCGAAACGACGCCTTCAATTAGTGTTGATATTGCCGGGAATTATACTGTAGTAGTAAATGATGCCACCGGATGCCAGGGCTCAGGTACAATTATGGTTGCAGAGGAAAAAGTTACTGATGGAAGTTTTACCAATTTTGTAGCTGCTTCGCCTGTTTTCTTTACAGAATATTTTCAACAACAGTCCTATTATACCGGTGTAAGTACCTCTGGTTTATGGCCTGAAGGCTATTATGCAGTCAATACCTCTGCCTGGTCCGGTTACCCTTCAGCCCCACAGGGTTACCACACTAACTTTCATGGTAGAGACCATACAAACAATATTTCTAGTATAAGAAACTTTTTGATGGTCAACGGTAGCACCACTTTAGTTGGTTCACCGCCCAGACAGAGAATTATATGGCAGCAGACTGTAAATATTGAGTCTAACACAGATTACTATTTCAGTGCCTGGGCTATGAACTTAAACCCCGCTTCACCTGCCCGATTACAGTTCGAAGTAAATGGTTCATTGGTTGGAACTATTGCAGATTTGAACACAGCTCCTAAACCTACCTCAGAAGCTCAGGTTGGCTTGTCAAACTGGGTGCGATTCTATAGTAATCCACTGTGGAATTCGGGATCGGATACAATCGCTGTTATTCGTATCAGAAATTTAAATACTACTGCAGGTGGCAACGACTTTGGCCTTGATGATATTTCGTTCGGTACGCTTGCGAGTGTTGACTTCACGGTGGCTGCAGCCAATAGTTCTCCCTTATGTAGCGGCAATACTCTGAATCTTTCTTCATCCATTTCAGGAGGCAAAAACCCGATTACATATTCCTGGACCGGCCCGAATGGTTTTACTTCAAATCTGGCCAACCCGGTAATCACAGATATAGCACCGGATGCAGGTGGCACTTATGTGCTTTCCGTTATTGATGCCTATAATTGCCCTGCTGAAACTGATACTACAATTGTAGTGATAAGCCCCACACCCGAAATTCCGGATCAGACAGCTTTGATCTGTAGTGGTGAAACCTTTATAGCCACTCCTGTAAACGGGATACCTGATATCGGCACTTTTGTGCCAGCAGGAACTACTTTTACCTGGGCAGCACCTGTTGTTTCTCCTCCTGGAAGTGTTACCGGTGCAAGTGCAGCAACTAATCAATCAGGTATCAGTCAGACGCTGACAAATATAACTATATCGCCGGCTACAGTTACCTATACGGTTGTCCCAATAGCAGGAAGTTGTACAGGTGCCTCGTTCACTGTAATAGTTACAGTTAACCCTGTAGCAACCGCTAACGCCGGTACAGCACAAGCGGTTTGTGCCAATTCACCCGAAGTAACCCTTGCAGGTTCAATAGGAGGAGCAGCTACTACAGGAACCTGGAGCGGAGGCACAGGAAGCTATAACCCCAATGCTACCACTTTAAATGCTGTATACACCCCAAGCCCTCTGGAAATCTCAGCAGGCAGTGTTACACTTATTCTTACTTCAAATGATCCAGATGGAAGTGGTCCCTGCCAGGCAGTAAATTCTACGGTAGTGATTACTATCAACAGGCAGCCTTTACTGTCTTCGACAAATGTGAATGCCAGTTGTTATGGTGCGTCAACAGGTTCAATAGACCTGACTGTAACGGATGGCACACCCAACTATTCATATGCATGGACCGCAAGTAATGGTGGTATCGTGCCTGTATTACAAGCTAATAACCAGGATTTGAATGGTCTGCATGCAGGCACCTATTCTGTAAATGTAGTTGATTCAAAATCGTGTAGTAATACGCTGTCGGTAACGATTACCGACCCCGATTCCCTGATTGCGCACGAAAATCATGCAACGGTTCCATGTGCAGGAGGATCAGCTTCAGTAACAATTTCTGCCAGCGGAGGCACAGCACCCTACACCGGAATTGGTACGTTTTCACAATTGGAAGGAACTGTTGTATATACAGTTACTGATTCAAACGGGTGTTTTGCTTCCATTTCAGTAACTGTAACAGTAGCTCTGAACACTGCTCCGGTTATCTCTGTATGTCCGGTTATCCGAAATTTCAACGGATGTGGAACAAGTGCAATACTTGGTCCGGCATATTCTACTGTTTTAACTTCATCTTCCTATTCTGAATTCAGTGATGCCAATAACCTGGGCCAGGCAACAGATAATTGTGCCATATCTTCGGTAACATATCTGGATGTAGCTATTCCTGATTGTCCTATCACTGTTACCCGCACATGGACGTTAACCGATGCCAGTGGATTAAGCACTTCGTGCGATCAGACTATTACAGTTACTGACGCTGATTCCCCAGTTTGGAGCACCTTGACGGGAGTTCTCAACAGAATGATTGAGTGCAGTGATGCTATAGGCCTAAGCGATGCTCAGTCCTTATTCCCCGTTGCAACTGATAATTGTGATGCAGACGTTTCGGATATTGTTAAAATTTCGGGTTCCTTTGTTCCGTCTTCATCTTGTCAGCAGGAAGGTTCTTACACAAATTCATGGACAGTTATTGATGCCTGCGGGAATACAAGCGATGTGTATACCCAAACTATTATTGTTACTGACAATACTTCGCCAGCCTGGGTAACAGTTGCTGGTGCTTTGGATCAAACATTGGAATGCAGCAATACAACTGCAATTACAGCTGCTCTTGCTATGAGCCCGACGGCTGCTGATTTATGTGATAGTGATGTAACCAACCTTATAAAAGTGACCGGCACATTTATTCCGAACGGATGTAGTAATGCCGGGTCTTATACGAATTCCTGGACAGTAACGGATGAATGCGGAAACGTTAGCAGTGTTTATACACAGGTAATTACCCTGACCGATAACACAGCTCCGGCCTGGTTGACTGCATCTACTGCAATAGACGTAACTGTTGAATGCAATGACGCAGCAGGTATTGCTGCGGCCCAGGTGTTAGCTCCTGTCGCAGCAGATAATTGTGATGCCGATGTGTCTGATATTGTTAAAGTCTCAGGATTATTTGTTCCTGCCGCGACATGTCAGCAGGAAGGATCTTTTACAAATACATGGACTGTTATTGATAATTGTGGTAATATGAGTCTCGTTTTTACTCAGGTAATAACAATTATTGACGAAACAGGACCATTGGTTTATTGCCCTCCTACTGATGCATTTCCTTGTAATACTCCTTCATTTGACCCAGCTGTAACCGGAACTGCAGTTGCTGCAGGCGATTGCGATATTAATCCTGTTCTTTCATGGGATGATGCAATAGTTTCCGGTACTTGTGCTGGCAATTACCAGATTATCCGTACTTGGACAGCTACTGATGCCTGCGGAAATACCAGTTCATGTAATCAAACAATCTTTGTACAGGACGTAATACCTCCTACTATCTCTTGTCCGGTATCGGGAACGCAGAATATCTTCCCCAATTCAGGACCTGTTTATATTCACCCTGATAATTCGTGGGATGCCACTGCTATTGACGACTGCAGTGGGGTTAATCTTTCAGTAACTCTTTCAGGAGCAACAATTTCTGGTCCACATACAACATTAAGCGGGGTAACTTTCGTCGAAGGAATTACCATTGTAACCTGGACAGTGAGTGACAACTGTGGAAATAGTAATGAGTGCCAGTTTATGGTATCACTTACCTCGAAGCCTCAAATCAACTGTCCGGCAGATATAAGCACCTTCACCGATCCTGGCCTCTGCAGTGCAAGTCTCGATCCTGGTTTCCCTGTAAAAATTCTGGGAACAGAACCTGTAACCTATTCCTGGGCAATGACAGGAGCAACGTCAGGCTTTTCGGGTACAGGCACTATCACTCCAAATCCATTTATGTTTAATGCAGGCATAACAACCATTACCTGGATTGCTTCCAATATATCAGGTTCTGATACCTGTATTCAGACCATCACAGTTGTGGATAATGGGCTTCCGACATTCACTCCTCCGGGGCCATTCACCTTCTGTGTTGAGAATATTTATACTGCTGATTATTATGATCCAACCATGGATATTGCACCTGACAGACCTGAATATTATTTGTTTGAGGCAGGAAATGTAGTGCTGAATATTAATCCAGCCACTTTCAATGATAATTGTAGTTTGTCGTGTAGTGTCGAAATCCGTTGGAAAATCAATTTTTCTGACGGTACCCAGTTGCCTGCCTTACCTGCATTATACATTACCGGACAACCATCTTCCTATGGAAGTGACATTCAGTTGCCTGGAAGTGTAACCAGCAATGTACTCCACTCGATTACTTACCAGATTGTAGATTGTTCCGGAAATATATCAGCTCCGGTTACTGCGATTATTACCATAATACCCAGACCAGATATAATCAAACAATAATCGAAGATAAAATTAACAGCATGATTAATCGATCAAAATAGTACAATTGAAGTAAAAAGAAAAAATGAAGACCCTATGTTTCACTAAATCAGATGCCTATGACTAAATCCAAAGATTAAAAATTTATCCGCATTGCGGATGACAATCACAAACAAACATTTTATTACGCTTACGAATACGCTTACGAATATGCTTACGAATACGCTTAATAATTAATAATTCACTAATTAGTAAACTTTAAATCTTACAAAAATGAAAAAGCAACTTTATTTACTGATGATAGCAGTTTTAGCTATCGGAATCTCCTCTGCTTTCGGGCAGCTTGTACCACGCACGGTGACATGTTTACCTGCTGATGCTCTACATCCAATTGCCGGTACTCCTTACACTTATTCTGTTAACGTACCAACTCCTCCGGGAACCAAGACCTATCTCTGGAGAGTTACTCAGGATCAGACTTTTATCACAAACAAGATACTTGTCGCAACACCTGAAATTCCAGGAACAAGTAGTTACCTTGCAGCAGCTGATGCGCATTACAACGTAGCTACCCTCGCACCAACTGGTCCATCTATAGCTCTTACATGGAACAGCTTCGTGTACGACCCGACTAACCCTGTTTTTGTAATCATCAATGTTGTGAATGATGACGGAACCTGTACTCCTAACAATATGAAGGTGTATAAGATTCAGCCAATCAATGCATTCACACTCGATATTGGTAACCTTGATAAAAATAAAGTACTGCAGGCCGGTTATGGTACAAACATCGACCGTTGTATTTCGGATATCCAGGATGCTGTTTTTGATCCTACAGCTCCTGAAGGTGTTCTCTATGATTTTGGTGCTGATACCCTATACTACGAAATAACAGCAGCAAACTGGTCAGATGCATGGCTTCCAAGTTTTACCGTAACTCTACCCGCAGGTTCAGAAAACACAGTAACTGAAGTCGTATGGTCCACAACTTCATCATTTGCAGTTACCAACGCAACAACACTTGCAGCCGGGGTTTATACCAGCGCAACTAATGTTGTACCTGGCACCGGAACTACAGTTGGTGCAACCGGGGAATCAATTTTCCTCCGGGTTGTAATTGACCATACAAATGGCACTAACAACAATGAAGGCCTTGTTGCAGAACAAATTGCAGTTGCAGTAGATGGAATTACTCTATTAAGTGCAACTCCGCCAATAGGTGATATACATCATGATAATGGAGTTACTCCTCCTTGTGTTACTGTTGTCGATGGCTTTACAAATGATATCGCTTTGCAGACCATCCTGCCAAGGCCTGATGTTCAGGACAATACTGCACCTGTTGGGGACGATTTCCTTCCTGTTAAACCATAAGGAGATAACTGTTTAATGTTGCTTTTTTCATACCCAAAATATATCCCTCTGCCCGGTACTAATTCCGGCCAGAGGGAGTCAAGGGTAGAGGGAAAAGCTAAATGACATGATACAGTTTACGGGATTATGGAGAAATGTCAGTTTACTGCATGACCTAAAAAGTTTGTATTGAACCGTATAAATCAAATACTTGGAAGAAGGGCAGGTGATAGCTTTTGTTATTACCATAACCTTATTCGGCAATAGTACACTGATCAGTGACCAGTGGGCCTGGTGCCGATTTTGAAGTTTTTGAAACTCCTGACCCTACAAAACATACGCAGGAATGAGGTGCAATCTGCATGCCTTACTCCATGGCGATACGATAAAGCGAAGCCGTAAACGATTCCGTTTTGCGGTTAGTGGTTGACGGAATGTGTCAGGATGCAATGCTGTATTTTGGGTTTCAGAATGATGCCCGGGAAAAGCAGAATTCCCTTCGCAAGCCGGCACACGCAACACGGGGTCGAGTGTTTAACAAAACATTTGATCATGACAACGCGCTTTTGATTTGAAATCCGGAAAACTCCCGACAGAACACCGCGGGCGATGTAAGTGTGCGTTCACGAATGTGTCCGCGCAATTTTGCTTACACGCACGGGCGCGCGCGCACACGTATACGTACGTGAGGCAGTGCCGGTGGAATGCAATATCCTGGTACCTGGTGGAGTGACTGTTTTTTAACCCATTAACACCGACAACAATGAGAATTCCTGTGCAGGCTTTTCCAACTCTGTTTGGGGGATTGTGCCCGGAGAGAATATTCTCAGTCAGGAAACGGCAGATATCTGCGAGGGTTATAATTTTTCGGATGGACTTAAAATTTAAAAAATGATGGATGAAACATCAAGACAATGATCTGCAATCAAACGATCTGACGCGATCATGCAATCAGTGGCATCGGGGATTCAGCGAAAAAGCGGAGATCTCTGATCAGGCTGTTGATGAAAATTCCGGAAGTGGGCAGAGGTTGATGTGGGCAATATCCCGTGAAAGACCGCCCGGTGATGAGTATTTTCAATCGGATGACTCAGCCCGTGGAAGGCCGCCCAATGGGGATAATCTGCTTTTTTGGACTGCAACTTGCAAAAAGCCAGTGGGTGTTTTGCATTTGATGCCTCTTGAAAGCAACTTTAGGGTACCCTCCAATTTTGAAGGAAAAATCCGGGACCATTTGTGCGAAATTTCGCCTGCTGACAAGCATCTGCCACCGGACAAAGTTCGAGGAGGTCCTTGCGAAGCTGACGAAAATTTATTCCTGACGGAGACCATGAAAAAGCCTCCCGGTTATGAGTATTTGCAGGCAGAAACTGACAAAATCAGCGAATTGACTCTGCAAGGCAACTTCCCCAAAAGGACTGAACTGCACTATATTTCGCCTGGCGACAAGCATTTGCCACCGGTCAAAGTTCGCGGTGGCCCTTGCGAAGCTGATGGAAATTTGTTGCCAACGGAGACCATGAAAAAGCCTCCCGGTTATGAGTTTTTGCTGACAGAAACTGACAAAATCAGCGAGTTGACTCTGCATGGCAACTTCTCCAAAAGTGCTGAAATGCTCGATATTTCGCCTGGCGACAAGCATTTGCCACCGGTCAAAGTTCGCGGTGGCCCTTGCGAAGCTGACGGAAATTTGTTCCCGACGGAGACCATGAAAAAGCCACCCGGTTATGAGTTTTTGCTGACAGAAACTGACAGAATCAGCGAATTGACTCTGCATAATAACATCCCCAAAAGGGCTGGACTGCCCGATATTTCGCCAGGCGACAAGTATCTGCCACCGGACAATGTACGTGGTGGTCCATGCGAAGCTGACGGAAAACTATTTCGTATGGAGACCATGAAAAAGCCTCTGGCCAGCAGGAATATGTTCACAGATGAAGGTTTGCCGAAAAGGGTAGACCGGCAAAATCCATTAGTGTTCATGACCAGGGCTGTTCAGTCGTTGCTGCCATTTGGCATAAATCGGATAGGGCAATTGCCATACGAAATTCCTGACTATGTAAATCAGGACTTGCCTCATGCAGAAATGTATGCTACTCAACCTTATGGAACGCCGGACTTAAAGCGTGCATTGCTTTTCCGAAAGTGGTATGTGAAAACAGTACACAAGGAGGCGGAGAAACGACGAAGGCTTTCATCATTCCGATCTATACCCAATTTCTGGAATGCCGGTGATTTTTATACCAGCACAAATAAGCCGGGATGTTCAATTTACGTAAGAATGGCACGGGATGGAATTTCCGGAATGCTAAGAGAGAAATATTACCGAATGCCTCGAAACGGGACTGATATTCTGCCATATGAATGTCGTAAAGATGGCTCATATGGCGCGGGTTGTGGGACTTCGTTTTCAATGAATAGGTATGCAAAACCTTGCAGATCAGATGCATTTGTGTTTGAAGATCAGGTCGGTGCTTTATATCCGGTGAGACAACAAATGCACAATGCCATAAAGCAGGGAAGTGCTTTGTTCCGAAAGCGAAAGGGCCTTCGTTTAAACCGGTTTAACACAGCGGTAATGGGAATGGAATGTTCACACGAAAATGAAAGTAAATATGATTTTTATCAGCTAAAAGGGGAGTTTCCTTTTGCCAGAAGTACAAGAAATGACCTTCAGTATCTGATAAATCAACGATTTGAAAAGTTAAGAAAATCATTGCTTTCAGATTCCTTTACCCGAATTCAAAGAGCTGACAAAACAACTTATGTGAATCAAAACCAACTGGAAATAGTAAAAAATCAAATCAGATTTACAAAATCTAAACATGTAGAGTGGTATTCAGCTTAGGATACAATCCGGAATCTGAACATCCAATGAGTAAATAGAAAATATGTACCGACCTAAACACATAATTCTGCGTCTGTTACTGGTAATGATACCAGTGCTGATGGCTTTGGCTCCGGCCAAGGCACAGATTACTGTGTTTGCAGGTCAGACTTCTCCGTTAAGTGTGGTAGAAATTCCCGGCGATACCTATACCTGGGAACTGTACAATGATGTTACCGGTGTGAATTTCGCTGTGGTACCGGGCAATTGTCCATCGTCGCAGGCATTTTTTGCTGGTGGGGTCAATACGGGTGCAACGGTTAATGTAACCTGGTTGACTCCGGGAACATATTTCTTCAAGGTAACTGCCTCACGTGCTGGTTGTGCCTCCAATCTGAAGGTTGGTAAGGTGATTGTACTCGAAGCATTGCCTACAGCCACTCTTCTTGAGCCTCCTCCGGTTTGCAGAGGTGATTCAGCTACACTCACTATCAATTTAACAGGAACAGCTCCATGGAGCATCGATGTCAGTGATGGTGTTACCACTACTACCTACAACAATATCAGCGCTAATCCATTCACTATTAACGTTTCACCAACGGCAACAACAAGCTATACGGTGACCCGCGTAAGTGATGCAAATGGCGAAAACTTCATTCCATCGAACACGGTGACACTCGTTGTGAAACCGCGTGCAGTTACTTCACCTATTATCCAATACGGACCTTAAATCTTTAAAAAATGATTAGCAGGCTCAAATATATGTTGTTGACTATCATGCTGCTGACTGCATTCCATGCGGTTGGTCAGTATAGTATTGACAAAGTATGCCTGGGTACTGAAAAGTACTACCGTGTTACAGGTGAGATAAATTCAACCTATACCTGGAATATTACTGATCCAATGGGTGCAGTTACACCACAATTAAGTGACAGAGATACAGTTGGCATTATCTGGAATATGATTCCTGGTTTATACCAGCTCTCTGTTATTCAACATGCTGAAAATGGTTGCGATGCTAACATTGAACTTGGAACTGTTGAGGTGTTTGCTCAACCGGCTGTTTTTGCCGGAAATAACCTCATTCAGTGTGCCGGTAATACTGTAGTTCTTGCTGAATCATCAGCTGAAAATTATGCAGGACTTATGTGGTCGACAACCGGCGATGGAACATTTGATGATAGTACTGCTCTACATCCGGTTTATAACCCGGGAACAAATGACATTATTGCGGGTAATGTTGTGTTAACGCTAACAGCTTCAGGACTTGGGAATAGTGGTTCCTGTACTCCGGCGTCATCAAGTGTAAGTATATCCCTGAGTACAATTGTGCCGCTGGCAACTGCAACATCTACAACATGTTTTGGAATTGCCAACGGAACTGTGACCCTCGCAGCCACAGGCGGTACTGAGCCTTATGCTTATTCTCTTAACGGAATCATGAGTAATACAGGAATCTATACTGGCCTGTTAGCAGGAACATATACATATGTAATTTCTGATTCTACTGATTGTGTTGCAAGCGGAATCGTGAATGTTGGAAGTGCAGCCATGCTGTCAGCCCAGCTTTCATCTACTCAGATTGATTGCTTTGGAGCATCGAACGGAACTATCACAATTTCGGGTGTTTCGGGTGGATCAGGTAGTTATGAATACAGCATCGATAGTATCATCTGGCAGAGCTCTCCATCGTTTGCCGGACTCACAGCAGGTACTTATGCAGTATATATGCGCGATACAGAATCCATAACCTGTACAATTTTATTAGGCAGTATTGTGATAGCAGAACCAGCAATACTTTATGCTCAAACCACACACACCAATGTTACACTGCCAGGAGCTGATGATGGTACCATAACTGTTATATATCCTTCAGGTGGCTCGGGCGTGTACGAATACAGCATTGATAGCATAAACTGGCATACATCCGTTATTTTCAACAATCTTCCTGCAGGTGCTTATACAGTATTTATGCGTGATGCGAATGCACCTGATTGTATGATTACCATTGGTATTGAAATAATTATGGACGGTTTGGCAGTTACGGTATCAGTCGAAAATGCAGATTGCTTCGGAATGAACAACGGCGAGGCAACGGCAACAGTAAGCGGAGGTACACCTCCATACACTTATCTGTGGAATGATCCTTCCGCTCAAACCACTTCAATAGCTACAGGTTTAACTGCAGGAATTTATACGGTTATTGTTACTGATTCTGTAGGCACCACGGCAATTGCAACAGATACCATTACTCAGCCTGACGAGGTTATTCCTGCCTTCGCTGCAATGGGTCCGTTATGCGAAAACTCTACTCCTCCGGCATTACCTGATACCTCGCTTAATGGGATATCAGGAACCTGGGTTCCGCCATTCATTAAAACTACGGTAATTGGCATCAGTACTTACACTTTCACTCCGGATACGGGACAGTGCGCATCAGTCGGAACCATTCAGATTATGGTTTCCAGTGAAATAATTACAGTATTTGATTCCATTGTTCCACTTTGTCAGAATAGTATTCCTCCTGTATTAGCAGGGATTTCAACAAATGGAATCACCGGAAACTGGTCACCGGCAACAATTAATACTTCTTTTGCAGGCATAACAACTTATACATTTACCCCTGATACAGGACAATGTGCTACAGGATTTGCAATGGAAATTGAAATATTAAATGAACTAATTCCATCGTTCGCAACCATCGGACCTCTTTGTCAGAATACTACTCCTCCGGCTCTTGCCGATTCAAGTTTGAATGGCGTGACCGGTAGTTGGTTGCCAGCCACAATAAATACCACAACTGCCGGGGCAACAACGTATACATTTACTCCTGATGATGGTCAGTGCTCTAGTATCTTCACTATGGAGATTGTAGTTTCGGCTGGTCAATCAGCATCATTCATGCCAATCGGTCCGTTATGCATCAACAGCAATCCTCCGGCATTACCCGACACTTCAGTCAATGGTATATCAGGTAGCTGGAATCCATCGGTAATTAATACATCGGTTACAGGAAATACTCAGTACACATTTACACCGGATTCGGCACAATGTGCATCGGCAATAACAATCCAGATTGAAATCACAGATCAGATAGTTCCGCAGTTTACCGGAATTGGTCCGCTTTGCCAGAATACTGTTGCTCCTGCGTTACCATCAGCCTCAACCAATGGTATAACCGGTATGTGGAACCCTTCAGTAATTAACACAACTATTTTTGGAACTACTGTTTATACATTCACTCCTGATTCCGGTCAATGTGCTGGTGTAACAACCATGGCAATTCAGATTACCAATGAATTAACTCCATTATTCAACAATATTGGCCCGCTTTGCCAAAACAGCACACCACCGCAATTACCAGCCATATCGCTGAATGGAATTACAGGTAACTGGTCACCGTCCACTATCAATACCTCGGCTATCGGTACAAGCATTTATTCATTTACCCCCGATACAGGGCAGTGTGCATCAGTAGTTACACTTGCCGTTCAGGTATCGAGCCAGATAATGCCGCAGTTCACCAACATCGGACCACTTTGCCAGTACAGTACCCCTCCGGCATTGCCAGCAACCTCTCTCAATGGTATTACCGGAAACTGGAATCCTTCGGTTATCAATACTTCAACAATTGGGACAACCATTTACACCTTTACTCCTGACACAGGTCAGTGTGCAATAAATGTAACAATGAGCATACAGATTTCGAGCCAGATAGCACCATTATTTGCAACAATTGGGCCTCTATGTCAGAATTCTGTATCACCGACGTTACCAACAACTTCACTCAACGGAATAACTGGTAGTTGGACTCCATCCGTAATAAATACTCTGGATCCGAGTACTACTATGTATACATTTACTCCAGATGCAGGGCAATGCGCAACAGTCTTGACTCTAAGTGTAGTAGTATTACCACAAACAGAAACATTGTTTGCTTCTGTTGGGCCTCTCTGCCAGAACAGCACTGCTCCTTTACTTGCAGATACTTCACTGAATGGTATCACCGGTAACTGGTTACCAGCTATAATCAGTACCACTGTAACCGGAACAACAGCATACACCTTTACACCTGATTCCGGCCAATGTGCTTCAACAGTAATTCTGAATATTCAGATTGTAAGTGATACTCTACCGGTATTTGCTTCCATTGGTCCGCTTTGTCTGAATACGACTGCACCTGCATTATTGACTATCTCACTCAACAATGTAACCGGTAACTGGACACCTGCAACTATCAACACTGCAGTAACCGGAATTTCGCAATATACCTTCACCCCTGATCCTGACCAATGTGCTTCAGTATTTATCATGGAAATTGAAGTAACTGATGAAATAGTACCGGTGTTCGACAGCATAATGCCATTATGTTTGAACACTGTTCCTCCGGTATTGCCGTTAACCTCACTCAATGGGATTAGCGGGCTCTGGGTGCCTGCCCAGATAAATTCCTCGATTGCGGGGATAACTAGTTATGTGTTTACACCTGACTCCGGTCAATGTGCAGTGCCATTTGTAATGAATGTAGAAATTACTGGTGAAATTATACCTGTATTTGCACCTGTTGGTCCACTCTGCCTGAACAATACTCCTGAAATATTACCTGTTACATCGCTGAATGGTATCACAGGAAGTTGGGAGCCTGAAGTCATAAACACCTATATTTCAGGGAATACCTTATGCACATTTACTCCTGATAGCGGACAATGTGCATCAGTTGTCACATTGTTGGTTGGTGTCGGAAGCCCGGTTATAGCCGAAGTTCAGACATTCACAGCAACCAATGGGCAGGCGAATGGGTATGCTGTAATTATTGCAACCGGAGATATTCCTCCATTTACGTATTCAATCAACGGAGTTGACTGGCAGAATATGACTGTTTTCTCCCATTTAAGTGCAGGAAATTATACAGCATATGTGAAAGATGCATCAGGATGTCTGGTAACAACTGATTTTGTAATTGTGAACACTTTAACCGGTGAAGTAGGTGTTCTGGCTGGAGATGTGGTGAGCTGTATAAGTCTCCCGATCGAAATTCCTGTTATGGCCTATGATTTTACTAATATTTCTTCCTTTACAATCCAACTAGCATTCGACTCCACAGTGCTGTCGTTCAGTGGTCTGACTGCATTGAATGACCTTTTGAACAACGGGCATATGACCACCACAATGATCTCTCCGGGGATCCTCCAGGTCACATTCGTAGCAACAGATTCAATAACTCTGCTAAGCGACGACCTGTTGTTTAATCTCAACTTCTATGGACTGGCCTCAGGTCATACTGATCTTGTATGGAACTGGCTCCAATGCGTAATCTATTCAGCGTCAGGATATGAAGTGCCAGCAATTTATACCAAGGGTACTGTTGAAATAAGACCTACACCTCAGATTTTTGCTGAAGGTACTGGTACCTATTGTGAAAATACACCTTTGAAAATTTCGGCCGGGTCTCTAACTAATCAGGATCTTACCTATGTATGGAATGGTCCGAACGGGGTAACTCATTCAGGTCCTGAATGGGATCTCGGTAAGCTTAAGCTTTATAGAACAGGCGAATATCAGGTGATTGCATCCGATAGTACATCCTGCGAAAAAGCATTGAGTGTTCAGATTCAGGTTGTGCCGAATCCGGTTATTAACATGGCAGATAACGACACAGTTTGTTCCGAACAGCAGGTCATACTGAATCCGGGATTGGGCTTTGCTGATTACCTGTGGCAGGATGGAAGCAAAGAGCCTCAAATGGTTTCAACAGCTGAAGGTATTTATTGGGTAATTGTAACCGATTACTTCGGATGCCAGGGAAGTGACTCCACCTTGTTGCGTCCCTGCGAGCTGCTCATATGGATGCCAAATGCTTTCACTCCTAATGGTGATGGCCTAAACGACGAATTCGGAGCCAAGTCAAATCTTGATCTCGACATTGATTTCAGGATGTTGGTTTTCAATAAATGGGGTGAGGAAATATTCAGTTCAGATGATATTCATAAGGGTTGGGACGGAACCTATAAAGGCAAACCGTGTCCGCCTGACATGTATTCCTGGACTATAAGTTTCACCGCACCTCCTACATATAATTTCTTGCAAAAATCACCGCAAAACGGTGTTGTAATGCTTTTAAAATAATACTACCATGAGAACACAGAGAAAAATTGTTTTCGTAATCATAATGCTGGCAAATGTTGTCGCAGCAACCGCGCAGGATGTGATTTATTCGCAGTTTTATGCAAATCCGGTATACCTCAACCCTGCGTTGGCAGGAGCCAAGCTGAGCCAGCGAATTACATTGAACTATCGTAATCAGTGGCCTGATATTAAAAACGGATATGTCAGCTATTGCGTAGCATGGGACCAGCAATTCGATAAGATCGGTGGTGCTTTGGGCGTAATTGCAAATGCCGATGTAGCAGGAGGAGGTATGTATAACAGGTTCAGTGGAAATGGTATTTATTCCTACAGGTTTCAGGCTTCCCGATATGTTGTGATGAATGCTGCGCTACAGGTTGGATACATTCAATACAAACTGGATTGGAACAAGCTGGTTTTCGGCGATCAGATTGATATGCGGACCGGTAACCTGGAACCTACAAAAGAGTATTTGCCGCCTAAGCTCTCCATTGGAAATGTTGATTTCAGTGCCGGATTGTTAGCCGGCTATAAAGAGAGTATTTACCTTGGACTGACTGTGAATCATTTGAGCCGTCCGGATATGGCTTTTTACGATGGAGGCGATAACAGGTTGAAAATGCGATGGACAGTGCATACGGGGATGCTGATCGACTTTTTTCAGGGAATGGATGGCGAGGACCTCAGGAACTTTTCAATTTCACCAAATATTGTTTACGTTCAGCAAGGTACATTTCATCAGCTAAATGCGGGAATGTATGTCAATATGTTTCCACTTGTTGCCGGATTGTGGCTGCGCCACGACTTTGGTAATCCTGATGCCGTTATTGTGCTTCTGGGCATCCAGCAGAAAAATTATAAAATCGGGTATAGTTTCGATTATACTATTTCCAATCTTACACTGAAATCGGGGGGTGCTCATGAGATATCGATATCCTGGCTATTTCATAAACATCTCAGTCCGAACCGATATCACGAAATGCGGAATCCTGATTTTTAAGCAGGGTGCTTAATTGCAATAGTCAGTTGATGATTTTCATATACCAGATTATCAGCATAACACAAAAATCAACCTTTGCGCTCTAAAGTATTGGTATTCTGAGTTCTTATACCATATCTGTTTATATAATAGTCCAAATAGTATTTGAAAAAACATAACTATACCCACATGTGGATTTTACTAAAAGGCTATTCAGTGTACCTACAGATTCCACTATAAACAGACTGAGTTCATC
>Ga0208789_1000911_pt1 | contig 21045 bp, 17 predicted proteins | sample Methanotroph_Enr_FD_187368 | JGI IMG/M metagenome (GOLD analysis project Ga0208789, IMG submission 187368) | Enriched soil microbial communities from Old Woman Creek wetland in Ohio, USA - Methanotroph_Enrichment_5 (SPAdes) (version 2) | ecosystem: Environmental > Terrestrial > Soil > Wetlands...
CACAACGGGGAGGCTTTCACTTTATCCCGGAACTGTCAAACTGTTGAGGTCCCCCGGCAAAGCCGGGGGGTTTCCTATTGGACTAAACCAGATTGGGCCACAGGGGCACTGGTTCTTGCTGCAATTTTATATGTGCCAATATTCTTAGCCCTTATTTTTTTGTTACAAACTAAGTACCGGCCAGAAATGCAAGAAGATACTTTCTATGCAAAACACCTTGACAAAAAGACAAATATAATTAAAGAAAGCCCACGCTTAACAAAACAAGAAATTAAATTACTCGAAATAGAAGAACTACAACAAAAGACTTTTATGTTTGTAGAAGAGGTTGTTAAAAGGATTGGAACTAAGAATGACAATATTGAGCCATATTCTTTGTCTTGGACTACAATAAAGGTAGCAGTTAATGACATGTTGTCTAATTACAAAAAAGTTAGAGCTGTACTTAAAAAGAAAAAGATACCTGTTGTTGCTATATATGGCAGTTCTAATCCTGAGCCATATATCCCAGAAAAATATGTTGTTTCAATACGTGAGACTATAAGCATGTCACACATACAAGAAATATTGTTGAGTCTCAAGGAAACTGGTGTTGAAGGATTTAATATTTTCGATGAACTATCTGATGAAGAAGACGTTTATATTGGATCATATGATTACGAAGTTTACTCAGTATTAGACGATGAATTTTGGCAACTGTTGTCAGACGAATCTATAGACGAAGTCGACTTTGAAACCATGAGAGCTGTTAAAACTATAAAATAAAGAAAACTAAGAACGTGTCGGAATTACAATAGGAGACCTAGTAGAGATCTGCCCTAGAAATGAGATAATTCAGATGAAAAGACGAGATTCCAACCAGGCAGAAGCACCGGCCTAAAACCGCCGGTGTTCTCCACTCCGTTGAAATAAAGATGATGTATGAAAAAACGAAAACAAAATTCGCAAAATTGATGGGTACTTGGAGCGTTTTCGGAAAATATCATCCGAGATCCTAGTGGGCCGCTGTAATCACGGCTATACCAAGACCAAGGAGGCTTCGATTGTTATACACCGAGTTCTTGAGGAACGTGGCGAATTGGGGTTGCTGAATGGAGAACCGAAAACCCTTGAAAGTGGAAGTGGGGCAATTGAAGAAAAAAACAAATAGTGATGGTCAATAATGATACCGTGCTTGAAGAAAATCGATTCTATCATCACGAACAAGATAGACAATTCTGTGTTCTTGTGTGAGACGTCTCGACCAAGTGCCTAATGAAAGGTATTTGAGCGGCTCTGGCTTGCCGATGCCAGTGAATGGATCGCGCATGATTGCTTCAATCAAATCAAAAGCCCGTAACGCAACTTTTCGGTCAGTCTGCACCCAATGACGCAAGTCTTCACGGAACTCTGGTTGAAAAACAGTATCCCGTTGCTTAGTCTTCAATGCCAACCTCGGAACGAAGCGATTTTACTGAAGATACTTTGCCACCCCCCTTCAGAGCACGTTCCAGCGCAGAAAGAAGCCTTTCGGCATTTTTGGGGGAACGCATTAGGTGAGAGCTTTCCACCAAACTTTGTAGTTCATCGGCAGCAATCATAGCTACATTGCTTCCATTGCGACGACGAATGAGGACGATCTCTCGATTTTCTGTTACCTCGTCACAGAGTCCGGCGAAATTAGCTCTAGCATTGGTATAGGTTGTTTGTAGCATGTTTTTTCACCCCCTTTAGGTACAGGAGTACTGTACAACACGACTTGTTGTCAGTCAAGCAAACATCATGCGGTCGGCGCCATGCCATATCCTGATGTGCAAAGGAGAAGATGATGAATTGTCGTGGATTGTTGTTCGGAGTGATCTGTTTCGCGTCGCTGATCGGCACGGCTGCAAGCGCGGCCGGTTATGCTGCCGGCACGCCGGTTCTCGTCTCCGGTCCCAGCCTCCTGCCGCCTGGATGCGACGCAGGGCCGGCGCTGCCCGGCTATGCCAATTTCAGGAATTACGAGGTGGAACCGTATATCGCGGTAAATCCCCGTAATCCGCTGAACATGGTGGTGAGCTGGCAACAGGACCGCTGGACATGGGGCGGCGCCAACGGCATGGCTTCGGCGGTTTCCCAGGACGGCGGCCACACCTGGGAAGAATCCCTGATTCCGGGGGTCACGCGGTGCAGCGGCGGCACCCTCTATCGCGCCGGGGACGACTGGCTCACGTTCGCGAAAAACGGAGATCTCTATCATTCGGCCGTGGCCTTCAATCCGGTCAGCAGCACGTATGAATCGAATATCCTCATCAGCAAATCGACCGATGGCGGCATGACCTGGAACGACCCGATCATCGTCACGCAGGATGCCTACCCGTTCGTCAACGACAAGGAGTCGATCACCGCTGATCCGCATCATGCCGGCTCTGTGTACGCCACCTGGTCCAAGACCGAGATTGGCGCGACATCAGTGAAAGAGACCGGTTGGTTCTCGCGGACCACCGACGGAGGGCAAAGCTGGGAGACACCGCAGATGATCATCGATCCGGGCGAAAACGGCGATGTGATCGGCAATCAGATCGTGGTGCTCCCCAACGGCACCCTGCTCGATTTCTTCATGATGAACAGCGCCCAGATTGGCTTGGTCCGCTCCCATGACAGAGGAAAAACCTGGGGAGAGATCGAGGTGGTATCCCCGGTGAATCTCGGTTACATCCAGGACCCGGCCACCGGAGAGCTGGCCGCGACTGGCTACCGGTTGTTCGACGTCGCCGTCGATCCCGCAAGGGGCACGGTGTATGTCACCTGGACCGACACCCGTTTCAACGGCGTAACGCCGTTCGTTGCCTTGAGCACATCGGACAATGGCGGACATACGTGGTCAACGCCGGTGAAACTCGGGACCGGATCGGCAGCCTCCTTTACCCCGTCGGTAGCGGTAGCCAAGAATGGCGTTGTCGGCGTATCCTACTTTGATCTGCGGAACGACACGACCGATCCGACCCAGTTTCTTGCGGATCACTGGATACTCACGTCGCGCCACGGCGGTACCGTCTGGGATGAAACCCACATCGCCGGACCGTTTGATGTGAGAGGCGCCCCACAGCCCGACCTGCCCGTCCATATGCTTGGGGACTACGTAGGGCTGGCCGCGGCCGGCAACTCGTTTGTGGCGGCGTATGTCCTGACAAACACCGGAGATGCTTCCAATCCCACTGACGTTTATGTTTCGATCGTGTCCAAGAAGCGAGGGGAAGACCGGGATGGCGAAGGGAAGGACACGCCTGACGAGTAATGTACAGGAGGAACCTTATGAGCCGTTTCCTGATTCCGCTGTGCGTTGCGTTCCTGTGTGCGGCATGCGCATCCCCGCCCTACAACGCCACGCCACGGCTCTGGTAGATCTCGTGGCCATGGGCTTTCCCAAGTTTCAGGGTGGACTCGGCGGCTACGCGCGCTTCATCGCTATTTGCCCGCCGGACTGGAAGTACGGAGTGTCGGTGGGCCAAGTGCCGGAGAGTCCCTTGGCCCGGTCATCGAAACCGCTGCATTGGGACGGGAAGCTCGGCATGCGGGTCAGATGACGACGGTCGCCCGACCCTGGCACCGGCAGCCTCGGCGCTAATGGCTTTGAATCACGCGTATTCACCTCATTCAGGCCGACAGGACAGCAAAACCGTACCCGATGAAAATATCCTCGCTTCAACAAGCTTCAACGGAAAACGTTTATCCAACCCGGCAAGCAGGGTTTTACCGCCCCCCAGGACAACGGGGTTCACGATAATCCGGTACTCGTCGATCAGGCCCGCCTTGGTCAGGGAGACAGCCAGATCCGAACTGCCGAAGATAACGATGTTCTTACCCGGCTGCTGCTTCAGCTTCCTGATCTCTTCCATGCTGTTGCCATTCACGAGCCTCGAATTCTGCCAGTCCACCGTTTTCAGGGTCGTCGAGAAGACGATCTTGGGCAGGTTGTTCATCCTCTCCGCAATGACCGGGTCGGCGGCAATCACCTCGGCGGTTGGCCAGTACGCGGCCATCATCTGGTAGGTGACCCGGCCGAAAAGAAGGGTATCCGCCGAGTTGAGCAGATCAACGGCATTTTGAATGAATTCGTCATCAAGGACATGCCAGTCCAACTCCTTGTTAGGTCCCTCGAAATAGCCATCAACGGTCGTCATCATCTGAAAAATTATCTTTCTCATCTGCGACTCCTTTCAACAGATGTTTTCGCTGTAATAGAGCATTCCAGGCATCCAATCGCCTGACTTCAGATTAGTACTATTTTCTATAAGACAATTTTAGTCCCTTATCACACATCAAGGCAACAGCAAGACTCGGATGCCGTAAAACACGGGCGTTACAAGGATCTGCCGGCACGGACGAAAACAGCCGAACTGTAACGGTTTAACTTTCGTGACAGTTCGTGTTTTCCGTGGACAAGTTGTTTTTTCTTGATGGTTAGTTGCGTGAGACTGCTTTGGCAGGGGTTACGGTTTTCTGCGGGTACGGCTTTCCTTGCGGGTAAACTTGGGGGCGGGCGGGCGATAGGCGCAATCGCTGGGGAGCCAGTGCAGGGTCGCGACCAGCTCGGGGGTCAGCTTCATGCAGAGGGGATTGATCTCGAAGCGGCGCTCGAAGATCTTGCAGCGGCGGGTCACTATATCCAGATAGCGGCAGGAGTCACCGGTGTAGATGATCTTGCCCCGGCCGTCCTCAAGCTTGTCGAGACAGCATCGGCCGCATTGCTTGCAGAGGTTGTCCCACTGGACATCGTCGTTGGTGTTCTCAATGGTCATGGGGCAATAATGCCGCATGGGAAACGGCATGTCAATACATCAGGGATACGGCCATCCGCCTCGAAAAACCAAATCCCTCATGCCTGCCGCATCTTCAGCCGTTTGGAGAGCGCGGGCTGGGATATGCCCAGGAGGCGCGCCGCCAGGGTCTGGTTGTTATTGGCCCGCTCCATGGCCTCCATCACCAGGAAGGCCGCGGCATCACCGAAGGTGGGGAGTTCGTCGAACCCGGCAAAGGGGTTCTGCCGGGCCGGGGGGACCGCGCACGGCCCGGTCTCTGCCTGGGCGCGCTCCACGGCCTTGATGAACGAATCCATGGAGAGCATCCGGTCGCGGTGGACGCTGACGGCGTCATAGACCATGGCCTTGAGTTCCCTCACATTGCCGGGAAAACAGTAGGTGGACAAGAACTGGGCCAGTCCCTTGGGCGGGGTCGGCCGCTTCTTGCCCAGGTCGCGGGCCGCCTCTTCCAGGAAGAAATCCAGGAGCAGCGTGATATCCCCCCGCCGCTCCCTCAGGGGCGGCACATGGACCTGGTGGGTGCGCAGCCGGTAGTAGAGGTCGCGACGGAAGATGCCCGCCCCCTCCTTTGCCGCCAGGTTCTGGTGGGTGGCAACGATGATGCGGGCCTTGAGCCGCTTGGGAAGGTCGCTCCCCAGCGGGAAGTATTCCCCTTCCTGGAGCAGCCGCAGCAGCTTGACCTGGGACGGGATGGAGAGGTCACCGATCTCGTCCAGGAACAGGGTGCCGTCAGCCGCCTCCTCCACCATGCCACGCCTGACCTGGTCGGCGCCGGTAAAGGCCCCGCGCACGTGGCCGAACAGGGTATCGGCAAACACCGTGTCGTCAAGCCCGGCAACGTTGACCGTCACCAGCTTTCCCTTGCAGCCGCTCAGCCGGTGGGCGGCCCGGGCGACCAGTTCCTTGCCGACGCCGCTTTCCCCGGTGATCAGGAGCGGTTGGGGGCTCCGGGCCACCGCCTCCACATAGGCGAAGATGGCATGCATGGCCCGATCGTTGGTGATGATGGCGTCGAAGGCCTCGGGATGGCGGATTTCGGGGGAACAGAAGCGGCTGGCCATCTCCCGGTGGTCCCGCTGCAATTCCTGCATGCGCACCGCCCGCAGCACGCCGCCGATCATGCGGTCCTCGTCGTCGGTCTTGACAAAATAGTCGAAGGCACCCCGGCGCATGCAGCCGACGGCGGTCTCCACCTGGTTCAGGCCGCTGACGACGATGGTGGCAATCTCGGGGTGGCGCTCGGCAATCTGCTCCAGGAGCTCTTCGCCCGACAGGTGCGGCATGGTCAGGTCGAGCAGCACCAGTCCGATCCTCCCCTGGTCGAGGATGGCCATGACTTCGCGGCTGTCGCTGCATGTCGTGAGGTTGGTGATGCCGGCGCAGGTCTCCAGGGTCAAGGACAGGGAGCCGAGCCAGGCCGGTTCGTCGTCCACCAGGAGGATGCCGAAGTCGGGATAGACGGTTTCACTCATGAGGTTTTCTCCTCGTTATGCTCGGGCAAGGTCAGGGTTACGGTGGTCCCGCTGCCAAGGACCGAATCGAACTCCAGGGTGCCGCCATGCTCCTTAACAATGCCGGCCGAGACCGACAGCCCCAGGCCGGTGCCCCCTTCGTCCCGCTTGGTGGTGAAAAACGGATCGGTCAAGCGCGAAAGATTCTCGGGAGAGATGCCGCTCCCCTCGTCCCGCAGGCGGAACACCACGGTCCCGTGGGAAGCATCATACCAGGTGGCCAACTCGATGGCCCGGCCGGTATCCGGCAAGGCCTGGCAGGCGTTGAGGATCAGGTTGACCAGCACCTGCTCGATGCGCTGGGCATTGCCCCGCACCTGCGGAAGCCGTTTTCCGTACGAGGCGCTGAAATGGGTCGTGGCCTTGCGAATGGAGGGTTCAACCAGGCGCACGGCCGCCTGGGCAACTGCATTCAGGTCCACGATCTCGTTACAAGCGGTGTCGCCACGCCGGGAAAAGTCCTTCAGGTCCTCCACGATGCGCCTGATCCGCTTGCCCGCGTCCTGGAGCTTATCCAGGCTGCGCGGGATCTCCTCCCGCATGCGCGAATAGGGGAGCCCGCCGCAGGTGAAGTCGCCGTTCTCCCGGTAATAGCGCTCCATGATCTTCAGGGCGTCCGCACAGGCCCGTTTCAGGGTGGGAACCTCCAGCAGGATCAGCCCGGTCGGGTTGTTGATCTCATGGGCCACGCCGGACACAAGGACCCCCAGGGCAGCCATCTTGTCGGCCTGGATCAACTGCTGCTGGTTGAGGCGCAACTCCTCCTCGGCGTTCCGGCGCTCCGCGATCTCCCGGGTCAGGTCGGCGGTGCGCAACGCCACCTGTTTGTGGAGGGTGCGTGACCAGAGGGCAAAACCGCCCAGGAGCAGCACCAGGGGGCCGATCACGATGGCGCCGAATTTGGCGAATTGCTTCCAGGTGATTTCCGGCGGTTCCAGCACGCCGAGCCATTTGTTGTAGATCGTCTGGTACTGCCCGGTCTTCTTGAGGATCGCCAGCCCCTCGTTGAAGCGCGAGAGCAGTTCCCCATTCCCCTTGTCAACGGCAAAGCAGTAGCGGTGGACGGCCACGTTGCGCACCACCGGCAGCACATTGGTCAACTTCAGCTCACGGATAAGGTACATGCCCGGCACAATGGCCACGATGGCAAAGTCTGCCTTTCCCTCGGCCAAAAAACGTATGGCGTCAACCGGGGTGTCGGTCAGCTCCAGCCTGCCGCGAAACCCGCTCCGAACCAGGTAATCGTGCATGATGCCGCTTCGGTGTACAGCCACCGACTTACCCTCCAGATCATCCAAAGAATTGACCACGGGCGAATCGCGGCGGGCGAAGATGGCATGGTTGACGATGGTGTGGGGCAGGGAGAAATCGACCTCCTTGGTCCGTTCCTCGGAATATGACATGCCCGGCAGCACATCCACCTGGCCGGTTTGCAAGGCGTAGCGCATATCGGACCAGGTGCCCAGGCGGAACTCTACCCGCATACCCATCACCTCGGCAATGGCGCGGGTCAGGTCCACGTTATAGCCGGCAGGCTGCCCGTCCTTGTCGATGAACTCATAGGGAGGATAATCCCGGTCCCCCCCCACGATGATCACCTTTTTGGAGGCAGGGGCAGGCGTATCGGCGCGAACAGGGTCAGCGGCAAAGCAGCAGAGGGATGCAGTGAGCGAGACTATAAGGAACAATGAGGAAATCAGGCATGCTGGTTTGAACTGTAAGGCGGGCAGGGGCACGATGGTTATCCTGTGGAAATTTCCTAGAAAAGCATTTGGCCACAGAGGACACAGAGATCTCAGAGAAAATCAAATCAGTTACAATGCATCAAGTGCTCACCAATCCAGTGATTTTTAACACAAAGATTATCTGTTGTAATTACTCTGTGTTCTCTGTGATCTCTGTGGCTAACTGCCGTTTAGGTTAATCAAAGCGGTATCTTCGATAGGTGTCGATACTCTCCTCGAACACGACCTTGAGGAATCCCACAAACGGTATGACCAGCAACATGCCGAGAATGCCGAAGATGTGCCCACCCACCAGGATCGCCAGGGCAATGACCATGGGGTGCAGATCCACGTGCTTGCCGACGGCCAGCGGCTGGATCGCGATATCGTCCACCAGCTTGAGGATGACGAATGCCAACAGCACATAGAAGCCGCGGATAAGATCCCCCTGCTCCAGGACCACGGCGACCAGGGCCGCTCCGGCGCCGGCAAGCGGTCCGACAAAGGGGATGAGATTTGCAAGACCGGAGAAGATGCCGATGAAGACGAAATACGGCACATCCAGGGTCCAGAGGGCGCCCGTGGCAAGCAGACCGAATACCAGGGCGTCGATGAACTGCCCCCGCAGGTAGTTGCCGAGTTGAACATCCATCTTGTACATCAGGTCCAGGGTGAATTCGAAATAACGGTTCGGCACCAGGCTGATGAAATATTTCTTGAACTGCCGGGCATCCTTCAGGATGAAAAACATGACGAACGGGGTCATGACCAGGCCGATCAGCAGGGCCGGGGAATCGTTGATGATGAAGTTCGGTATCTTGAGGACCACGGAGGTCTTGAACTTGCCGAGCTCTTCGGCCAGGTTGACGGGCCCAAGTCCCAGTGACTGGCAGATATCCCGGAGCTGGCCTTCGATCCTTGCCAGCGCCTGAGAGGCCGGCGTCACCCCTGCCCCGGCCTGGAGCGCCTTGAACTGGACTATTGCGATGGGAATGACGGTATACCAGAAGACAACGACGACAAGGGTAATCAGGGACATGATGAGTGCCGTGGCAGCGGTGCGTGACAGGCCCCGCTCCTCGATGGCCGTTACCACGGGATCGAGGATGTATGCCAGAAGCCCGGCTACGATCACGATCTCGGCCACGTGCCCCACGTAGAGAATGACCATCACCAGGAAAACGGCAACAAAGAGCGCCGAGATATGGATTATGTTGCGCGTCTGTCCGGCCAGCATCCGCCCTTACCTCTCTGCGCCGAGAACGGCCTGTTTGAGCGAATCGAGCTCCAGTGACAGCGTATGGGCCCGTTCATTTGCCTGACGAAGGCGCTGACCCACGAATCTCGCCACCCGCAGCACGATCTTCACGCCCAGGCGGGAGTCCCTCTCGATGAGGCCGAACAGGTCGGGTTGAAAGAAACCGAACACACTGCAATCCGTTTTTGCCATCGCGGTTGCCGAACGGGGCGACTCATCCAAAAGAGCCACCTCGCCGAAAAAATCCCCATCCTTCAATTCGAACAGCTCATGGTTTTCAGGTTCGCTGGTGATGGCCACGCTGCCCTGCTGCACGATATACATCCCCATGCCGCGCTCACCCTGCCGGAAAATTATCTCGCCCCGGATGTAGTGGCGACGGTGGAGGATTCGCTCGACAGCGGCGAGCTCGCGCCGGCTCAGATCCTCGAACAGCGGGAGGCGCGCCAGAAGGTCGATGGTGGAAACATCTTCCTGTTTGTGATCGGATTTGTAGCCAAAGATACGGGCCCAGGGTGTTGTCATCGTGGAACGTCCTGTAAAAAGAGATTGTAAGCCGTGAGCGAAAAGCGCATGGCCAACCCGGCCCACTATAGACAACCGGGGCAAAAAATCAATGCTATTTAGTAACCTGGAACCGTGATGCCTGTATGGTGAAACGAGCTAAATGCCGGAGCCAATCGCCGCCCGTGAAGATCCATGTCGGCTCTGCCGGGTGAACTCCGTCACAGCCGTGACTGAGGCCTCAAACGCCAGGGCTGAGGCATTCTAAGCGAGAGAAGCCGGGAAGGCGTCACGGTTTCAGGTTACTACCATGCGCCCCCATCGGTACGCATCAGACCTCTATCCTGAATTCGGCGCCGTCGGCGGTGTTCCGCACGGAAAGGGTGCCGTTCATGTTCTTTTCTATGATGGTCTTGGACATGAACAGGCCGACCCCGGTCCCCTTTTGGGGCCCCTTGGTGGTAAAGTACGGGTCGAAGATCTTGGCCATGACACCCTCGGGAATGCCGCCTGCGTTGTCCGCGATGGTCATCACCGCCTTGCCTGCTTCCGAGAATATCCTGATCGTCACCTTCGGGTTGTCAACCTTCCGCTCCATGAAGGCATCCCGCGCATTCATCAGGATATTGATGAGCACCTGGGAGAATTCGTTCCGATAGCCATGGATGGCGGGCGTATCCGTCGCACCCACATCGATCAGGATCTTCTGGTCGGCAAAGTTCGCGTCGATGAGTGAAAGGGAACTGGTCAGTGTCTCGTTTACCGTGAAGGTCTCCTTTTCCTTGTCAGGGCTGAAGAAGTTCCTGAAATCATCGATGGTCTGCGACATATGGTTGATGACCTTCATGGCCTCGGCGGTGCTGGTGGCAAGAAACTCCTTGGTGAAGGTGCCCATCTCGTGAAACAGTTGCACCCGCTGGACGGTGAGTGCCAGGACGTTCAACGGCTGGCGCCATTGGTGGGCGATATTGCCGATCATCTCGCCCATGGCCGCCTGACGTCCCTGCTGCATCATGATGCGGTCCTTTTCACGGATCTTCCGCTCCACCTCTTTGCGTTCGGAGATATCGAACATCGTTGATCTGCTCACGACATAGTTCCCATCATCGTCACGGATGGCCGTGGCGCTCAGGATAACCGGCAGGAGAGAACCATCCTTGCGGACCATTTCCTGCTCGACATCCGTTACCTGGCCGTCGCGTTTGAGGTTCGGGAACGTCTCCCCGAATATACGCCTGCCATTGTCGGTCAGTAGGTCGGCAAACCTGAGCTTTCCGACGACTTCGTCCCGGGTATACCCCAGCCAGTTGAGCTCGGTGTCATTGATGCGGACAAAAACGCCCTCCTTATCCAGCGAGTGGTAACCGCAGGGCGCGTTGTTATAGAGGTCGCTCAATTCCGCGGCTGTATTTGACAACCGTATTTCGGCCAGTTGCCGTTCAACAATCTCCTGCTGCAACACATTGACCGTATTGGTAAGTTCGGCGGTCCGCTCGGCGACACGCCGTTCCAGTTGCTCGTTGATCTCCTGCAGTTCGTTGCGCGCCTGCACCAACTCGGTGTTCTTCCGGATAGCAGCCTCGTAGGTGGACAGGAGCAGATCGAGGATCTGGCGGCGATCCGACTGGATCAGGTATTTCTGGCAGCCGAACGATATTTCCAACCCCTGCCGCGGACCGTTCCCCTGGAGATGGTGCCTGTTCTCCAGGATATCCATGACCCGGGAAACCAGGTGTTCTTCGTCGTAGGGTTTGGTGATGAAGTTATCGGCGCCGCACGCCAGGGCCCTGATCACATCCTGGGGGTCGGAGAGGGAGGTCAACAGTATGACATGAATTGCGCAGATCCCGTCGAGCGACTTGATGCTGCGGCACAGTTCGTAACCGTCCATCTCCGGCATAACGATATCGCTGATTACCAGCGTCGGCTTGTCCTCATCGATCAAGGCAAGGGCCGAGTGGCCGTTGCAGGCAACCGATACGCGAAAGTGATGCTTTTCGAGGATGTAGCGCAACTGTTCGGCCTGGGTGGGGCTGTCCTCGACAACAAGGATCTTTACGCCATTATGCACGGGAGTGTGACCGCTGTCTGTCATCACCGTATTCCTTCCTGAAGGGTCACGGGTTTTAGCCCGAAACTTGAGACCAGATACGCCACGATCCTGTCCGGAGACAGCACGAAACTGGCGGCGCCCAGCTTGACGGCCTCCTCCGGCATTCCAAAAACGACGGAGCTTTCCCGGTCCTGCGCGATGGTGACCGCCCCCGCGTCTTTCATCAATTTAAGTTCCAGGGCGCCGTCATTCCCCATACCGGTAAGCAGAATACCGATAGCGCCCCTGCCGTAGAGTTGGGCAATGGAGCGAAAAAGGGTGGAAACCGAAGGAAGTTGGCCGTTTTCCGGCGCGCTCCGGACCAGTGACGCGGTCCCGCCGCTGCCAGCCTGCATGTGCCACCCTTCCGGCGCGATGTAGACATGTCCCGGCACGAGCCGTTCTTCCTGGGCAGCGACATGAACCGGCAGAAGCGAGGAGATGCCGAGCCATTCCGCAAATCCCCTGATAAACCCCGGCGCCATGTGCTGCACGACCAGTATCGGGACCGGAAAATCCGCCGGCAGGCCTGACAGGATGGTGTTGATCGCCGCCGGCCCTCCGGTGGAGGCGCCAATGGCCACGATCCGCGAGTTTTCGCCCGCCGGGACGGGCTTCAGGGGGAGCGGCGCGTTCCTTTTGGCGTGACTGGCCGGCCAACGCCGCACCACCTTGATCTCTGCCATCAGCTTCACCTTGTTGACCAGCAGCGCGACGTCTGCCCCATGCTCCGGATGCCCGATTCCCCTCGGTTTCGGCACCGCTGCCAGGGCCCCGGCCTCCATGGCGCGGAACGAGGACAGCACCTCTTCCTTGTCCAGGTTGCCGCTTACGATGACGATCGGGGTCGGTTGCGTCTCCATGATCCGGCGCGTCGCCTCCAGGCCGTCCATGCGCGGCATCATGATATCCATGGTAATGATGTCGGGGGCGAGCCGCTGCACCGCGTCCAGGGCCTCCTCGCCGTCACCGGCGGTACCGACCACCCTGAACGCCGGATCTTCGCTGAAGATCCGCTCCAGCAACAGCCTCATGCCGGCCGAATCATCGACAATCAGTATTTTTATGGTTTTCTGTTTCATGGTGAACGTCTCAAGTCATTTCCCCCTCTCCCTGGCCCTCTCCCACCAGGGGAGAGGGGATTAGAGCTCCCCTCCCTTTATGGGAGGGGCTGGGGGAGGGTTACAAGAGTGTGGTTTTCAAGCCTGGAAGTACTGACTACGGAAACTATATAAGCCTTTTGATCACGTCCAGCAGGTTGCTCTGGTCAAAGCTGCTCTTTACGATGTAGGCGTTTGCGCCCGCCTCGACGCCCCGCTCCCGGTCGTCGCGGGAGTCCAGGGAGGTCACCAGCATCACCGGCAGATCGGCCAGTTCGCGGGTGGCGCGAATCTTCCGGGTCAGGTCGAATCCGTTCATGCGCGGCATATCCACGTCCGACACTACCAGGTTGATCTCCTCCGTGCGCAGCCGGGTCAGGGCATCGATACCGTCCACGGCCGTGACGGTCCGGTAACCAGCCGCATCCAGGATATTTTTCAGGAGCGTCCGGGCCGTGATCGAGTCTTCCACCACCAGTACCGACCGGCGCTCCGGCTCCATGGCCTCCGTCCCCTGCACGGCGCCGACCGCAGCCCCGCCCATGGCGGATTTCACCAGATCGCCGGGATGGAGGATGGCAACGACCTTGCCCGTTCCCAGCACCGTGGCTCCGGCTATGTTGCGCACCCGCGTGAGCTGCGGCCCGAGCCCTTTCACCAGGACCTCCAGTTCATCAAGGACGGCATCCACACCAAAGGCGATCCGGGACGCACCGCTGCCGATTACGAACAGGGGCAGCAGACCGCTGTCATCGGCGGCAATGGTGGCGCGTGGCAGTTGCAGGCAATCGGCCAGCCGGATGTAGGCGAGCGCCGTGCCGTCCATTTCCACGGTTTCACGGTTCTCCACGCTCTTCAGCGCCCCCCTGTCCAGCCGCGCCACCCGCTCCACACCGGCGGCCGGGACAATGAAGCTCTGATGGCCCACGGCGACCAGCACGCCCCGGCAGGTTGACAGGGTCAGGGGCAGTACCATCCTGAAGACCGCCCCCTGTCCAGCTTCGCTGGTTACCATAACGGTCCCGCCCAGTTTTTCCACCTTCTCGCGGACAATGGCCAGGCCGAGCCCTCGTCCCGAGATGTCGGTGATCAGCGGGGCGGTGGAAAAACCGGAGGCGAAGACAAACCCCAGAAGCTCTTCCCGGTCCATCGCATCTGCCTGATCCCGCGATATAAGCCCCTGGCGCACGGCCTCCGCCGCTACCCTGCCCGGGTCTATGCCCGCGCCATCGTCGCTGACACGGATCTCGATCAGGCCCGACTCCCTGAGCGCCACCGCAACGGATATCCTGCCCGCTGCCGGTTTGCCCCGGGCCACCCGTTCCTCCGGCTTTTCCAGGCCATGGTCGATGCAGTTGCGGACCAGGTGGATCAGGGGGTCCTTCATCTCCTCCAGGATTCGTTTGTCCACCTCCACGTCATCCCCGACAATCAGAAGTTCCATCTCCTTGCCCTGCTCACGGGTCAGGTCACGCGCCATCTTCGGCAGCACCCCCAGTACGGCCGCACACGGGAGCATCAACACCTCTTTGAGGTCATCGACCAGGGTGTCCACCATGCCGTCCAGTGCGTGTCGATCGTTTGCCTGTGCCTTTGCCAGGGTATGCGCCTTGTGTTCCAGGCTTTTGACGGCATCGTGGCTCCATTCGCAGAACGCCAGCAACCTTTCGGCACGGCCGTCGTCAGCAACCCCATGGCCGTGGCCGGCAAGCGGCTGATGCGGCTTGGCCAAACCGCGCACAACCGCTTTCACCTTTTTCCACTCCTTGTCCCAGGCGGCAAGGCCGGTCCTGATCTCTCCCAGGTCCGCGATACGCTGCACGGCAGCCTGTTTCAGCGCAAGCATCTCCTCAGCCTGGTGCAACAGGGCGTCCAGTCGCGCCGCCGAGATCCTGACGGTATCGGATATGGCAGGTGTTTCAGGGGGTGGGACCTCCTGGGGGACATTCGGCGGGAGATCCGGCAATGGTTGCGGGGGAGATTCGGGTGATGAGCCCTTCATGGCCCGCCCCAGGCCAGCTACAAGCTCCCGGACGCGGGTGCGCAGGGAAACGTCGGGGTCGGCTTCGTTCAACAGCAGCAACTTTTCGATCGCGTCGGTGGCGCTGTGCAGCAGATCGAACAGAACCGGGGAAGCGGCAATCTCCTGACGTTTCAGCGCGGCAAAGACCCCTTCCAGGGCATGACTGAGCGACTCGATGCCGGCCATGGTGACGGCACGGGCAGCCCCCTTGAGACTGTGCGCCTCGCGAAAGACCGTCTCAAGGATCGCCTGCTGTTTCCCGGGCTCGGCGCTCTTCTCCAGCGCGATCAGTCCAGCGGAGATCGCGGCCTGATGCTCCTTTGCCTCGTCCCGGAAGGTTGCCAGCAACCGTTGTTTAAAATCGTTGTCCATGGGAAATCCAGTTGAATGTTGAACGTTGAAAGTTGCATGTTTCAAGTTACAGGCTTTAATACCAGTTGAATGTTGAAAGTTTCATGTTTCAAGTTACAGGCCCATCAAAAGCTTGGTGGTTAACTTGAAACTTTCAACATGAAACATGAAACTGCTTTTACGCTAACTTGAAACTTTCAACATGAAACATGAAACTATAATTTAAATTGCTCCACCAGCCCCTTCAGCTTCAACCCCAGCTCGTGCAGCCCCTGCGCCGACTGCTCGGCCTGGCGCGTGCCGGAGACACTCAGGGTGCTGGCCTCCTTGATGTTCTCCATGGCCTGGGCCACCTGTTCCATCCCCACCATCTGCTGATGGCTCGACGCTGCGATCTGGGTCGATGCGTTGGCAGACTCGGCAATGCTGTCCGCCAGCATCCGGATCGATTCCCCCGCCTCTCCGGATTGTTTCTCTCCCGCTTCCACGGCCTTGGTCCCCTGTTCGGTAGCCATGACCGCAGCGTTGGTGGCCTTCTGGATATCGTTGAGGATCGTCCTGACCTGGGCGGTGGCCTCCTTGGACTGCACGGCCAGGCTCCTGACCTCCTGGGCCACCACGGCGAACCCCTTGCCGTGCTCACCGGCCTTGGCCGCTTCGATGGCCGCGTTGACGGCCAGCAGGTTCGACTGCTCGGCAAGATCGTTGACCGTGGCAATGATCTCGCCGATGGTCTGGCTCTGCTCGCTCAGGCTGACGATGCTCTCGGCAATGGTCTCCATCTGTACCCGGATGCGGTTCATCCCCTGGATGGCGTCATCCACCGATTTCCTGCCGTGCTGGGATACCTGCATCGACCTCTGCGCCTCGTCCGCCACCTGCCGGACCTTCTGGGAGGCAAGCTGGGACGTCTGCCGCACCTCTTCCACGGTGGCGGTGGTTTCGTTGACAGCGGATGCCGTTTCCGCCGCGCTGGAGGCAACCTGGGTGGTGGAGGCGAGGATCTCGCCCGATGCGGCGGCCAGGACGTTCACCCCCTCCTGGATAGCCAGTGTCTGGCTCCGCAGATTCTCCACCATGGCGGCCAGGGCATTCCCCATGACATCCTTTCCCGACTGGGGAATGACCTTGACGGAGAGATCGCCCGCCGCGACCCGCGTGGTCATGTTCGCCATCTCGCTGATGTTCGCCACCATGCGGCGAAATGCCTTGCCCAGCATCCCCACCTCATCTGTCCGTTCAACCACGGGAATGATTACCTCCATGTCGCCGCCGGCAACCAGTTCGGCAACCTCGGTAAACCGTTTCAGGGGAGTTGCAATACCGTTGGTCAGGGCCATGGTCATCACCACGCAAAAGACAAAGGCACCGGCGCCGATGACCAGAAAGATGATCAGGGCCGTACCGGCCCTCTGTTCCGACTGCTGCAACCGGCGCTGGGCATGCTCCTGTTCGTGCTTTTCGATCTCCTGGGCGATATTCCTGATCTTGTTGTAGCGCTCTTCCTGAACACCGACACCCAACTGGCGGGCATCTTCAACCTTTCCCCGGTAGATCAGCGCAATCTGTGTTTCCCGCCCCTTGCGGTACGATATCAGGGTGGAATACAGCTCTTCGAGCCGTGACCGGTTTTCCGCGTCAGACGTGTAATGGGGCAAAAGCTCCTTGAACATCTGGTCGTCTTCCGCGGCCAGTTGCTTGATATCCTGTTCAAGTACCTGTTGTTTCGCCCGATCCTGGGTCAACATCATTTCCAGAATCTCGGCCCGTGTCCGGTTCAGGTTTGCGTGGATCTGCATGAGGCTGAAACTCTGCCTGAAGTCGTCCGTGACCACTTCCCGCTGGGAATTTTTCGTCGTCCAGATATCGTAGAGGGAAATACCGATGATGGTAACGAGCAGGAAAAATATCAATCCAAAGCTGGATACTATCTTGGCCCGTGTCGAGCGATTCAGAAACCAGTTCATGAAAACCCCTCCTTGTAATAAAGTCAGATGGATCGAGGATTGAAAGCAAGCACAACGTTCCGCTGCCTATCAACCTTCATCATTAATTTTGAGGTTCCTGTCGGCCAGGAGCCTTCCGCCGTCCAGGATTGCCGTCCGCTCCCGTGTCACCCCTCGCAGGTATTCCTCACGGATACCGGTCAGGGTGGGGAGCGAGGATTGTATCTGGTCCAACGGAATCGAGCGCGTTCCGATGATATCGTCGGCAAGGATGCCGAACTCCATACCCCCACCATGCAGGATGATTACCTTGTTCAGGTCGGTCAGCCCTTTGGGCGGCAGGTCGAAAAGCACCCTGATATCGAGCACCGACATAATCCGGCCGCGCACGTTGATGATGCCGAGCACGAACGGCGGCGTGCCGGGGATCGGGGTAAGGTCCTTGAGCGGGCAGGTTTCGGCGATCCAGGAAAGCTCGATCGCGTACGTCTCATAGCCGAGGAGGAACTCGATCACCGCGATGCCGGCCTGCGATCTTTCCTGGTGCGGTTGTTGTGCCAGCGCCCTGGCACGCCTCCCGAGGATACCTTTTTCCTCATCCGGCGTCCTTTCACGGAGAACCCCCGTGCGGGCGGCTTCCAGACGCCGGTGAAGCGATTCCCAGTTTACGCTCTTTGCCGGTCCGGCCGGCCGGTTCTTCGACGTTCCTCCCACTGCTTGCCCCCCATCCACCGTTTATCACCCCATGGCCGACCTGATCGAGGTTATGATTTCGGCAAGTCTTCCGACAGTCATCCCCTCCACCCCCGGCACCGGATCGCCTTGCGGAAGCGGCCCCAGAAGCGAGAGGGCATTCCCGAAGTGTTTGCGCGCCTCCTTGTGCTTCCCTTCCTGGAGGGTGAGCGTACCCAGCGAGAAGTGGGCCGGCACATAATCGTGATCGAGGTAGAGCGCCTGCTTCAACGAGGTAATCGCCGCGGCTGCGCCGCCCTGTTCCTGGAAGATTGTCGCGCGCAAATAATACAACTCCGCATTGAGCTTGTCGACAGCAATCGCCTTTTCCGTCCACTCGAGGGCCGGGACGATGTGACCCTGGTTGGCCAGGACCCGCGCCTTCAGGGCAGCCGCTTTTCCGAACCACTGTGCCGCCCCTGCCGCCCCTTCGCCACATTCCAGCAACCGGGACAGCCTGTCCGCGGCCTCCCCGTAACGCCCCTCCCGGTAAAGCACCTGGGCCTCCTCGTAGGTTTGGGATTCGGCGGGCACTGAAACCTGGTGCGCCTTGTCCGGCACCGGTTGCCGTGCATGCACCGGCACTGCCGGAGGCGGCGGTTCCGGCAGCCGGACCGGTTCGCGGGGGGGCGCGGCTCCTGCCCCCGCACCGGCAGCCATATCCGGAACAGACATGACAATGGGCCTTGCCGTCTGCTCACCCTTTTTGTACAAGGCCCCGCCCGGAAACATCACCGTCTCGAAACAGGCGGAAAACGCCGGCGAAGCCTCACAGGGGCTGACAACCAGCCATCCATCGTCAAGCAACGAGCGCCGGAACCCCTGTATGACCTGCTGCTGCTGTTTTGGCGCGAAGTACATCAGTACGTTACGGCAAAAGATGATATCCATTGCGTTGGTAGTGTTGGAAAGCGAAGGATAGCTGTCTTCCGCCAGGTTGAGGACCGAAAAGGTTACCATCCGCCTGATCGCATGTTGCAGTTCGAACAGCCCGCCGGCGGTCGTGGTGAAATAACGCTGCCTCACCCATTCCGGCACGCCACGGAACGACCACTCCCGGTACACGCCCTGACGGGCCGCTGCCAGGGCGCGGGTGTTGATGTCGGTAGCCAGGATCGTGATCTGCCAGTCGCGGATATCGGGGAGCAGTTGGTTAAGCAGGATGGCGAGAGAATACGGTTCTTCACCGGTTGAACAGCCGGCGCTCCAGATTCTCAAGCGCTGGTCCCTGCCGCGTCGTGAGGCGATCAGGCCGGGCAGAATGCGCTTTTCCAGGGCATCGAAGCTCTTCGGCTCGCGAAAAAAATAGGTTTCGCCGATGGTCAGACAACTGGCGAGCGTCTCTTGCTGCGCCTTGCTGAACTGCCCGGAGACAAGCCGTTCAATACATGTAGCCGTATCGTGAAACCCCAGTTCGGGAGCGGTGTGAACGATGATCCGTTCAAGGTCGCGCCAGCGTTTTTTAGGAAAGTGCAGACCAAGCCAACCGTTGATGTACAGGTCAAGCCGGGACAATTGTTTATCGGGAATCCGGTTGGGCATGGCTGCCTTTACCCGCTGCCCGTGAGCGCCGTTTCAAGGAGTTGTTCCTCTTCCAGAGAGAGAAAGGCATCCAGGTCATGGATGAAGACCATGCCGTCGTCGAGCTTTACCACCCCTTCGACATACTCCAGGTGCGGCAGGATCGCGGCCGGCTGGACAAGTTCGCCTTCGGCCAGGGCAATCACATCACTGACCTCATCCACCACGAGCGCCACGGCACGCCGTGTCGTACGGGCGATAATCAACTGGTCGCCCAGGCCCGGCTCCCGTTCCGGACGCTGGAAACGCTTGCGGATGTTCAGGGCCGGGATAACCTTGCCATGGCAATCGATGACGCCGAGTACGATCTCCGGTGCCTTGGGCAGCGGGGTAATCTCGACCATGCGCACCGTTTTCTCCACGGATGCGAGCCGAAGCGCATACCGCTGTTCATCGAGGGTAAAAACAACGAGTTGAAGGGGACCAGACACCGGGGGGTTACCTCCTGACGGTGTAAATGAAAGACGGAATAAGCCCTGGCAAAGGCCTGCACCCGGAAAACCCGGTTCCCGCCAGGAGGGGGTCAGGGACAGGGGCCAACGGGAACCTTTTTCGTCCCGAACCCCGCAAAAGGATTACAATTACAATAAGGAGGTGAGACATATGGCCGTCACCTTTCTACACTTGATTGTATTTGTATTGTTCACCTTCTGGATGGTGGTTATGTACAGCATAATCAACCACGGCAATGAAAAGCATCACCGGGATGGGAAGGAAGACAGGAAACAATGGCCGTTTCACCATGCGTGACATGCTGCGACGGCCCGGATTTCATGGAGTGTACCATGCCGCGAGGAGAAGTCCATGCCATAAGCGATTCAAACACCCGCTGAAAGGTTGATACATCTAGACGAGGACATCGTCCCCTCCACGACCGGCCAGAACGATTTTCCCCTCCTCCTCCATCTTGCGGACGATCTTGATGATCTCAGATTGCGCCTTTTCAACATCCGAAAGACGAACCGGACCCATCACCTCCAGGTCCTCCTTGATCATATCGGCGGCGCGGCTGGAGATGTTCTTGAATATCTTGTCCTTGACATCGTCGGAAGAGGTCTTCATCGCCAGGGTCAGCGTGTCGTTGCTGACCTCGCGCATGACCGCCTGGATGCTCCGGGAGTCAAGCTGGAAGATGTCGTCAAAGGTAAAGAGGTGCTTGCGGATGATCTCCGCCAAGGGGGGACTGAGCACATCCAGCTTGTCAAGGATCTGCTTTTCCTTGCTCCGCTCGAAGTGGTTGAACAGGTCCACGACCTTCTCGATGCCACCCACCTTGTACCGCTGGGTACCACCCATGGAGTCGATTTCACGCCGCATTACATCGTCAATCTCCTGCAGGATCTCCGGCGAAACCTGTTCCACGTCGGCAATGCGGAGAACCACCTCGGCCTGCAGTTCCTGGGGCAGCAGGCTGATGATCTCGCTGGTTTGCTTCGATT
>Ga0208789_1000912_pt1 | contig 20992 bp, 16 predicted proteins | sample Methanotroph_Enr_FD_187368 | JGI IMG/M metagenome (GOLD analysis project Ga0208789, IMG submission 187368) | Enriched soil microbial communities from Old Woman Creek wetland in Ohio, USA - Methanotroph_Enrichment_5 (SPAdes) (version 2) | ecosystem: Environmental > Terrestrial > Soil > Wetlands...
TTCCAGTACTGACGAAGGTAGTTCGAAAATCCCTCATCAATCCCTGAGATATCAGCCTGGCCCGAGGGTCCTTGCTGTCCGCTTACAGCAAAAGTAGCATACAGTTTTGCCAATCCCTCTTTATAAGCAGCTGGTGTGCTGTAAACCGTGAGAGAAGTAACGATATTTGGATCTTTTGGAGTAACATCCAGGTCTTTGACACAAGCGGTAAACATCATTGCGGCAAAGAGAACAGCTAAAGTTATTATTTTATTGTTTTTCATGTCGTATTCTTAATAAGAGTTAAAATGTAAGATTTACGCCAAGTACAAAGACTCTCGGACGAGGATAAAAGTTATTATCAATACCATGAGAATCAGCCGCAGAATCAACTTCAGGATCAAGTCCCTTATAATTAGTGATTGTAAAGACATTTTGTACTGTAAAGCTCAATCGTGCTTTAATATACTGGTCGAAGTTGTATCCGACACTCATATTATCCATTTTAAAGAAAGAGGCATTCTCAATGTAGAAATCAGAGAAATACTGTGTGTTCGTAAACTTCGCATTGTTAACCAACTTTGGAAGATTATTAAAGAATCCTGACTGATTAAATACAGTTGAGTAAAGAGCGCCGGAGGCAACATTATTATAAACGTAATTGCCGATATTCGCTCTTCCCGCAAAAGAGAAGTCCATATTTTTATAGGCAATCCTCGAATTGATACCCAAAGTTACATCAGGAGCCGGCTTTTTATAATGGTATTTATTCAGATTATTGCTCGTAACAGTTCCGCCTGTACCTGTGCGGTCGACATAAAGACCTTCGATCGGCATACCGTTAGATCCGTAAACCTGTTGGAAGACAAAAAATGAGTTGACCGGGAATCCGACACGTTGATTCTGAATGGTATTACCAACTCCGCCACCAATAGTTCCAACATCAACTCCGGCATAATTGGGATCATCAGTTTTAGTCAACTTGGTGATTTTGTTTTCGTTGTAGGCTGCATTGAAACCAATATTCCAGCTCCAGTCTTTGGTTGTAACTACGAGTCCGTTCAAAGACATTTCAATCCCTTTGTTCTCAAGATTTCCGACATTGGTAGTCAGGAAGTTCGAAAAGTTACTTCCGGCAGCAATCGGGATGAAATTCAATAAGTCTTTAGTCTGACGTTTGTAGGCATCAATTGAACCCGTAATCCGGTTTTTCATAAAACCAAAGTCTATACCAACGTTATAAGTAGTGGTCTCTTCCCATTTGATGTTTGCATCATAAGGATTTGGACGTAGGGTATTATAGAAATCATTGCCGAACTGGTATTGAGCTGTTGCTGTACTTCCGCGATAAACAGGAAGATAAGGATAATCGTTACCAATATCTTGTTGACCAGTGACTCCCCAGCCTAACCTTAATTTCAGATCGGAAACTGCGCCAACATTTTTCAGGAATGATTCATCCTTGATTTTCCAGGCAAAGGCGGCAGCAGGGAAAATCCCCCACCTGTTGGCTTTCGAAAATCTTGAAGATCCGTCATCACGAATGGTTGCAGTCAATAAATAGCGATCCATAAAAGTATAATTCAAACGCCCGAAGAAGGAGACCAAATAGTTTTCGTTAATGAATTTTGAGTCTTCAGCAACTTTAGTTTCATCACCATTACGGTTAAAGGTAGTACCTTCCCTGTAAAAATGTTGCCATGAATAACCTCCGGTCAGATCAATCTTACTCTTAATTGATGCAAGGTCTTTTACATAGTTCAGGTAAAAATCGAACAGCTGAGTTTTTCCATCCTGTGTATAATCATTTTTCCTGCCAATTCCACTCCTAAAAGTAAAAGCTGCATCGTTTGTGGCATTATTGTGCCCTTTAGTTGTGTAATAGTCATAACCAACGTTCATATTGGCCCGAAGTTCGGGGAGAAAATGAAATTTATAGTCGAACTGAACATTTCCAATACTACGCTGAACTGTCGATTTGTTATCTGTTTGATGCAGCAAAGCAACGGGGTTACTTACACCAATCGGGTTTGGACTACCATTTGGATTCATTGTACCGTCGGGTAATACATCCGAAAGATTTACCCACGTATAGTATCCACCGAATTTAGTGTTGCCGTTATAGACCGGCTGTGTCGGATCGTATGCCACAGCAGAACCAACTGCTCCCGCATCACCGAAATTCTGGTTAGTATAACTTCCTTTGAGGTTAATACTAACTTTCAGGTGGTTATCAAAAAACATGGGGTCTGCACCGATTGCCAATGTGGAGCGTTCCATATTTGTAGTTTTCAGAATGCCATCCTGGTTTGTATATCCGAACGAAGCACGGTAAGGCATACTTTTCAATCCACCACTAACACTGATATTCTGGTCATGCGCAATTGCATTCCGGTAGATCTCTTTTTGCCAGTCTGTATTTTCTTTTCCAAGGCGGTTCAGGCTACCCATACTAAGACCTACCGCATTTTTGGAAGCAAGATCTAAAGCCATTGCCCGGAATTCATCACCCGAAAAAACATCCATATACTTAGGAACAGTATTAACAGACATCGTTCCGTTATAATTGATTTGCATTGGTTTTCCGACAACACCTTTTTTTGTTGTTATCAAAATAACACCATTCGAAGCTCTTGAACCGTAAATAGCTGTTGCCGAAGCATCCTTCAAAACCGTAAAAGTTTCGATATCATTTGGATTAATCGTAGATAAAGGATTAGCTAAACCAGAAATAGTGGTGTTGCTTACTGGAAAACCATCGATAATAATCAATGGATCGTTGCTGGCTGACATTGATGAACCTCCCCTGATCCTGATGTTGGATCCACTTCCCGGGGCACCACCATTAGAGGTAATCACAGTTCCTGCACTTTTACCCACGATCAGGTCCTGGGCGGATGTGATACCGCCTTTGTTGAAGTCTTTTGCAGATACCGTACTAACCGCACCTGTTGCGTCAGATTTTTTAACAGTCCCATAGCCGATTACAACTACTTCGTCAACTGCAACGGTCTCTTCCTCGAGTACAACATTAATAACGGTCCTGTTATTGATGATTTCATTTGTTGGTTTCATCCCAACAAATGAAAAACTCAAAACTTTGACATTGGGAGTCACATTAATACTATACTTTCCATCAATATCTGTTACAGTTCCTGAAACAGCAACACCTGTCCCTGTTACAACAACTGTAGCGCCGGGAACAGGAAGTCCACTCTTATCAGTAACTTTTCCGGTTATAACCTTTTGTTGTGCACTAACTGACAGTGTCAGCAATGCAAAAAGGATAAACCAAATCGCTTTCATTTTTACTAATTCAATTTTCATGTGAGTCAAATTAATGGTTCATAATTCATGGTTAAAAATTTTACCGTCAAAGACATATTTATAGGTGAATATCAATTGTTTACCTCCACGAATCCTTTCCCTTGTTCATTTTGGTATCACAAATTAACACATATTAATATTCTTTTAACATGATTTATTTGGCAGGAACCTGAATATTCTTACGCAAACGTTTGCGGTGACGTTTGCACCCGACATGTTATAAAACATGTTTTTGTAGGGACAAAAAATTTTGTGTCCCTGCGTTTATTTTCAATTGTTGGCAATGCGAAAATAATTGGCTACTTTGGTACTTTCGTTTTACCACCGAACCAAACAAAATAATGAACAGCCAGGTCACTATAAAGGATATCGCGAAAGCTCTTGGTATTTCGGCATCAACCGTTTCGAGGGCATTAAAAGATCATCCCGACATCAGCAGGGCAACGAAAGATGCAGTGAACGAACTTGCGAAAAAGCTTCGTTATAAACCCAACGCAGTGGCCTTATCGCTTAAAAGCAGCAAAACCAATACGATCGGGGTGATTATTCCGGAACTTGTGCACTATTTCTTTTCGTCTGTAATCAGTGGAATTGAAGATGTTGCCTATGATGCAGGCTACAATGTCATGATCTGCCAATCGAACGAAAAATACGAAAGGGAGATTATTAATGCCCAGGCACTGCTATCGAACCGCGTTGAAGGTGCCTTGATTTCCATTTCAAAAAACACGAATGATTTCACACACTTACAAATGCTGGAAGAGAGTGGAATTCCGATCGTATTCTTCGACAGGGTTCCGGATGGCTTCGATTCTGATATTGTGATTATCGATGACAGAAAAGCTTCCTATAACGCTGTATGTCATTTAATTGAATCGGGATGTAAACGGATTGCACATCTTGCCGCACCAATCTCCCTGGGAATCGGAAAATACCGGCTGGAGGGCTACAAAGAGGCATTGAGAGACCACAACATTCCTTACAACGAAGATTATGTAATCGTTGCTGACTCGTTTGACCTGGCAGTTGCCGCAACCCGCAGACTAATTCAGTTGCCATCGCCACCCGACGGCATCTTCGCGGTCAATGACCTTACTGCCGTTGGTGTAATGAAAACCTTGCAGAAAATGGGTATTGCCATACCGGAAAAAGTGGCGATTATGGGCTTCTCGGCTGGTAGTTATTCTGACATTACCACTCCAACCCTGAGTTCTGTCGATCAGCACGGCTACGAGATGGGGGCAAAAGCAGCAAACGTCCTTTTAAAGCGAATTGAGTCGCAGCGAACAGGTCAGGGAGAAACGTTTTTTATCGATACTAACCTGGTGATTCGTGAATCAACGAAAAAAATCTGAGATTTTGAATATGTTCGCAAACGTTTGCATAAAGGCTTTTAAAACTTAACCTACTATTATTTTGATTTAAAAGTTGTTAGCTATTGTTTATATTATTTTCCTGAATTATATTTGCCCCGAATATCAATTGTCCTTCCCAAAACGAATCGTATCCCTAAGCAGGTATACGGCCTTTCCTTGTCGCATATATTTTGGTAATGTTGTCATCTTCTTGATTATGACTTTAAGATGATTTGTTGCACCCGTGATGGTGATCTGGGTGAAAATTTTTATTAACCAGTTTCTGATTTTAAGACTGATTCGTAAACGACAATTAAAAATTATGGCAAAAAAACCACAACTCTCTTTTTGGTCTATCTGGAACATGAGCTTTGGCTTTCTAGGCATCCAGTTTGGCTTTGCCCTTCAAAATGCCAATGTGAGCCGTATATTCGAAACCCTTGGTGCCAAAGTTGATGACATCCCCATTTTATGGATTGCCGCCCCGGTAACCGGTTTAATCATTCAACCAATCATTGGCCACATGAGTGATAAAACCTGGGGGCGTTTCGGAAGACGCCGGCCTTATTTTATGATAGGAGCGATTCTGGCATCCCTGGCATTACTAATCATGCCTAACTCCCCCTCATTATGGATAGCCGCCGGAATGCTCTGGATGATGGATGCCTCGATCAATATTTCGATGGAGCCTTTTCGTGCATTTGTTGGCGACATGCTTTCGAGCGAACAGCGTACTGCCGGTTTTGCCATGCAAAGTTTCTTTATTGGGGCTGGTGCTGTGATTGCTTCGGCTCTACCTTATGTTTTAACCAACTGGTTCGACGTGCCGAACATTGCCCTGGCCGGAGAGAAAATCCCACAATCAGTCAAACTTTCGTTTTACCTGGGTGGAGCTGTATTTCTGCTGGCCGTACTTTGGACAGTTTTCTCAACCAAAGAGTATTCACCCGAAGAACTTACCGAATTTGAAGCGGAGAAAAAACAGTCATCAGGGAACAATCTAACACAAGTGTCTTCCTCTCAAAGTCTTTTGCCGGGATTAATTCGTAATGGTATGATATGGCTGATTACCGGTATTTTAAGCAGTTTGATTATCTTTCAGATGGGCTGGGAGAAAGAGCTGTATGTTCTTTCGGTTGGCCTGGTCGCCTTCGGATTAATTTTATTGACTTCCGCCTGGTACACCCGCCAAGGTATGGTGCACAACGGTTTTGTTGAAGTGATTACCGACCTGATGAATATGCCCAAAACCATGAAACAATTGGCCATCGTTCAGTTCTTTTCATGGTTCGCACTCTTTGCCATGTGGATTTATTCGACTTCAGCTGTTACCAGTCATATTTACGGAACGACCGATTCTTCTTCAGCTTTGTATAACGAGGGTGCCAACTGGGTAGGAGTACTGTTCGCAACCTATAACGGTTTTGCTGCTGTGGTGGCGTTTTTTCTCCCGGTACTTGCTAAATGGACCAGCCGCAAAATGGCTCATGCCATCGCTCTTGTTTGTGGAGGTATAAGTCTGGCTTCATTTTATATCGTGAAAGATCCTCATCTGCTCATCGTGTCAATGTTAGGAGTAGGCATTGCCTGGGCTAGTATCTTGTCGATGCCGTATGCCATTCTTACCGGATCATTACCTGCGCAGAAAATGGGGACCTACATGGGAATTTTCAACTTTTTCATTGTTATTCCACAAATTCTGGCAGCCAGTATTCTTGGTTTTTTTACAAGGACTTTGTTTGGAGGACATGCCATTTATGCCCTTATTGCGGGAGGTGTCTCCTTGCTGATTGCAGCTCTTAGTGTATTGTTTGTTGATGACGTTGACCAGAAATAGTTAAAATGATTAAAGCCTGTTTATTTGATCTTGATGGAGTTGTGGTCGACACGGCCAGGTACCATTATATTGCATGGAAAAAAATTGCCGGGGATCTTGGCTTTGAGTTTTCGGAACGTGATAATGAACGTCTAAAGGGAGTCAGTAGAATGGAATCGCTGGATATACTGCTCGATATAGGTAAAATTAAATTGGATCTCAATACAAAGGAAAAACTGGCTACCAGGAAAAATAATTTGTATGCATCCTTCATCCAAACGATGACACCCGATGAAATTCTTCCCGGGGTGATCCGATTCCTGGATGAATTGCACAACGGCGGTATACTGATTGCTCTTGGATCAGCCAGTAAAAACGCGTTGTCGATTCTTGACAAAATCAAAATTGCCCAAAAATTTGATGCAGTAATTGATGGTAATAAAGTATCCAGGGCAAAACCTGACCCTGAAGTATTTTTAAAGGGAGCTTCCGAATTAGGTGTATTGCCGCATGAATGCCTGGTGTTTGAAGATGCTCAGGCAGGCATAGATGCAGCCCGTAACGGTGGGATGCATATTATTGGTATCGGTCAGCCTGAAAACCTGAAAAATGCCGAATTTGTTATTCCCGGATTTGAAACATTGAACCTGGATCAATTAAGAACGTGGTATCCATGAATGGGTAGAGACGCACCGGGCAGGCGGCTTCGATGAAATAGATGGTATATAGAGGTATTAATATCCCCTCAGTATTAAGTCATTAAGTCATTAAGTCATTAAGTCTATAAAAAAATTATGAGCTGGCATGGAAAGCAATTGGGGTTCAGCCCTGAATTGAAAATCGACGAAGCCAAAGGGCGATCCCGCACGTGCGGGACTGGTAGCCCGGGGTGAAGCCCCGGGTATAAAGAGAAGGAAAGAAAATCGTCCGCTATCAATTGATAATCTGGATATTCACCTTCCTTCGGACGAAATGGATTTCCCCATCAAAAAAGAAGTTATATAAGGTTAATAAAGAAACTAAGGATGAAAGAATATATCATACATAATGGGTGGAAAATTATTGAAGATAAGTTTCATCCTGAATTGAATAAAATCACCGAAAGCCTGATGAGTCTAGGAAACGGGCGAATAGGTCACCGGGCCAATTTCGAGGAGAAGTTCACAGGTGAAACACTCCAGGGAAATTATGTTGCAGGTGTTTATTATCCCGATAAAACACGCGTTGGCTGGTGGAAAAACGGCTATCCAAGGTATTTTGCAAAAGTACTTAATGCGGCCAACTGGATTGGGATTGATGTAAAAATAGGCAACGAAATCCTGGACCTTAACACTGCTAAGGTAATGGATTTCAGAAGGGAGCTGAATATGCAGGAGGGCCACCTGAACCGTGAATTTACCGCTGAACTCCCTTCAGGAAAGCAATTAAAGGTTGTTACGCGCCGTTTTTTAAGTATTGTCAACTCCGAAATCGGCGCCCTTACTTATACCATCACGGCTCTTAACTTTTCCGATAAACTCACCCTGACCCCCTATCTCGATTTTGATATCAGGAATGAAGATGCCAATTACGACGAAAAATTCTGGGACGAGGTTGAAGTGAATATAAAACCAGGCGAGGGGTATATCACTGCCGAGGTTCGAAAAACACTCTTTCATGTTTGTACCGGTATGAAGTTTAATATTCTGCGCAACGGAGAGAAAATTACCTGGTCAGCTGATGTCGAAAACCGAACTAAATTTATCGCGAATATTATCGCTTTAAACATAGCTCAGGGAGAATCGATCACGATTGAAAAATTCGGGGTTAACGTATCTTCCGAAAATTTCCCGAAAGAAGAGCTAATGAAATCTGCGGTTAACCTTTTGAACACCGCCTTTCAGAAAGGATTCACTCAGCTGGCATCTGAACATACCATGGCATGGCTCGAAAAATGGAAAACCAGTGATATTATTATCGAGGGTGATGTGGCAGCCCAGCAGGGGATTCGTTTTAATATTTTTCAGCTCCAGCAAACCTATACAGGTGAAGATGAACGGTTAAATATTGGACCTAAAGGTTTTACGGGTGAAAAATACGGTGGTTCGACCTATTGGGATACTGAGGCCTTTTGCCTCCCGTTCTACCTGGCAACCGCCCCAGTTCAGGTCGCACGTAATTTACTCATATACAGGCACAAACATCTGCAAAAAGCAATTGAAAACGGTGCCATACTGGGTTTCAAACAGGGCGCCGCACTATATCCCATGGTAACGATGAACGGAGAAGAGTGCCATAACGAGTGGGAAATCACTTTTGAAGAGATCCACCGTAACGGCGCGATTGCCTATGGCATTTTCGACTACGTTCGTTACACCGACGATTGGGAATACCTTGCACCTTACGGCTTTGAGGTACTGCTGGCGATCTCACGTTTCTGGGCCCAAAGGGTAAACTGGTCTGTCGAACGTCAAAAATATGTGATGCTGGGGGTCACAGGGCCCAATGAATACGAAAACAATGTCAGCAATAACTTCCACACCAATCGCATTGCGCAATGGACGCTCCGTTACACACTGGAAGTCATTGAATATCTCAGGGAAAAACACCTGTTACAATACAACGGATTAAAGGAAAAATGGGGTTTCAATGAAGCGGCAGAAACAGCTAATTGGCTCAACATCATCCAAAAGATGCATCTGCCTTTTGACGAGAAACGGAATATCTACCTGCAGCAGGATGGGTTCCTTGACAAGGATTTGATAAAAGCAGACGGGATTCCGGAAACGGAACGACCCATTAACCAACATTGGTCCTGGGACCGGATTTTACGCTCGCCGTATATTAAACAAGCCGACACACTGCAAAGCATGTTTCTTTTTGAGGATGAGTATGATAAAGATACGATTGAAAGGCATTTCGATTTTTATGAGCCGCTCACCGTTCACGAGTCTTCCTTATCCCCCTGCATCCATACCATCCTGGCCAGCGCAATCGGCCGGGGTAAAAAAGCCTATGAAATGTACCTGCGCACAGCACGACTCGATCTCGATGATTACAACAACGACACCGCCGACGGATGCCACATCACCTCGATGGGCGGGACATGGATGGCTTTTGTGAAAGGATTTGGCGGAATGAGGGTAAGGAACGGAAGATTATCGTTCGCGCCAATTCTCCCGGAAAAATGGAACGCCTACTCTTTCAGGATCAACTTCAGGGACACAATCCTGGAAATAAATGTCAATAAACAGGCCGTCCGTATTGAAAACCTCTCTGATAAAGAACTGACGCTGACACTGTATGATCAGCCCCAATATATTGGCGGAAATAAAAAAACTGAAGTTCAACTTAAACACAATGAGAATGAAGATTAAACAATTAACAATCAAAATCATCGCATTACTGGCAATTGTTTTGACTACAGTAATCCCCGGTTATGCAGTCAACAAACCTGCACTCAACAGGATCGAGCCACCTTCCTGGTGGACGGGATTCAAAAATCCATCACTGCAATTGATGGTTTATGGTGAACGAATCTCTGAAACCAAACCTGAAATCAACTATGAAGGTGTCGAAATTGTGGCTTGTTCAATGGTCGCGAATCCGAATTACCTTTTTCTCGATCTGCGGCTGTCCCCCACTGTAAAGCCGGGTAAGTTTGAAATCCTTTTTAAACAAAAAGGTAAAACAATAATTACATCGGTCTACGAGTTAAAAGCACGCGAAAAAGGTTCTTCCCAGCGGGTTGGATTCAATTCCTCCGATGTAATGTACCTGATTATGCCCGACCGGTTTGCAAACGGAGATCCTGCAAACGACTCAAAAACTGACGAGCTTGAAATTGCCGGCCGTAAAAATCCGGATGGGCGTCATGGAGGCGATCTGAAAGGAATCCAGGATCACCTCGACTATATCAAAGAGAATGGTTATACTGCAATCTGGGTAAACCCGGTACTTGAAAACAATATGCCCAGTGTTTCGTATCATGGCTATTCGACCACCGACTTTTATAAAGTTGACAGCAGGTTCGGAACCAATGACGACTACAGGCAATTAAGCGCGGAGGCCAAAAAGAAGGGGATTAAGATGGTAATGGATATGATCTTTAACCATTGCGGTTCGAGCCACTGGTGGATGAAAGACATGCCAATGAAAGACTGGATAAACGGGTATCCCGATTTTAAGATCACCAATCATAAGAAAACGACAGTACAAGATCCCTACGCATCGGAAGTTGATGCCAAAGAATTTACCGACGGCTGGTTCGTACCATCCATGCCAGACCTGAACCAACGGAATCCATATGTGGCAAATTACCTGATACAAAATTCGATCTGGTGGATTGAATATGTCGGACTCGACGGCATCAGGATGGATACTTATCCTTACCCCGACAAACAGATGATGGCCAACTGGACACGCGAGGTGATGACAGAGTACCCCGGCTTCAATATTGTCGGTGAAGAATGGAACACTAATCCTGCTGCTGTTGCATTCTGGCAAAAAGGGAAAATTAATCCAAATGGCTATATTTCATACCTTCCAAGTGTCATGGATTTCCCGCTGCAGGATGCCATCGTCAAATCGATGACAGAAAAAGACGGGTTAAATCGTCTTTACGAAACACTTGCACTCGATTACCTCTATCCCAAAGCCGACAATCTCGTTATTTTTGCCGATAATCATGATACGGAGCGGTTTTTCACCGCGATTAGCGAAGACCTTTCCAAATATAAAACGGCCATGACCTTCCTGATGACCACGCGCGGTATACCCCAGGTTTACTATGGTGGTGAAATCCTGATGACGGGATTTAAACATGAAGGCGATGGTTTTCTCAGGAAAGATTTCCCGGGCGGATGGTCCGGAGACGCAATCAATGGTTTTAAAGGGATTGGCCTGACAACTGCACAGACAGATGCTCAGCAATTCATGAAAAAACTGGTCAACTGGAGAAAGGGAAAAGATGTGATTCACAATGGATTACTCAAGCACTACTATCCTAAAGATAATTTTTATGTCTATTTCAGGTATAACGAAAAAGAGGCCGTAATGGTTATCCTCAATATGAATACTGAAGATAAGACATTAAATACCAACCGGTTTGCAGAATCGCTTCAAGGATTTACAACAGCAAAAGAAGTCATGTCGGGCAGGACAATAAACGATTTGAATAAAATTGTTATTCCCGCGAAAACATCAATGATTTTGGAGTTGAAGTAAATATAAAAGACCCCGAAGGTTTTAAAAACCTTCGGGGTCTTTTTAAAAACCTTCGGGGTCTTTTTAAAAACCTTCGGGGTCTGAAATCAACCGAAGTTCAGTAGTTTAAAAATCCAATAAATTAAAGCAGCCAATGCCATTGAAACAGGGATTGTCAGAATCCAGGCATAAAGTAAATTAACGGTAACTCCCCAGCGAACTGCAGAGACACGTTTTGTTAATCCGACTCCCATGATTGCACCGGTAATTGTATGCGTAGTACTGACCGGGATTCCAAATGCTTCCGTACCGAACAGTAACATTGCACCTGCACTTTCAGCAGCAACTCCTTCAAACGGGGTAAGCTTTGTTATCTTTCCACCCATTGTTTTGATAATTCGCCATCCGCCCAATAAAGTTCCGAGTGAAATTGCTGTATAACAGCCAAAAACAATCCACAATGGAATCGAATGTATTTTCCCCGCATCGTTAAAAGTGATGTGAGCCCACTCCGGTATTGTGGCAGGATCGGCAGCTTTAAAAAAGACAAGCAAAGATGCGGCGATAATTCCCATAACTTTCTGGGCATCGTTACCACCATGCCCAAGGCTGAACATTGCGGATGAAAAGAGCTGCCCGATCTTAAACCAGCGTTTCAACCTGAAAGGGTTAAAACTTTTAAAAAGCCATAAAAGGGCGATCGACAACAGGTAGGAGAGTAACATTCCCAGCATTGGTGCCAGGAAAATAAATGCTGCAATTTTGAGAATCAGATTGGAATGAACAACATTCCAGCCTCCAAATGCAATTGCAGCTCCGGCAAACCCACCAACCAATGTGTGCGATGAACTTGAGGGAATTCCCAGGTACCAGGTGATCAGGTTCCAGATTATTGCAGCGATGATTCCTGCCAAAATAACCTGAAGATTAATGGCACCTGTATCAACAACTTTAGCAATTGTGTCAGCAATCCGCAATTCGAATATTGCATAAGCAGCAAGATTGAAAAATGCCGCCCAGATCACTGCCTGCAAAGGCGTTAACACTTTGGTGGATACAACAGTAGCTATGGAATTTGCAGCGTCGTGAAAGCCATTGATAAAATCGAAAATAAAAGCCAGTATAACAATGGCAATTAAAATGGTAAAATCCATAAGGTGTTAATTAATATTGAGCATATTAAAATCACTCATTCGTTTCAAAAAACGAATGAGTGATTTTATTTATGATATTTTAACGATGATTGATGAAAAGACATTGGCAACATCATCGCATTTGTCAATTGCCTTTTCGAGAGAGGCCAGAATATCGCGTTTTTTAATCAGATTAATTGCGTTGGTTTCCAGCTCGAAAAGATTAGATAGGTATTCCTGGTACAAATAATCAACTTCACTTTCATAAGCATCAATTTTGTTACAGGAATCGGCAAATTTCAGGAAATCGGATGCACTGTTTACACTGCGAAGCACCAATTGTATCTCCTTGTTGGCTGCATGGATATAGTTGGCAATTTTTACAAATTCCTCGGGGAAGGAAGGGAGTTTGTAAAAATGCGTTTTGGTGGAGGATTTGTGGATGTAGTCGATGACATCATCCATCGTTGAAATGAGCTGATGAATATCCTCACGATCAAATGGGGTAATAAACGTTCCGTTCAACTCGTAAATAAGCTTGCGGGTGATGTCATCTCCCTTGTGCTCAGCATCTTTGATCTGCTTGATATACACTTCGCGTTGAACAAGATTATTTTCGCCCATCAGCTTAACCAGCAATTCGGATGCAAGCACCAGATTATCAGCAGCTTCATTAAAAAGGGGAAAGAACTTGCGGTCTTTTGGAACAAGAAATCCGAAAATTTTGTCCAGATTCATAATTTTTGAAATTTAAATTATCTCAGTATTTAAGGGTGCAAATTTATAACTTTCTAATGGAGGATTAAATGATTTATCGTTTGAAGGTGTATATTTTAGTTGATTTTGTTAAAAATATGCAAGACATCACATATGTCTCTGAATATCAGCAGGCATTTTTATCCTATTGTTTCAGGATTTAGTGTAAGAAACAAAATCCCTGGTAGCTTTCAGTAAATTCACCGTCTGCAGGAGCAGGTTCTTTGTTTCAGCCATCACCCCAAAATACAAAACCGAGTTACGGCTATTGGTTTCTTTTCTTCTGATTCTCCGGATCTGGCTTTTCTCCTGTTCCCGCATCAATTCGAGAACCTCCTGCCTTTTCAGGATAAGTTCCTCGATTTGTTCAAACCGCGATTCCTTGATGATGTGGAGCGCAAAATTCAGGAAATCGGTGACCTGACTACTGAATAGTGTCAACTCTGTATTTTGATCTTCAGCAAAAGGTTGATGATTATTCATCATGTGCTCAGTGAGCGGATGAACCACATACCTGATAGAATGAGCCATTTCACGCAAATAATCAACAATCTGCACATAGTAATGACCCGTTTCGATCGAATCCTGCTGAAGTTGCTGAATAACCATAAGCATATTGGCTTTCAGCCTTCTAACTCTTTGATTAAACTCTTCAGTCTCTGTCTCAATCTCTCCTAAAAGCTTCGTATTCCCCGAATGGAAACCCGATATTCCAAGGTAATACGCTTTGGAAATCATAATGATCGCATTTGAAGAATCTTCTGTTGCCTTAATCAAAACACTTTCGGCCTTCATCGAAGATTCCGTATAGGTTTCGGTCTCCGACAGGCTTGATTTACCTTTACGGTTAATTTTGAACTTATTGTAAAAAGTCAAAATTACCCACATCACTAACATCCCCAGAAAAAACAAAATAAACAGGTAGAATTTCTCCATCAAAATTGAACTTTATCGAACAGACAAAGGTATTTCTGATCGGGGTCCTGAACGTCCATTATTGTATTAAATAAATGTTAATAAGAGGTTAACATTCAAAATTGTCAGAAAAGGATAAATAAATATAACTTTACTTCCTTAAATTTCAATAAGTATCAACCATGGTCTCCATAAAGCCAAGCACACCCCAAAAACTCGCAATCACCTCATCTGTAATCATTACAACATTTACCGCAATACTGATGATTGTTGCACATTGGCTGGGTTGGCAGATTTGGCTCCCGATTTTTATTCCGATTATATTTCTGATCTCCTATTTTACAACCCTTTATATTCTAACAGTTCTGATTAATGATAAAATCACCCCTATCTATAAAACAATCCGCGAAGTACCCATCGAAGTGAAACGTCTTACTCAACTGATTACCGGGAAAAGAGATATTGTCGCAGAAGTGGATCAGGAGGTTAAACAGTGGGCAGAGGACAAACTGGCAGAGATTGACCGGCTGCGTGATCTCGAAAAGTACCGCAAAGATTTCGTTGGAAATGTCTCGCATGAGCTGAAGACCCCGATATTCAATATTCAGGGTTATATCCTGACACTGCTCGATGGAGGTCTTGAAGATCCAAAAATAAACCGGCTTTATCTCGAACGGACAGAAAAAAGTATTGACCGGATGATCAGTATTGTTGAAGATCTCGAATCGATCACAAAACTTGAATCCGGAGAGATGAAACTCAAAAGGGAGCCGTTCGACCTCGTAAAAATGACCGAGGAGGTATTTGAGCTCGAACTGCGCGATGCCAATGAAAGGAGGATTGCTATGAACCTGGCTGTGAAAGCCAGCAAGCCGGTAATCGTGATGGCGGATAAGAAGCGAATCTTTGAAGTGATCAGTAACCTGGTCGGAAATGCCATTAAATACGGCAAAAAAGGGGGAAATGTGAACGTTGTTTTTTACGACATGGATAAGATGGTCCTTATAGAGGTGAGCGATGACGGAATCGGAATAGAGAAGAAAGATCAGATCCGTATTTTTGAACGTTTTTACCGCGTCGATAAAAGCAGATCCAGAATGCAGGGAGGAACAGGGTTGGGACTTTCAATTGTTAAACATATTATTGAAGCGCATGATCAGACAATTCATGTTAAAAGCCAGATAGAAAAAGGAACGACCTTTACTTTTATGCTCGAAAAGTACAACAAGTAAAAAATTATTCCTGTCAAATACCAGCGTATATTAAATTTTGCTAAATTTAGTATTTAGAAATTCAAAAATTCAGTTTATAAAAAACAATGGTAGAAAAAGATAATACACCGCGAATACTTCTTGTCGACGACGAGGAGGATATACTTGAGTTTGTTAGCTATAATCTTCAGCGTGATGGCTTTAGGGTTTTTACTGCCCGCAACGGACTGGAAGCTATCGAGATGGCAGGTAAAGTTAAACCCGATCTTATTATCCTCGATGTCATGATGCCGGAGATGGACGGCATAGCAGCATGCGAGGAAATCAGAAAACTTCCCAGCTGCAAAGGTGTTGTCATCGCTTTTCTGACAGCCCGGGGTGAAGATTATTCCCAGATTGCTGGTTTTGAAGCTGGTGCCGACGACTATATTACTAAACCAATTCGCCCGAAGGTTTTAATTAGCCGGGTAAAAGCACTGCTTAAGCGATCGGGAGGAATCGCCGCTGATTCCGCTGAAAATGAAAAGATCCTCAACATCGGCGATATGGTGATTGACAAAGAGCGCTACCTTCTGATCATTGAAGGTCGGGAACTTACTTTACCTCGCAAGGAATTTGAACTCCTTTCGCTGCTGGTATCCAAACCGGATAAAGTATTTACACGCGATGAAATTTATAAAGCGGTCTGGGGCAACAATGTAATTGTAGGTGACCGAACGATCGACGTACATATCAGGAAATTGCGTGAAAAAATCGGAAATGACCATATCCGTACCCTCAAAGGGATAGGCTATAAATTTATTACCTAGCTGTGCAGGTTCAGATGTAGATGAAAACCGAAAACAAGATTACGAATCCAAGTAAATACCCGGCGTAAACCTGCGCCGGGGTGTTTTTTTCGAGCGCTAACCTCGAAAATCCTGTCAATCCTCCGGCCATCAGCACGGCTGCCAGGAAAAATGGATTGAAATTACCAAGTCGCAGCATCATCGCTACGGTTATTCCGGCCATTGCTCCTACTCCGGCCATAAATGAACTGATATTCCAACGAAGCGAGATGAGTGAAAGGGAAATTAATAACAGGGTTCCGGCTAAAAATCCCATTTTATAGAATCCGGTCAACGGCATTTTCGAAATAAAATAATACGCTGAATAATAACAGATTGCAGTGAACAAGTAGATAATGCTTACTTCCGGGGAACTCCCCTTCTCATTGAAGCGCTTTTTAATAAAATGGAACGAGAATATAAATATTAACGGGACAAGACAGGTTGCAGCAAAAGTGGAAAATAAAATCATTTGCCTCATTTGCTCCGATATAAATGCAACATAGAGGTTGGTTCTGAAAAGAACAAACACGCCTAATACTGAAATTAGCAAAGGGTGAAACAAAACCTGTATAATCCGGGCAATAATCTTCTCCATAAAAAATTATAATTCCTTTCGCATCCGGGCAACCGGGATCTCTAATTGTTCACGATATTTAGCCACTGTCCTTCGCGCTATTGAATAACCTTTGTCATTGAGAATCTGTGTGAGTTCATCATCATTAACAGGTTTTCGTTTGCTCTCATTATCAATGCATTCCTGCAATATTGATTTGATCTCGCGTGTTGAGACCTCTTCGCCTGTATCTTTTTGCATGGATTCAGAGAAAAAGTATTTTAAAGGATAAATCCCGAAATGGGTCTGAATGTACTTACTGTTCGAGACCCTCGAAATCGTCGAAATATCGAGCCCTGTCCGATCGGCGATATCTTTAAGAATCATGGGGCGCATTTTTGTTTCGTCCCCCTCCATGAAATACTCCTTCTGGTACATCAGTATTTCGGTCATAACGAGCATAAGGGTCTCCTGCCGCTGTTTAATGGCGTCAATAAACCATTTGGCCGAATCTATTTTCTGTTTGACAAAAAGAACAGCATCCTTCACATCGCGAGTCATCCCTTTACGATTATCGTGGTATGACCGCAACATGTTGGAATAATGGCGACTAATGTTCAGCTCTGGCACATTCTTTTGATTAAGACTGAGCTGCAGCTCATCATCTACAACTTCGAGAATGAAATCGGGAATGATGGCCTGGTTACCATGACTGATATTGTTGCTGAAAGAACTCCCGGGCTTTGGATTTAGTTTGAGGATTTCATCAATGGCACCTTTTAGAGTCTCCTCATCAACCCCAAATTTCCGTGCAAGCTTATCGAAGTGCTTATGGGTAAACTCTTCGAAACCATCACGAAGAATTTGCCCTGCCAGTTTGATCATTGGTTTCTGGTCCCCCTTCCGGTATAACTGCAACCTGAGACATTCCCTGAGGTTTCGCGCACCTACACCTGGCGGATCAAGTTCCTGAATTACCCTTAGAATCCTGATCAATTCGGTCTCATTGGTTTTCACATTTTGAGTAAACTCGAGATCATCGACAATTGACGAAAGGTCGCGACGTAAATATCCATCCTCATCAATATTTCCGATAATATGCTCTGCCAGAATGCCCTCACGCTCATTGAGCATCTCCATGCTCACCTGGTCCTGCAAGTATTCGTGAAAAGAGGTTCCATCCGAGAACGGGATATCGGCCACCTTATCATCTTTGGAAGAGTTTTGCGTATTGTAACGGTAAGCCGGATAATCCTCCTCATTCAGATAATCACTTACTGAAAACTCTTCATTATCGTGATCTTCATTCGACTTTAAATCAGCAGAATAGTCCTCTTCTGAGGATTCGTACTCTTCATTTTCAATTTCGAGCACAGGATTCTCTTCAAGCTCTTTTTTAATCCGCTGTTCCAGCAGCAAACTAGGCAGTTCCAACAGCTTGATAACCTGTATCTGCTGCGGTGAAAGCTTCTGAAGTAGTTTCTGCTGGAGACTTAATTTCTGCATAATTCGTTTACTCTGTTTCAGTCCGAAAGTTAAAAAAAATTTTTGAGCTTTGGAAAAAATCAACAAAAACCCCCGTAGAATAAGATTCTCCGGGGGTCAGTATTTAAGTATTAAATCCCGTCGATTTTGGAATCGAACTTCAAAACAGATAACTTTTGGATTTAGTTATATAGGACAGCCTCCTTTCGCACAACTACTGATCCGCAACCCGAAACTGGTTGAATTAAAACTCGCAATTTTTAGGTGTACGGGCAAATGGTATGACATCGCGGATATTGCCCATCCCGGTTACAAACAGCAGAAGCCTTTCGAATCCCAGGCCGAAACCGGCATGAGGACATCCGCCAAAACGACGGGTATCGAGGTACCATTGCATATCCTCTTTCGGGATGTTCATTTCATCCATTCGTCTTTCCAGAACATCGAGCCGCTCTTCACGCTGTGAACCGCCAATGATCTCCCCGATTTGAGGGAACAATACATCCATGGCTGCGACAGTTTGTCCGTTGTCATCCAATCGCATATAGAACGACTTGATCTCTTTCGGATAATTAGTGAGAATCACAGGCTTTTTAAATTCCACTTCAACCAGGAACCGTTCATGTTCGCTCTGTAAATCGGCGCCATAACCGGTTATCGGATACTGGAACTTTCCTTTCTTATTCTGCTTCGAATTCTTGAGAATTTCGATCGCATCTGTGTAGGTAAGCCTGACAAAATCATTATCGGCTACAAACTTTAACTTTTCAATCAACTCCATGGAGCGTTGATCGGCCGGTTTATTCTTCTCTTCCTCCAGTAACCGGCTGCTCAGGAAGATAAGATCATCCATACAATGATCCAATGCATAACGGATCAGGTATTTAAGAAAATCTTCAGCCAGATCCATATTATCGTTCAGATCAGAAAAGGCAACCTCAGGTTCAATCATCCAGAATTCAGCAAGATGGCGTGACGTATTTGAATTCTCTGCACGGAAAGTCGGGCCGAAAGTGTAGATCCGGGCTAAAGCCATCGCAAATAATTCCCCTTCAAGTTGCCCTGAAACAGTCAGATTTGCTGATTTTCCGAAGAAATCCTCGGTAAAATCGACATTCCCCTCTTCGTTGAGTGGTGCATCCTTAGCCGGAAGGGTCGTAATACGGAACATTTCGCCGGCACCCTCGGCATCAGAACTTGTTATGATGGGTGTATGAACATTATAAAATCCCCTGTCGTTAAAAAAATTGTGAATGGCAAAAACCATGGCATGACGGATGCGAAAAATTGCACTGAATGTTGCCGTGCGGGGGCGAAGGTGCGCCACTTCGCGCAGAAATTCGAGTGAATGGCGCTTTGGCTGAATCGGATATTTTTCAGGATCAGCAATTCCAATCACCTCCAGCGCGGAAGCCTGCAGTTCTACTGACTGACCAGAACCGCCTGATACAGAAAGTATTCCGGTTGCACCAATGGCAGCACCTGTATTGATGCTCTTAAAAATATCTTCCCCAAAGGTTTCAACATCAGCAACGATCTGTAAATTATGAATTGTGGAGCCATCATTCAGGGCAATAAAATTCACATTTTTGCTTCCCCGGCGCGTACGTACCCAACCTTTTACCGTTATCTCGGTGCCTACCTGCCCCGATTTCAAAATATCAACAATTCGTAATTTCTTCATTTTGTTTGTTCTAGCGTGTAAAATCCCCCAAGGATTAATCTTGCGGATAAAGCAGCCACAAAAGTAGAATTTTTTATCCCTTCTACGAATCATTCCATGACAAATCCTTTTATTCTTAACGAGAACTAATATTCTTACTTTTGTAAAAAATTCAGCAATGAAGGCACCTGAGAACTGGAAAGATTTATGTGAGCATCTGAGCGGGATGTTCGGGATTGAGGTCGATTTAAACGGCGTACTTTTTCTCGTTGGAATCAGGGAGCGGGGATTAACGTTCCAGAAATTTACCAAAGAGGAGAAGATCAACCTGATCAACCTTGGGAGTTGTACCCTCTACAAGGAGATGGGATTAGTAGAATTAAGCGGGGTGGATACACAAGGTTGGCCCGTATTCCATCAAAAAGCGCTTGCCCCGGTTATCGCCGAAGAGCTCAAAATCAAAACGCTCCAGGATTGCGCAATCAGGTACTTCGCGAAGGTTTTTGAATAGGCTTTTATTATAACAAAATTACAATTGCATCCCCGCAAACTATTTGAACATACATCTGTGTATAAGTATTTGTCATATTATTTTCTGTTTATTTCGCAGCTACGCTGCTCCGTCTAATATATTGTTGACCTTTTCTACAAAGATACTGCGGCTACGCCGCAAATAACTTATAATGCGAAATATAAATTCACTCATTATCTACCCGGTTTTTCCGCATTCCCCCTTAAACCAAAAGCGGAACCTATCTCCAAAGACTTTTTCGGTTAAATGAATT
>Ga0208789_1000913_pt1 | contig 20973 bp, 19 predicted proteins | sample Methanotroph_Enr_FD_187368 | JGI IMG/M metagenome (GOLD analysis project Ga0208789, IMG submission 187368) | Enriched soil microbial communities from Old Woman Creek wetland in Ohio, USA - Methanotroph_Enrichment_5 (SPAdes) (version 2) | ecosystem: Environmental > Terrestrial > Soil > Wetlands...
GCTCATCTCCGACGAGGTGTACCGCGACCTGCACTTCGGCACCCGCTGCCCCAGCCTGCGGGACGTCACCGACCGCGGCGTGGTCACCAGCTCCGTGAGCAAGGGCTGGGGCGCGCCGGGCCTGCGGGTGGGCTGGGCCGTGGGCGATCCCGCCTGGCTCGTGCCCGCCCGCACGGTGCACGGCTACGCCGTCACCGGCACGGCCACCCCCGCCCAGTGGGCGGCCCTGGCGCTCATCGAGCAGTCGGACGCGGTGCTGGCGGAGGCCCGCGCCGCCGTGGGCGAACGCTGGCAGGCCCTGGCCGCCGCCCTGAGGACCCACCTGGGCCACGAGGTCCAGCCCCCCGACGGCACCTTCTACCACTTCATGCCCCTGCCGCCTGCCGCGGTGGCCGATCCCGTGGCCTTCGCCCTGAAGCTGCGCGACGAGGCCAAGGTCGTCCTCATCCCCGGCCTGGCCTTTGGCGAGGGCGGCCGCGCCCATGCCCGCCTCAGCTTCGCCGCCACCCCGGAGCAGCTCGCCGAGGGCGTGCGGCGGCTGGCGCCGTACTGGAAGCAGTGAAGGGGCCCCCATGAATCCACTCTTCGCCTTCGATGACGCCACCTGCCGGGCCCTCGCGGAGGCCCACGGCACGCCCTGCTTCGTCTATTCGAAGGCGGTGGCAGAGGCCTCGTTCCGGGCCCTGCGGGCCGTGCTGCCCCCACGGGTGCGGCTGGCCTATGCGGTGAAGGCCAACCCGCATCCCTCGCTGCTGCGCGGCTTCGCGGAGCTGGGGGCCAGCTTCGACTGCGCGTCCATCGGAGAACTGGAGCGGATGGCGGCCCTGGACCTGCCGCCGGGGCGCACCTTCTTCGCCGGGCCGGGCAAGCGGGAGGCGGAGCTGGCCAAGGCCCTGGCCATGGGCGTCCGCGTGCAGGCGGAGGGCTGGGAGGACCTGGCGCGGCTCGAGGCGCTGGCCGCAGGCGAGGTGGCGGTGAACCTGCGGGTGCACCCGGCCTTCGACCTCGACGAGGGGAACCGGATCATCGGCGGCACGGGGCCCTCGGCCTTCGGCGTGGACGAGGAGGACGTGCCGGCCCTGCTGGCCCGGGCGTCCGCCCTGCGCCACGTCCGCATCCGGGGCCTCCACGTCTTCGCCGCCAGCAACCAGCGGGACGCCGCCAAGCTCCTGGCCATCCACGGCGCGGTGCTGGACCTGGCGAAACGCCTGCACGAGGCCCATGGTCTGGCCCTGGAGCAGATCGACCTGGGCGGTGGCCTGGGCATCGCCTACGCGCCGGAAGAGGCGCCCCTCGACCTGGCACGATTTGGACAGGGCCTGTCCGATCTGCTGGCGATGCACCCCTGGTTCGCGGGGGAGCTCATCCTCGAGCCGGGCCGCTTCCTGGCCGGCCCCTGCGGCGTGTACCTGGCGCGGGTGGTGCGGATCAAGGAAAGCCGTGGGGTCCGCTTCGCCATCCTGGAGGGCGGCATCAACCACCTGATCCGGCCCCTCCTCACGGACCAGGCCTTCCCGGTGATGGCCGTGGGCAAGGGTGGGGGCGACCTCCCGTACACGCTCGCCGGCCCCCTCTGCACCAGCCTGGACCGCCTGGGGGACGTGCGGCTGCCGGAGCTGGCGCCGGGGGACCTCCTGGCCCTTGGCCGCACCGGCGCCTACGGCCTCAACGAGGGCATGACCCACTTCCTGAGCCACCCCGTGCCGCCCGAGGTCTGGGTGCCCTGATCGCCGCAAGAACCGGGTGGGGCGGGGGGACTTCCGGGACCACCCTGGTGGGGGAGGCCGACATGTCCATGAGCGACTACAGCCGAGTGGAGCGGGCCATCCGCTTCCTGGCCGCCCACGCCGCGGAGCAGCCCAGCCTGGCGCGGGTGGCTGCGGAGGTCGGCCTGAGCCCCTTCCACTTCCAGCGTCTCTTCCAGCGGTGGGCCGGGGTGAGCCCCAAGCGCTTCCTGCAGGTGCTGACCCTGGCGGAGGCGAAGCGCATGCTGGCCGAGTCCCGCAGCCTCCTCGATGTGAGCCACGAGGTGGGCCTCTCCGGGCCCAGCCGGCTCCACGACCTCTTCCTGGGCCTGGAGCGGATGACCCCCGGCGAGTACAAGGCCCGGGCCGCCGGTCTCACCATCCGCTGGGGCGTGGCGGACACGGCCTTCGGTCCGGCCCTCTTCGCGACCCTGGACCGGGGCCTCTGCGGCCTCAGCTTCCTCCAGGAGGACGACCGGGAGGGCGCCCTGGCGGAACTTCGGGTCCGGTGGCCCGGCGCCCACCTGGTGGCGGACGAGGTCGGCATCCGGGACTATGCCGGGGCCCTCGATGCCCGCCTGCGGGGCGGCCCGGGACGGCCCCTGGGCCTCGTGCTCAAGGGCACGCCCTTCCAGCTCCGCACCTGGGAGGCCCTCCTGCGGGTCCCCGCGGGCCAGGCCATCTCCTACCGCGACCTGGCGGCCCTGGTGGGTTCGCCCCGGGCCCTCCGCGCCGTGGGCACCGCCGTGGGGCAGAATCCCATTGCCTGCCTCATCCCCTGCCACCGCGTCATCCAGGCCACGGGCGCCCTGGGCCAGTACCACTGGGGGGCGCCCCGGAAGCAGGCCCTCCTGGCCTTCGAGCGGGCCCGGACGGCCTGAGCCTCAGGAGGCCACAGGCGGGCGCCAGGCCCGGGCCAGACGGGAGGGCAGGAGCGGTCCCCCGTCCAGGCCGAAGAAGTCGCAGAAGCTCATGATGAGGGGCTTCCACAGCCCGGGATCGACGTAGTCCCCCTTCCGGGGCAGCATCAGGGATTCGTCGATGTGCACCCGGACCACCTGGGTCTCGATGGCTGCCAGGTGGCTGTCTCCGCCGCCGATCCCCCGGATGTCGCGCACCCGGGCCTCCAGGTGGACGGGGCACTCCAGGGCGCGGGGGGGGTTCACCAGATCCGCGGGCAGCGGGGTCAGCCCCGCGGCCTCGAACTTCCGGGCCTCGTGCCGGTAGCCCATGGCGGCCTTGTACGGCGGCACCGGGTCGCTCCCGGTGAGGAGGGCCAGGCGGTCCACGGCGCCCACCAGGGCCTGGGAGGGCAGGTTGAGGACGCATTCGCCCTCGCGGGTGAGGTTCTCCACGGTCCGCGACCGGCGGCTCATGCCGAGCAGGCAGGTGTCCCCCAGCCACCAGGCGGAGGACATGGGCGCCAGGTTGGGGGAGCCGTCCGGGTTCAGGGTGCTGATGAGGACCACTGGGGTTCCGAAGTACAGCATTTTCGGCTGGACGACCTTGTGCATGGGATGCCTCCTGCACCCCAGCATCCGGATGCCCGGGCCGCCCGGCGACCCGGTTCTTGCGGCCATCAGCCCAGCAGCGCGATCCAGTTCCCCCGCTGGGGCTTGGGCAGGGCGCGGACGCTGTCGAGCAGCTTGAGGCGGGCCTGCCAGCCCTTGTCGTCGGGGAAGAGGGCGCGGCCGCGCTGCAGGTCCAGGGTGGCGTCGTCCCACTTGCCCTGGGCGGCGTGGGCGGTGCAGAGGGCCAGCTGGAGCCGACCCGCGCGCGCGCGGAGGTCCGCGTCCTCGGGGGCGGCGCGCAGGAGGCCGTCCATGACCCGGGCCGCGGCGTCGAGGTCCCCCCCCTGGAGGTGCTTCTGGTACTCGGCCAGGCTGGCGCCCACGGCCCCGCCGGGAAGGGCGGCCTTGGCCTTCTCCAGGAGCCGCGCAGCGGCGGCGTCGGAGGGATCCCGCTGGACGAGGGTGGCGGCCCGGAGGTAGGCCCGGAGGGGATCCACGTCCAGGGCGGACTGGGCTTCCTCGCGGATGGCGGCGGGGGATTCCGAGAGATCCTGCGCCTGGGCCTGCTGGGAAACCGGGGCGAGGGCCGCGGTCCGGGCAGCCTGGACGGCATCCTTGAGGGCCTGGTCCCGGCGGTAGCGGTGGATGAGGCCCCCGCCCAGGAGCAGCACGAGGGCGCCGCCGCCGATCATGGCCAGGATCCTGGGCTCGCGGAGCCAGGGGAGGCGCTCCGCAAGGGACTGGACGCGGTCCGGCACCGCCAGACCCTGGCGCGGGGCGGGCGCGGCCTTCACGAGGGAGGCGGGGGGCGCCACGGCGGAAGGCTCGGTGATGAGGGTGCGATCGGGATCCTCGACCATGGCGATGCGCCCCTGGGGGTCCAGGCTGAGGGCGGGCCTGGAGGGCGCCTCGGGGGCGGGGCGGCCCGGCGGTCGGGAGGGCGTGGGGCGGCACCGCTCCAGGCCGTCCAGGGCCCGCGCGTTCCCGGGATCGAGGGCCAGGGCCTGCTGGAAGGTGAAGGCCGCCTCCTCGTGCCGCTGGAGGCTGAGCAGATGGTCGGCCTGGCGGAGCTTGAGCTCCAGCATGCCGGGATCGGGTCCGCCGGCCAAGGGCGCGGTGGGGACGGCCTGCGCCGGGGGGCGGTGGCCCAGCTCGACCTGGGCTTGGTGCAGGTAGGACTGGATGTCCCTGCGGTCGGGTTCGGCGGCGAGGACGCGCTCCCACTTGGAGATGGCCTCCTCCACGAGGCCGATGTCGTAGAGCTGCACGGCCTCGCGCAGCAGCTTGTCGATGTCCTCCTCGTCCGGGGCCACGCCGGGTCCGACGGGCGCCATGGCCGCCGGCGCCTCGAGGGGCGGCAGGCCGAGATCGCGGCGGGCGCCATTGGCGTAGTCGCGGGCCAGGCGGTGGCCGGGATCCAGGGCCAGCACCTGCTCCCATTTGCGGAGGGCGTCTTCCACCTGACCCATGTCGAAGAGGGTGCAGCCCTCGTTGAGGAGGCGGTAGGGGTCCAGCTCTGCAGGCCCGGCGGAGGCCGGTCCGGGAGGAGGGGGCGGCGCCGGGACGGAGGGCGCGGGAGGCGGGGGAGCGGCCTCGGGTACGGTGGCCACGGGTGGCACTGGAGCGGCCTCGGCCACCGCCACGTCGGGCGCCGGTACGGGCGCCGGGGCCGCCTCCGCCTGCTGGGCCAGGAGGCGCTGCTTCACCTGCAGGAGGCGGCCCCGGGCCTCCACATGCTGGGGCGCCTGCTTGAGGATGGCCTGCCAGATCTGGCCGGCCTTGACGAGCTCCCCCTTCGAGAAGAGATCGTCCGCCTGGCGGAGGTAGGGGGCGTAGGGATCCGGGCTCATGGGACTCGTTCAGTTCAGAGGGAACTCATCGGTGTTGCGGATCAGCAGCATGAAGGTGCTGTTGCCGCAGGTGAACTCCTGCTGGCTCTGAATCTGAGTGGGGCCCGTGATGCGCTGGCCATCGACGAGGGTGCCGTTGGTGGAATTCAGATCCTTCAACCACACGGTGCCGTCCCCATGGATCTCCAGCTGGGCGTGGTTCCGGGAGGTCTCCGGGTCCCGCGTGATGACATCCCCCCCCTCGCGTCCGATGCTGATGATGGCGCGCTCCAGGACCTGGACCGTGGAGGCCTGGGGCCCGGTGAGGAAGGCGAGGCTGAACTTGAAGCCGGCGGGCATGCCCGGTTCCTGCAGGCCGGCGGCCACCAGCATGGCCTCACGGTCCCGGCGGGTGGTGGTGTGGGTGATCGGCGGCGCCGCCGAGGGCGTGGGGGCGTCGGGGCCGGGCTCGGGGGGCAGGGGCCGGGAGAGGGTCTCCAGGGGATCCGCCGCCGCGAGGGCCGGGTTGAAGACCTCGAACACGTGGGCGCACTTCGGGCACTTGAAACGCTTCATCCGAGCCGCTCCGAAGCGGCTGTCGTCGTACTGGAAGCGGGCCTGGCAGGCCGGGCAAACCACGATCATCGGGCCCTCGAGAAAGCCCTAGAAGTGTACCCCTACTTTTTCCGAGTGGCGAAGAAGCTGAATTCATTCCTGACCGGGATGCCCTCCGGCAGCTTGAAACCGGTCACGGCCGGAGGCAGGGGCTGGTTGAGCTTCAGGGGGCCCAGCTCCAGCAGCCAGGAATCCCCGCTCCGCTCGATCCACTGGACCTGGCGGGGCAGCCAGGTCTCCCGGTCCACCCAGAGGTTCAGGGCCTGCATCCGCTTCCGGGTGGCCATCCGCCGGGGGATGAGGGTGAGGAACCAGGTGCCCGGCACGTCCTTGGATTCGCCCAGGCCGATCTGGAAGTACTCGGCGAGGTAGCTCAGCTTCTGGCCCAGGCCGAGGAACTTCCGGTCCGCGTGGCGGATGATGCCGATCTTGAGGAGCTCGCCCTGCCTGGCCCCGGGGCTGTAGGAGATGAGGGCCTTGGGCGTGAGGTGGAGGATCAGGTCCTCCGGAGGCTGGAAGGCGAAGTGGACGAAGTCCGAGCCCTGGAGGTACAGCGTCCCCTTCGTGACCGTGGGGGTCTTCAGGAGGGCCCGCCGCAGGGTCAGGGTGAAGGGGCACTGGAGGGTCTGCACCTGGGCCTGGGCGGCGTCGAAGCGCTCCACCACCTCCTTCAGGGAGGGCTGGGCCCCGGGGACGGGCGCCTGGGCCCCGAGGGCGGGAAGTGCGAGCAGCAGGGGAAGAAGGAGGGCGGCGGCCTTCATCTCAACTCCCGAGGCGGACGGAGAGGGCGCGCTGGGGCCGGTCGTCGCCGAACTGGAAGCCCAGGCCCAGCACCAGGGGGGCCGTGGCGATCCGCACGGAGACGCCGGCCAGGGTGGCCGAGACGCCTTCCACCGTGCGCCGCTCGGCGCCCACCAGCAGCGTCACAGTGGGCGAGGCGAGGATGCGCAGGGAGGAGGAGAGCGTCTTCTGCTTCTGGGGCATGGGCAGGCGGGCGGCCTCGTTCAGGTCGCCCTCCACGCTCAGGCGGGCGGACTCGCCCAGGTCCAGCTCGAAGCCGGCCCGGGCCTGGGGCTGCTCGTAGACGTCCCAGTAGTGCCGCGGGATCAGGCGGCTGGCCGTGAGTCCGAAGCGGAGCCCCTGGGTCAGCTGGGTGGTGAAGCCCGCGTCGGAGGTCAGGCTCCAGGCCTTGCGGTCGGTGGATCCGAAGCCCAGGGCGTCGTCGGGCGCCTGGGGCAAGGGTGCGGCGCCCACGCGGACGCGCTCCAGGCGGAAGGTGAAGCCGTAGGCGGAGCCGCCCTCGCCGCTGCCGGCCCCGGCCACGATGCGGTCCACCTCCGCCCGGCGGGCCTCGGTGGAGAGGGCCGGGCCGGCCTGGGCTCCGGTGAGCACCTCCCGGCCGAAGGCGATGCGCAGGCCTCCGGTGGCCGCGTACTGCAGGCCGTAGGCCGTGCGGCGGAGGGGGAAGGGCGTGTCCTGGAGGCGCAGGAGGGCGGCGGCGGTGGCGGCCGCGTCCCCGGCCTGGACGGCCTGGGCCAGGGCCTCGGAATCCGTGCGGAAGCCCCGGGGTTTCGCGTCCCCGCCCTCCCAGGCGGCGTACCAGCCGGCCGACACCCGATCGAAGCGGGCGCTGTTGCCCAGCGGATCATAGCCCTCGGAGAAGACCCGGGACCCGCCGAAGGCGGGGCCGTCGCCGAAGGACTGGGCCCCCAGGGACAGCGGAACCAGGAGGGCGAGGAGGGGGAGGGTGGCACGGCGGGGCATCGGCATCCTCAGGCAGGTGCGCCGAAGGCGCGGAAGGGTTCCCCGGCGGCCCGGTCCAGACGCACCTGGCGCGGCTCGCGCTGGTGGGCCAGGTGGAGGTCCACGCCGGCGCCGGCCAGCACCTCCTCGGCGGCGAAGCGGGCGAGTTCGGGCAGGTTGTTGGATTCGCTGAGGTGGGCCAGCACGACGGCCCGCAGGCGGGGCGAGCGCACCCGGTCCAGCAGCTCGGCCATGGCGGCGTTGCTGAGGTGCCCCACCCGGCTCAGGATGCGGGCCTTGAGCTGGGGCGGGTAGCTGCCCTCGCGGAGCATGTCCACGTCGTGGTTGGCCTCCAGGACCAGCAGGTCCAGGTCCTGGCAGTGATCGGCCACCAGGGCCGTGGCATGGCCCAGGTCCGTCACCACTGCGGCGTGGCAGCCCGCAGCCTCCACCCGGAAGGCCACGGGGTCGGCCGCATCGTGGGGCAGGGCGAAGGGGAGGACGCGCCAACCCTCCCAGTCCAGGGGGCGGCCCGCCTGGATCTCGATCCACCGGTCCCGGGGGATCTCCACCCGCTGGGCGGCCCACAGGGCGGCCCGCAGCTCCGCCGTGGCGAGGATCCGCCAGTCCGTGCGGCGCAGGATCACCCCCACGGCGCCGATGTGGTCGGAATGCTCATGGGTGAGCGCCACGGCCCGAACGGCGTCCGCATCCCAGCCGAGCGCCTCCAGCCGCTGCCGGATCTGCCGCAGGGAGAGTCCGGCGTCCACCAGGAGGGTCCGCCCGCCGTCCGAAAGCGCATGGCAGTTCCCCTTGGAGCCCGAGGAGAGGGCGGCGTAATCCATCCAGGCAGTCTAGCCGAGGGAGGGGGCCCGCCCCGGAGCGAGGGAAAAACCTGCATGAGCATATAGGACTTCACATCCGGGTCCGGCGGCCGATGAAGGGGCATCCGTCTTTCAAATGGAGCCCCCATGTCCGGATTCTCGCCCGTGGAGATGTGGATCCCGTCCCGGCTGGCCGCCGACCGCGACCAGTCGGCCCGGGCCCGCAGCATCGTGGGCATCGCCCTTGTGGCCGCCGTGGCCTGCCTCTACTTCATGGCCAAGTACCACCACCTGGGCGCCCCGGCGGCGGTGGAGGGGGTGGGCATCGCGGGTGTCGCGGCTCTGCTCGTCCTCCCACTGCTCCGCTTCACGGGCCGCATCTCGCCGGCGCGGGAACTGCTGCTGCTGATGATCTGGGGCCTCATGGCCTGGCTCTGCCACGTGAACCGGGGCGTCCTCTCCTCGAACGTCTTCTGGTTCGCCTTGGTGCCCTGCGGGGCCCTGCTGCTGGGGGATCTCCGCCAGGGCCTGATCTGGCTGGGCATGGGCCTGCTGGGCATCGTGCTGGTGAACCTGGAGCTGGTACCGCCCCTGCGGCAGGTGCCGGAGCACGCCCTCCGGGAGCTTCAGTTCTCCTCGGCCCTGGGCCTGAGCGTGGCGCTCTTTGCCGTGATCGGCCTTTCCGAACGGCAGAAGGCGAGGAATGCGGCCCAGCTGGAGGCGGCCCGCGTCGAGGCAGAGCGCCAGGGCGGCCGCCAGCGGGAGATGCTCCAGCGGGTGACGGCCCTCATCCACGAGGACCACGAGGCCATCCGCCGGATCACGGAGAACATGCGGGACATGACCCGGGCGGTGGCCGACCAGCAGCAGGCCTTCCGCGACATCGAGGGGTCCCTGGCGGAGCTGGGCCGCCTGGTGGCCCGCAACACGGAGAGCGCCGTGCAGTCCTCCGAGCATGCCCATTCCGCCGAGCAGCAGGCCCTGGCGGGGGGCGAGCGGATGCGGGTCAGCCTCGAGGCCATCGACGAGCTGGTGGAGGCGGGCCGGCACACCAGCCAGACCATCTCCGCCCTGGGGGCCAAGGGCGACCAGATCGGATCCATCGTCCAGGTCATCGAGGAGATCGCCAACCAGACGAACCTTCTGGCCCTCAATGCGGCCATAGAGGCGGCCCATGCGGGGGCCCACGGGAAGGGCTTCGCGGTGGTGGCCGAGGAGGTTCGGAAGCTGGCGGAGCGCACCCAGCAGGCCACCCGGGAGATCGGAGCCCAGATCGGCGAGGTGATCGCGGGCACCCGGGAGGCCATCACCACCCTCGAGGCCAGCGGCGGGCGGCTGGACACCAGCCAGCGGGACTCGCGCGCCCTGGCGGAGGCCCTGGAAGGGATCATCGGCTCCTCCCAGGCGGCCAGCCGCATGATCGGCGGCATGGCCGAGACCAGCCAGCGCCAGAGCGCCTCCGCCATGGAGGTGGCGTCGACCTTCCGCGGCATGCACGGGGCCACGGAGACGGTGGCGCAGGCCACGGAGGGGGTGGGCCGGGCCCTGGAGGCGCTGGAGCGCCAGCTGGACGAGCTGGAGGGTTTCCTGGCAGGGCTGGGGACGGCGGAGGCCTGATCAGACCCCGGCGGTCACCGGCTCTGGCGGGGTGGAGCCTTTCCATCCCGCCAGGAGGAGGATGGCCGCGCCGCACACCAGCACGCAGGGCAGGCTGGCCTCCAGGCCGAAGGCTCCGCCCGTGAGCCATTCCGGCCGGCCGTGGAAGACCGGCGTCCACCAGCCGGCCTCCGCATTGCCGCTGACGCCGAAGCCGAAGAGGGTGCCTTGGGTCCAGTTCCAGCCCAGGTGGATGCCGATGGGCAGGGCCAGGCTGCCCGTGCGGAGGTAGGCGAGGCCCAGCAGGATGGCCGCGAGGGCGATGTTCACCGTGGCCCAGATCCGCGTGGCGCCGGACATGCCGGGGTTGCCCCAGTGGACCAGGGCGAAGAACAGGGCGAAGAGGAGCTGGGCCGTGGGCACCCCCACCCCCCGGATGAGCCGCTGGAAGGCGTAGCCGCGGAAGCCCGTCTCTTCGGCGAAGGCCACGCCCAGGTAGAGCAGGAGCCCCTTCGCCAGGGCGCCGAACCCGATGCCGGGAGTGCGCGTCCAGTGGAAGCCCCCCAGGGCCAGGACGACCAGCGCGGTCGCCCCCATGAGGGCGAAGCCGCCCAGGGTGCCCAGGGCCAGTTCCCGGCCCCAGCGGCCGTCGAGCCGGAAGCCGATGGAGACGAGCGGCGCGCGCTCCAGGCGGAGGCAGGCCCAGGCCGCGCCCAGGAAGATCACGAACTCGATCCAGGGGCCCACGCCGGCGGGCCGGAGGGCCTTGGGCACCATGCCGTAGGCGAAGCTCAGGATGAAACCCAGGGCCATCGTGCAGGCGAAGTAGCCGGCGACCTTCCAGCCGTTGCGGACCCGGTGCTGGTCATCAAAGAAGACAGGGGGCATGGAGACTCCGGAATGGGTCGGCTACGGGCATGGGGCTGGCCGGTTGAGGCCCGCATCGCGCCCGGGGCTTCCGTCCGGTCAGCGGGCCGCCCGGGCCCCGTCCGCAGGGGCGATGGGGTCCGCGAAGGCGAGGGCGACGGCGTTCCACATGCGCTCCTCCTTCGGATTCGCGGCCAGGGTGCGCGCGAACCAGCGGGCGGCCAGGTCGTCCATGCGGGCCTGCCGCGCGGCCATGGCCAGGTCGAAACAGTCGTGCCAGTCCCGGGGGAGGCCCTTGGGATCGGCCTCCCAGGCCCGCTCGGCCCACCGGCTGCCCAGGTCTCCGTGGCCCGCGCGGAGCGCGGCGAGGGCGAAGTCCTTGAGGTTGTCCGTGTCCTTGGGCGAGATCTGCCGCACCTTCTCCATCATGGCCTCGGCCTCGGGCAGGCAGCCCGCCTGCATCAGGTCGATGGCGGCGAGCTTCTGGGGCCGGTCGGCCCGGGGATCGGCCTCCAGCATCTGCTGGTGGACCTTCAGCGCCTCGGCCTTGAACCCGTTGAGCAGCCAGGCGAGGGCGACGAGCCGGTAGGTCTCGCCGTCCTTCCGGTCCAGGGCCACGGCCCGCGCGAAGGTCTCCTCCGCGCGGGGGCGGTCCCCGCCCGCCAGGAACGCGCGGCCGTACTCGGCCATGAGCCGGCTGTCCTTGGCCTTCAGGGCCATGGCGCGATCCGCGCAGGCCACCATCACCTTCCGGGCGTCGCCCTTGAAGAAGGCGGCATCCGGGGTGGGTGGCAGGGCCTGGGCGGAGAGCGGCAGGGCGAGCAGGAGGGCGAGGCTGCGCATCGAGGGCTCCGGGAGGAATCCTCCGAGTCTAGCCCCGAAGGCAGCTCAGAGCGGGATGTTCCCGTGCTTCTTGGGGGGCATGGTGTCCCGCTTGGTGTCGAGGAAGGCCAGGGCCTTGATGAGTTTCTGGCGCGTCTCGCGGGGCAGGATCACCTCGTCCACGAAGCCGAACTCCGCGGCGATGTAGGGGTTGGCGAACTTCTCGTTGTAGTCCGCGATGAGCTCGGCCCGTTTGGCCGCCGGGTCCGGGGCGGCGGCGATGGCCTTGCCGTGGAGGACGTTCATGGCGCCTTCCGCCCCCATGACGGCGATCTCCGCGGTGGGGTACGCGAAGTTGAAGTCCGTGCGGATGTGCTTGCTGGCCATCACGCAGTAGGCGCCGCCGTAGGCCTTGCGCGTGATGATGGTGATCTTGGGCACCGTGGCCTCGCAGAAGGCGAAGAGCAGCTTGGCACCGTGGCGGATGATGCCGCCGTGCTCCTGGGTCACGCCCGGCAGGAAGCCCGGCACGTCCTCGAAGGTGATGAGGGGGATGTTGAAGGCGTCGCAGAAGCGCACGAAGCGGGCCCCCTTCTCGGAGGAGGCGATGTCGAGCACGCCGGCGAAGAAGGCGGGCTGGTTGGCCACGATGCCCACGCTGCGGCCCTCGATGCGGGCGAAGCCCACCACGAGGTTGGGCGCGAAGGCCTCGTGGACCTCGAAGAAGTTCCCGTCGTCCACCACACCGCGGAGGATGTCGCGGATGTCGTAGGGCTTGCTGGGGTCGTCCGGCACCACCTTGTCCAGGTCCGGGTTCTCGAGGGGCATCTGGGCGCGGGGCGCCTTCCGCGGGGCCTCGCCGAGGTTGTTGCTGGGCAGGAAGGAGAGCAGCTCCCGGGTGTGGGCCAGGGCCGCGAGATCGGACTGGCAGACGAAGTGGGCCACGCCGCTCTTGGCCGCGTGGGTGTGGGCGCCGCCCAGCTCCTCCTTCGTCACCTCCTCGTGGGTGACCGTCCGGATGACGTCGGGGCCGGTCACGAACATGTAGCTCGTGCCCTTCACCATGGTGATGAAGTCCGTGATGGCGGGGCTGTAGACGGCACCGCCGGCGCAGGGGCCCATGATGAGGCTGATCTGGGGGATGACGCCCGAGGCCAGCGTGTTGCGCAGGAAGATGTCGGCGTAGCCGCCGAGGGAGACCACGCCCTCCTGGATGCGCGCGCCGCCGCTGTCGTTGAGGCCGATGACGGGGCAGCCCACCTTCATGGCCAGGTCCATCACCTTGCAGATCTTCTTGGCGTAGGCCTCGCTGAGCGACCCGCCGAAGACCGTGAAGTCCTGGGCGAAGACCGCCACGGGGCGTCCGTCCACGCGACCGAACCCGGTCACCACGCCGTCGCCGGGGATCTTCTCCACCCCCTCGGTGCGGTGGACCATGAGGGCGTCCATCTCCTCGAAGGAGCCCTCGTCCAGGAAGGCGGCCACGCGCTCCCGCGCCGTGAGCTTGCCGCCCTCGTGCTGCTTCCGGACGCGGTCCTCGCCGCCGCCGGCCAGGGCCTGGGCGTGCTTGGCCCTCAGGGTCTCGATCTTCTGCTCAAGGGACATGGGGGCTCCGGGACAGGGCGGACGGAGATCGGGAGATCTGCCGCCAGTCTATCCCGGACGGCCCCCGGGCCGGGCTTCCAGAGGCCTGGAGACCCCTACCGGGCCGAGGTCCCGACGGCCCGGACCGTCCGGGCGATCTGGGCGAGGTGCACCTTCAGGTGGTTCTCGTAGCGGGCCAGCAGGGCCTCGAGCGTGAGGGGCGCCTCGGCCTCGGGATGGCGCACGGAGCGGGCCCACTGGGCCTCGGTCAGGGCCCGCAGCTGCCGCGCCAGGAGCTCCCGCACCAGCCGGAACAGGTCGAGCACCTCAGAGAGGGGCTGGTCGGCCCCGGCGAAGGTGGCCGCCCAGGCCTCCTGGTCGTAGGGAAGGACGGTCACGCCCTCCTGGGCGATGGCGAAGCGAATCCGCAGGTAGCCGTGCAGCTCGGCCTCGGCCACATGCACCACCACCTCCCGGACGGTCCAGGCCCCCGGCGCGGGCCGGGCATCCACGAGGGCGGGGGCGAGTCCCTCCACGGCCCGCCGGAGCTGCTCCGGACCCTGGGCGTACGACAGGAGGAGCGCGGCGCGGTCGTCGGGACTCATGGGGCCTCCGGGCGGTGGCCCCAGGGTAGCCCTATCGGCCGCTCTTTTTCCAATCCGCCAGGAATCCCTCCACGCCCTTGTCGGTGAGGGGGTGCTTCAGCATCTGGTCGAAGACCTTGGTGGGAATGGTGGCCACGTGGGCGCCGGCCAGGGCCGCGTCGGTGACGTGGCGGGGCTGGCGGATGGAGGCGGCCAGGCACTGGGTGTCGAAGCCGTAGTTCTCGAAGATGGCGCAGATCTCGCGGATGAGCTCCATGCCGTCTAGGTTGATGTCGTCCAGGCGGCCCACGAAGGGGGAGACGTAGGTGGCGCCGGCCTTGGCGGCCATGAGGGCCTGGGTGGCGCTGAAGCAGAGGGTGACATTGGTGGGGATGCCCTCGGCGCTGAGGGCCTTGCAGGCCTTGAGGCCCTCGGCGATCAGGGGCAGCTTCACCACGACATTCCGGTGGATCTTGGCGAGCCGGCGGCCCTCCTCGATCATGCCCGGGGCCTCCAGGCCGATGACCTCGGCGCTGATGGGGCCGTCCACGATGCCGCAGATCTCCTCGATGATGGCCTCGAAGGGCTTGCCGCTCTCCTTGGCGATGAGGCTGGGGTTGGTGGTCACCCCGTCCAGCACGCCCAGGGCGTTGATGCGCTTGATCTCGTCGATGTTGGCGGTGTCGATAAAGAACTTCATGGTCGCGAACTCCTGGCCGGCTCCCGCCGTACTCTTCCATTCTCCCAGGGCGCGCGGGAAGCTGGAAGCCCGGAGTCTTCCATGTCAAACCCCGAAATCCAGGTCCTCGACAGGGGCTTCGTCCGACTCATCGACCACATGGGATCGGACCTGTCGGTGGTGAACGCCGCGCGGGTGTCCTTCGGCAAGCGCAAGGAGGCCCTGGACGACGGGGACGCCAAGCTCATCCGCTACCTCTCGGCGCACGAGCACACCTCGCCCTTCCGCCACACGGCCATGACCTTCCACGTGAAGGCGCCGATCTTCGTGTTCCGGCAGTGGATGAAGCACCGCATCGCCTCCGAGTTCAACGAGATCTCCGGCCGCTACGTGGAGTTCGCGGAGGACGAGTTCTTCGTGCCGGAGTCGTTCCGGAAGCAGGCCAAGGTCAACAAGCAGGGCAGCGAGGGCGAGATCGACGCCGCGAACCGGGATCGGGCCCGGGCCGCCTACCTGGAGAGCTGCCGGGGCGCCGTGGCCCACTACAAGGAGCTGATCGAGCTGGGGGTCTGCCGCGAGCAGGCCCGCTGCATCCTGCCCCTGGGGCTCTACTCGGAGGTCTACTGGACCGTGAGCCTGCAGGCCGTGGCGCACTTCATCCGCCTGCGCTCCGACAGCCACGCCCAGTGGGAGATCCAGCAGTACGCCGCCGCCGTGCGGCGGGCCGTGGAGCCCCTCTATCCCGTCAGCCTCGCCGCCCTCCTGGCATCGGAGATGGGGTGAGCACACCCCCCCTCAACCCGGCCCTCTTCCATCTGGACGAGGACCACCTCTGGGTGATGCACTGCGCCGAGGGACCGGTGCCGAGGGCGGGGATGCGGGCGGTCCGAGCGATGATGCTGAAGGAGCTGAGGCCCTGGGAGATGCGCTGGGAGGAGGACTTCCAGGGCATCCCGACCGCCCTGCGGGCCGAGGCGGCGGCGCTCGTGGGCGGCCGCCCCGAGGACATCAGCCTCACCACGAACACCTCCGCGGGCCTGCTGTCCGTCACGCAGGGCCTGCCCTGGCGGGAGGGCGACGAGGTGGTGGCGCCCCTTGGGGAATTCCCCTCCAACGCCTGGCCCTGGCTGGCCCTGGAGGGGCGGGGCGTGGCCTTCCGCGAGGTGCCCCTGTGGGAGGGCCACCGGGCTGGACTCATGGCCTGGGAGGGCGCACCTCCCGGGGAGGGCGTGGATCCCGAATCAGCCCTGCTGGCGGCCCTGGGTCCCCGGGTCCGGGTCCTCGCGCTGTCCTGGGTGCGCTTCCAGGACGGCCTGAGGCTGGACCTCGCCCGCCTGGGACGGGTCTGCGCCGCGCGGGGCGTCCGGCTGGTGGTGGACGGCATCCAGGGGGCGGGCACCCTGCCCGTGGAGCTCGAGGGGGTGTCGGCCTTTGCCACGGGCGGGCACAAGGGCCTGCTGGCGCCCCAGGGAATGGGCTTTCTCTGGACGGAGGCGGGGTTTCGCCAGTCGCTGTCGCCTTCCGGCACCTGGCTCTCGGTGGAGGACGCCACGGACTTCTCCCGCCCCTCCACGGATTTCCAGCGGAGCTGGCTGGAGGATGGGCGGCGGCTGGAGCCCGGCGGCCCGAACCTGCTCCAGTCCACGGCGCTCCTCGTCTCGCTCGACCTGCTGAACCGGGCGGGCGTCGCCGCCATCGCCCGCCACGTGGACGCGCTGCAGGCCCGCCTGCTGGACGCCCTCCGGCGCACGACCTGGGAGGGAGAGGCCCGCCGCCTGTCCGACCTCCGCCGGTCCGGGAGGCTGGGGTCCATCCTGGCGCTGCACCATGGGGGACGCGGGCCGCAGCGCCTCCAGGGCCTCCTGCAGGAGGGGCTCCGGCGGGGCATCTACGCCTCGGTGCGGGAGGGCTACCTGCGGATCGCCTTCCACGGCTTCCATACGGAGGCGGACGCGGATCGCGTGGCGGCCTGGCTCCGGGGGGTCCCCGCCTAGGGGAACAGGTAGCTCAGCTTCATCTGCACCACGTCATCCGAGGGCAGGTGCGGGAGGACCGCGAGATCGGGGCGGGGGGAGAGGCTGGCCCGGTCGTTGATCAGGGCATCGGTGCTGGCCCCGTGGGTGTACACCAGGAAGAAGGTGGAGCCTGGCCTGAACTCCCAGCGGGTGATGAGGTTCAGGTTCCAGTCCCGGTAGCTGAAGGCGGTCTGAGGGGTGGTGCCGGGGGGCTGGTCCGGCGGCAGGCCCGCGGCCAGGGTCTGGTCGTCCACGTAGTACTGCAGGTCGCGGAAGGCCCAGTTGGCCGCCAGCCACTGGCTGAAGGCCTGGAGGGTCAGGCGGGTGCTGAAGGCATAGGACACGCGCAGGGTCTGGTTGAACTGGCTCAGGCGCCGCAGGCCCACGATGGGCGTGAGGACGGGCGTCTCCAGCCACATCAGCTCCCCCTCGTCTCGGGTGAGGGAGGTCGAGAGCTGGATCTCCATGGCCGAGGTGGGCTTGATGGACTGGAATAAGGAGCTGTTCGTGGAGGGGCCGCCCTCGCGCCAGGCCCGGTTGAGGGCCAGCCGCACGTACCAGGGGCGGTTGCCGGGGGTGTCGAAGCCCAGGTTGGCGTAGGGAATGGCGGGACGCTGGAGGTACTTCTTCGCGGGATCGTCGAAGGTGCGCAGCTCCCGGTCATCCTCGGCGGGGAGGTCCACCCCGCCGCCGCCCCAGAGGGACATGTAGTTGGTGAAGTCGGTGCGGCCCCAGGTGTTGAATTCCCGGAGGAACACATGGCCCGCCTGGTCGCGTGCCGCGAGGTGGTCGAGCCCCCAGGCCCAGTTCCGGAAGACGCCCGCGGTGCGGTCCCACCGGCGCGTGAGGCCCGCATAGACCCTCTGTTCATCCGCCCGGCTCAGGTAGCCCAGATCGTTCGGGTTGTAGTCGTGGCCCGCATTGATGACCTGGGTCTCCAGGCCCCAGCCGTCGGCCCACTCCTGGTGGGCCCGCAACCGGCCGCGCCAGCCCTGGTCCCGGGTGTCCCCGGCGCCGGCCTGGCTGCGGCTGAGGGTGCCCTCCAGGAGGCCGCTCCGATCCTCGCTCCGATAGACTCCGTCGAGGGCCTGCACCTGGGCCGCCCGGCCTGCGGGGCCGGCCTCGTGGACGAGGGAGGCGAAGCCCCCGAGGTAGCTGCCGCGATCGTCCATCATCTGCTGGATGCGCAGCACGCCATAGTTGGTGAGGGGCGCCAGCTCCCGCTCGACCATCCGGCCGGAGGCATCGCGGATGGCGGCCCGGGCGGGCTCCACGCTGGCGCCCAGGAGGCCCACGTTGGTGCCGCCGTCGTACTTGGCGGTGTACTTGGCCGCCGCCGTCAGGGTGGTGGCGTCGGGCCGGTCCACCAGGGTCTCGCCCGGGTTCAGATCGGGATCGGAGAGGCCGCGGCCGATGCGGCGGCTGTAGAAGAGATCCGGGCCCGCCACGCGGAAGATCTCGGCGCCCTCCAGGAAGAAGGGCCGCTTCTCGGGGAAGAAGGTCTCCACGGTGCCCAGATTCAGCACGGTCTGGTCCACCTCCACCTGCCCGAAATCGGGGCGCACGCTCAGATCCACCTGCCCGATGCCGTCCAGGCCCCAGCGCGCGTCCAGGCCGGCGTGGCGCTGCCAGCCGCGGTCATCGTAGCTCCGGGCGGTCTCGAACTTGCGGGCGGCGCTCACGAAGGGGACGTACTCCCGGCGGGGCCGGGGATGCACGTCCTCCAGGCCCACCAGCAGCGGGAACTGGCTCACGAACCCGCCCTCGCCCTGGGGCACCACATACCAGCGGGAGGATTCGCGGAGGTGCCCCTGGTCGGTGCGGGTGAAGTTCACGCCCCAGACCTGCGGACCCTCCTCCTCGCGGATGCGGAGCAGGGAGAGGGGGATCTTCAGCTCCGCCGTCCAGCCTCCGGCGTCCCGGGTGACGGCGCTCTCCCAGACCCCGTCCCAGCTGGTGTCGTAGTCGGTGTCGTTGGCGATGACGCCGTCCCGCTGCACACCGGCGGCATTCACCTCGAAGACCACGGCGGTGCGGTGGTCGTGCGTGGTGTCCAGGGCCACGCTGAACCAGTCGCTCTGGCTGTCCTGGTCCCGCCGATGGAGGCGGCGCACGATGGTGGTGTGGCCCCCGTCCAGGGCGGGGTCGTGGTGCATCCGGGCGCCGACATAGAGGTAGTGGTCGTCGTAGAGGACGGACACGTCGGTGACCTGGCGGGCGGGCCTGCCGCGATCCGGCCACTCCTCCGTGAAGCTCGTGGCGGCGGGCGCCAGGCGCCAGTCCAGCTCGCGCAAACGCCCGTCCACGTGGATGGGCCCGCGGATCCGCACGGCGCGGAGTTCCTGGACGGTGGGTTGCGCACCGAGGACGAGCCCCAGGAGGAGCCCGGCGAGGGACCGGATGCGAACGCCCATGGACCTCCTGGACGCGGGGCCGCCGGGCCCGTGCGTGGGGTATCATCTTGCCACATGTCGCGAGGCATCACGAAGCGCCGGGAGCCTCGGGCATCCTGGACGCACCTACAGAGGTCCGAGGAGTCCCCATGCGCACCCTGCTCATCGCCGTCCTGGCCGCCCTGCCGCTCCTGGCAGGCGGGGGGGGCACCGTGGCCTTCAAGCAGCACACCTTCATGGCCGAGGTGGCCTCCACGGAGCCGGAGAAGGCCAAGGGCCTCATGTACCGGCAATCCCTAGCCAAGGACCGCTGCATGTTCTTCGTCTACGCGCAGGATGGCGAGCATCCCATCTGGATGAAGAACTGCCTCATCGCCCTGGACGTGGCCTGGGTGGACGCCGACGGCCGCATCGCCGAGGTGGCGGAGAACGTTCCGCCCTGCTCGCCCATGCGCGGCGATGACTGCCCCACCTACGGCGGCACCGTGCCGTCCCGCTACTTCATCGAGTTCCCCGTCGGCACCTTCAAGCGCCTGGGCCTTCGCAAGGGGGACCGCCTGGGCTGGGACCTGACCCTGGATGATGGCACCCGGGTGAAAGGCGGCGCCCCCGTGCCCGAGGGCCGCAGGAAGAAGTAGCCGCGGCTTCCTACTCCTCGGCCTTCGCCCCCTCTCGCCCCTTGCGGGGCGGACGGGTGAGGGTGCGCAGGCCCTCCGGGGTAGGGGGCAATTCAGGCAGGTCCAGGGGCGCCAGGCGGTCCGCCAGGAGCCGCCAGGCCCGGGCCTGGCGCGGCAGGCGCTCGGGTTGGATGACCTCGAAGCCCTGGGCATAGCTCACGAAGGGGGGCATCACCAGGGCGAAGCCCGTGTAGAGGAAGGCGGGCAGGCGCATCCAGTCCGGCTCCGCGGCAGGCCCGGGGGCCGGCACGGCGAAGAGGGGGTGGACCCCCCCATTGATCCAGAAGCCATGGTGGGGATCGTGGCGGGGGTAGACGAAGATCCGGCGGCGGTGCATGAGGGTGAAGGGCCCCACCTTGTGCTGCTCCACGGGGCGGATGCCGGTGCCCTCCAGGGCCGGGCCATCGCTGCGGTCCGGGTGGCCCACCACCTGCACGACCTTGCGCCCGCCGGCCTTCAGCTTGCGGAAGATGGTCCGCAGTTCGTCGGCCTCGTCGCCCTCCAGGGCGCCCTGGGAGGGCTTGAGGTCCCCCAGGAGGGCCAACTGCTCCGGGGCGTACTCGTCCAGCAGGCTGAAGGCCCGGTCCCAGATCTCCTGCTGGGGCGTGGTGGGCAGGGCGTCGAAGCGCCGGCGGCGGGCCGCGCCCAATCCGAAGAAGAAGTCCGCCAGCACCAGGGTCTTCTGCCGGGGGAGCCACACGGCCCGCCGGCTGTCGAGCACCACGTCGTCGCTGAGCTGGACCTGCATCGGGCCTCCCGCTTCCATTGGACCACAGGGCGCCCCAGAATCCCCGGAGGGGGATGCGTGCCGCATGGCCAGGGCCACAGCCTGAGACTGGACTGGCGGGGGGAGCCGCGGAGGGTGCTGCTCCACGACCCCCCGGACGCCGCCGGCCGGCGCCTGCCCCTGGTGCTGGCCCTCCACGGCACGGGCGGCACGGGCCGGATCATGGCCACGCTCTCGGGCCTCAGCCACCTGGCGGACCGCGAGGGCTTCCGCGTGGCCTACCCCCAGGCTCTGGGCGAGCCGGGCACGGAGGATCCCGCCCGGGGTGCCGCATGGAACGCCGGGCCGGGCTTCGGGTGTCCCCTGCACCCCGAGGCGGACGACGTGGGGTTCCTGGAGGCCGTGGTGGACCGGGTGGATCGCCATGGGCCCGTGGATCCCCGCCGGATCTTCGTGGCGGGCTTTTCCAACGGGGCCCGCATGGCCACCCGCCTGGCCCTGGAGGCCTCCGGCTGGGTGGCCGCCGTCGCGGCCGTGGCCGGCTCCCCCGTAGCCGGACCCTCGCCGGCCCGGCCCGTGCCCACCCTGGCCTTCCACGGCACGGAGGATCGCCACATCCCCTACGGCGGGGGCACCGGCAGCCAGGGGCGCCGTCTGGCCGCCCCGCCCGCGCCGGAGGCCCTGGCCCACTGGGCGGCCCTCATGGGCTGCGACGGGGGACCCGAGCGGACGTGGCGGGGCCTGCATGCCCTCGACCTGTGG
>Ga0208789_1000914_pt1 | contig 20949 bp, 14 predicted proteins | sample Methanotroph_Enr_FD_187368 | JGI IMG/M metagenome (GOLD analysis project Ga0208789, IMG submission 187368) | Enriched soil microbial communities from Old Woman Creek wetland in Ohio, USA - Methanotroph_Enrichment_5 (SPAdes) (version 2) | ecosystem: Environmental > Terrestrial > Soil > Wetlands...
GCCCGCCGAGGCTGAAGAGCCCCACGCGGTGGCCCGTGCGGCCCAGGTTGCGGGTGGGCATGGCGCCGGCGGTGGCCGGGTTCCAGGGGGCGATCGGGGCCGGCGCGGGCAGCGCCCCGGGGGCGGATGCCTCCGCGGCGCCGAGGCGCTGGGCCACGAGGCCCGCCGCGGCGGCCGCGCCGAGCTTCAGGAGGTCGCGGCGGTCCAGGGTTCCCCCCTGGGCCTCGAACTGCTTGGGGTCCTGCTGGGCCATGGCACCCTCCCGATGATGATGGATCGATCGATTATCGCCCCGACAGGAAGGCGTCCACCTGGGGCAGCAGGTCGGCCGCGTCCCGGTAGGCGGCGAGGGTGGCCAGGGGCGAGGGGTTGCCCGTGAGCATCCTGCTCACCCGCACGTCCGCCCGGTGGCAGCAGAGCACGGGCTTGCCCCGCTCCAGGGCGTAGGCGATCTCGAAGCCCACGCCGTGGGAGGGGGTGCTCACTTCGGCCACCACGGCCCCGCAGGCCTGCAGCCAATCGGTGTCGCGCTCGAACACCTCCGTCGGACGGAGCCCAGCGTCCTGGGCCATGGCCTCGGGGTGGGCCAGGTGGGCCGTAAGGACGCGGTGGCCCCGGGCCTCGAGATGGGTCACCAGGGCCGCCACGAGGGGCTGGTCCTGGCGGCCGCCGGTGAGGGAGCAGGAGACGTAGACGTTCATCGCTACTTCCCGGTGAGTTCGTCCGCCAGGCGCCCGGCGTCCATGACCTTGCGCAGGGCCTCGAGGATGGCGCGGGCATCCGTGGCCACGGCCCGCTTGGTGTCGGCGTCGTAGACGTAGTAGCCGCCCTGCCCCTCGTACACGCTGTCGAAGTTGATGCCCACGAACTCGCCCTTCACGTTCACCACGGGGCTGCCGCTGTTGCCGCCCACGGTGTCGCAGGCGTAGATGAAGTTGAAGGGGGTGGCGAGGTCCAGCTTCGCCTCGCGGTCCAGCCACCGCTGGGGCAGGGTCCAGGCCCCGCCCTCGGCCGCCAGGGCGTAGCCGCCCCAGCCCAGGTACCGGTCGTACATCCCCATGAAGGTGGTGAAGGGCTGGGCCAGGGTGCCGCTGCCGTTGGCGTAGGTGGCCACGGGGCCGTAGCCCAGGCGCAGGGTGAAGGTGGCGTCTGGGTAGAGGCTCTTGCCGAAGACCTTGAACCGGGCCTCCGCGATGCGGCCGCCCTGCTCGTTGAACACGCCGGTCACCTCGTCCTCCATGCGCTTGCGGATGGCGCGGTTGAAGGGGTCTAGGGTCCTCGCCAGCCGGAGCATGGGATCGGCGCTGGCCGCGAGTGCCGCCGGGCCGCCTTCCAGGAGCGCCCTGCGCACGGCGGGATCGTCCAGCCTCGTGCCCGCCACCGCGGCCTTCGCCACGGCCTCGGGCGCCTGGCCGCCCAGGATGGCCTTCACGAACGGGTGGTCGGCGCCCAGCTCATCCTTCGCGGCCTGCAGATCGGCGGCCAGCAGGACGGCGTCGATGGGCTTCTCCACGGGGCGGGGCGACAGCAGCCGCGACTGGGTGGCCTTGAGGTTGCCGTCGCTGAATTCGGTGAGCCGCAGGGCCGAGGCCTTGCCCGCTTCCTCCGCCAGGCGCACGAGGGTGAGGGCGTGGTTCAGGAGGGCCACCCGGCCGGGGCCGACCAGCGCGGCCTCCTTCAGCAGGGCCTTCTGCCGGTCCACCGCCCGGGCGACCCGGTCCCAGCTCTCCCCCGCCCGGGCGCGCAGGGCCGGATCCTTCGCCACGGCGGCCTTCAGCGCCGCCTCGGCGGCCGCCTGCTTCTCCAGGTTCGCGGGCTTGGCGAGGCCCAGGAGCTGCCCCGTGAGCCGTTTCGTGCCGTTCCCGATGCCGTAGATGGGGCCGGCGGCGAGGCGGGCGGCCTCGGGCGAGGTGGCGGCGTAGGCCTCCAGGGCAGCCTTCTGGCGGTCGAGGAGGTGGAGCTGGAAGGGGATGCCGGTGTCCCGGGCGAACACCATCTGGGCGTGGGTGAGCTGGCGGTAGGTGATGCCCGGATGGCCGGAGATGAAGGTGAGGTCCCCGATGGCCACGCCCTTGGGACTGAAGGGCAGGAAGGCCTCGGGATGGTAGGGCTTGCCGTCCACGTAGACGCGGAAGAGGGAGAAGTCCAGGTTGTGGCGCGGGTAGGTGTAGTTGTCGGGGTCGCCGCCGAAGGCCGCCACCTGCAGCTCCGGCGCGGCCACCAGGCGCACGTCGTCGAACTTCCGGTAGCGGTAGAGCCAGTACTCGCCGCCCTGGTAGAGGGTCACGGGCTCGCAGACAAGGCCAGTGCGGGCCTCCTCCGCCTTGCGGAGCTCGCCGAGGGCGTTGCGCCGGGCGACGAGGGCCTGCGCGTCCGTCATGCCCGCCGTCACGGCCGCCTCCACCCGCGCGGTCACGTCCTCGCTGGAGACCAGCTCCATCAGCTCCAGGCCGGGGGCCTTCAGCTCGTGGTCCCGGTCGGCGGCGGCGAAGCCGTCCTTCACGTAGTCGGCCGTGGCGCTGGACAGCTGGGCGATGACGCCCCGGCCCACGTGGTGGTTGGTGATGACGAGGCCGTCGGCGCTCACGAAGGCGCCCGTGCCGCCGGGGAAGCGCACCGTGGCCAGCTGAAGGCGGTGGAGCCAGGCCGCGTCCGGCGCGAAGCCGTACTTGGCCTGGATCTGCTTCACGGGGACATTGTCGAAGGTCCACATGCCCTCGTCGGCGCGAAGGGCCGGCAGGGCGGACACGAGCAGGAGGGCGAGGGCGGAGAGGCGCATGGGGACTCCGGGACGGTGGGCGGCGATGGTTGAATGCGAGGGCATGAAGGATTCACCACGAAGACAGGAAGACCACGAAGGGGTGATTTCTTCTTCGTGGTCTTCGCGTCTTCGGGGAGGAGGTTCCTACTTGCCGGTCAGCTCGTCGGCCAGGGCGCCGGCGCCGTAGACCTTGCGCAGGGCCTCGGTGATGGCCAGGGCGTCCACGGAGACGCCGCGGTTCACCTTCTCGTCGTAGAAGTAGTTGCCGGGCAGGCTCTCGATGTTGCCGTCGAAGATGAGGCCGACCAGCTCGCCCTTTTTGTCCACCACCGGCGAGCCGGAGTTGCCGCCGATGATGTCCACGGCGTGGACGAAGTCGAACGGCGTGGACATGTTCAGGGCCTTGCGCTTCTCCACCCACCGCTTGGGCAGCTCCCAAGCGCCGTCATGGGCCTTCGCCGCGTTTCCGCCCCAGCCGTCATAGCGGTCGAAGAGCCCGCCGAAGGTGGTGAAGGGCTGGATGAGGGTGCCGTTGCCGGGGTAGCCCTCGACGGGTCCGTAGGTCAGGCGCAGCGTGAACGTGGCGTCCGGGTAGGTGGACTTGCCATAGACGGCGAAGCGGGCCTTGGCGATGCGGCTGGCGTTCCCGGCGATCACCGAGGTAACTTCGTCCTCCTGCTTCTTGCGGAGTTCCCGCCCGATGGGATCGAGCTTCCGGGCCAGGATGATCATCGGATCCGTGCTCGCCTCGATGGCCTTCATTCCACCCGCCAGCAGGGCCATGCGGATCTTGGGATCGGCCAGCTTCGAGCCCTCGACCGCGGCCTGGGCCGCCTGGGCCGGCGACTTCCCGTCGAGCATGGCCTTCACGTAGGGATGATCCGCTCCCAGCTCCTTCTCCGCCTCCTCGAGCCCGCAGGTGAAGAGGAAGGCCTCCTGGGCCGGGAAGTAGGGGGACTGGATGCCCAGGCGGCGCTTGGTGTTGGCCAGATTGGCATCGCTGTACTCGGGCAGGCGCTGGTCGCTGGGCTTGGCGCCCTCCTCGGCGATCCGGACGAGGGTGAGCCCGTAGCCGAGCAGCGTGGAGTGGGCCGTGCCGACATAGGCGCTCTCCTTGGCCAGCGCCTTCGCCTTGGGCATCACCTGGGCGATGCGGTCCCAGCTGTCGCCGGCCTCGGTCTTGAGGGCGGGATCCTGGGCCACCTTGGCCCGCAGGTCGTCCTCCGCCTTCTGGATCCGCGCCATGGCGTCCGCGTCCTTCAGGCCCGAGAGGTAGCCATTGATGGCCTTCAGGCTGTTCTCGATGCCGAAGATCTGGGTGTTGACCTGGCGGGCGGCCTCGGGGGAGGTCTTCGCGTAGCCCAGCAGGGCCGCCTTGTACTGTTCCAGGGAGGCGAGCCGCTGGGGAATGGCGAAGTCCCGGGCGTAGGTCATCTGGGCCACGGTGTCCTGGCGGCTTGTGCGGCCGGGGTGGCCGGTGACGAAGGTCAGGTCCCCGGCCTTGACGCCGGTGTGGGTCCAGTGGAGGAAATTCTTCGGGTGGTAAGGCTTCCCGTTCTCGTAGACGCGGAAGATGGAGAAGTCCAGGTTGTGGCGGGGGAAGGTGAAGTTGTCGTAGTCGCCGCCGAAGAAGGCGATCTGCTGTTCGGGCGCGAAGACCAGGCGGACGTCGGTGTGCTTCTGGTAGCTGTAGATCCAATGCTCGCCGCCCTGGTAGAGGCTCACGTGCTCGCAGGTGAGGCCGGACTTCACCTGCATCTCCTGCTTGATCTTCTCGATCTCGACCTCACGGGCCTTCTGGGCCTCCTGCTCGGGCATGCCGGGCTTCACGGCCCGGTTCACCCGGTCGGTGACGTTGTCCATGGCCACGAGGGTGACCACCTCCAGGCCCGGAACCTTGATCTCCTGCTTCCGGGTGGGGGCGGAGAAGCCGTTCTTCACGTAGTCGTGATCCTTGTCGCTCACCCGCTGGATCCAGCCGCGGCCCACGTGGTGGTTGGTGAGCACCAGGCCGTCGGCGCTCACGAAGGAGCCGGAGCCGCCGGGGAAGCGCAGGGCGGAGAGCCGGACGTGGTCCAGCCAGGCCTGATCCGGGGCCCAGCCGTACTTGGCCTGGATGGCCTTGGTCGGCAGGTTGTCGAAGGTCCACATGCCCTCCTCGGCGCGGAGCGAGGCGCCGGCCAGGACGAGGGCCAGCACAGGGAGGGCGAGGGTTCGGAAGCGGGGTCGCATGGAAACTCCGGGGGGTGGATGGGTTCAACCATCGTATCACTAAGTATTTCGGATTCAGATGACCTTAAAGGCACCTTTGATTTTGACTTCAACCTCCGCAAAGCAAGGAGGATCCATTGTCCGACTAGCCTTTTTCCGACTATCCTGGATCCCGAATGAGGCCCATGAGCATCCCTTTGAGAGGAACCCTGAAGCGCGCCGCCGCCGGCCTGATGCTGGTGCTCGCCTTGGTTTACCTCATGCATTCGGTCTCGCATGCCACGGCGGGCGAGGTGGCCCTGCCCCCGACGGGACAGGCCGTGGCAATGGAGTTCGATCCCTTTGTCTACGCCGAGTCCCAGACCGGGGATGGCGTGGCCGGATGCCACTTCTTCTGCAACCACGGCTGTCCCATCCCGCCGCTGCCCGAGATCCCGGGCCTCCCCGAGCCCCTTCCGGCTCGTTCCTTCCCGCTGCGCCTCGTGGATTCCCTGCACGGCGCTCCTGCCCAGCCTGAAACGGCCCCCCCCCGGATCCTCGCCTGACCGTGACGCCCGTCTGCCTTCCCTGGTGACACCAGGGGGCTTCGAAAGTCTCTTTCACGAGGAAACCATGATCCGATCCCTCTTGCCGGGGGCGGTGGCCTGTGCCCTGGCGGCCCAGGCCCCGGCACCGCCCCTCACCTACGACGCCCTCCTGGCCCGCGCCAAGGCCGATCCCACCCTCCTGCGCACGGAGGCCGATCTCGCGGCCCGCCAGCGCCAGCTGGCCGCCACCGGCGGCCTCCTGAAGGAGGCGCCCACGGTCCTGGCCGAGGGCGGCCGGCGGGTGGGCCCCGTGACCACCACCACCGACAAGGTGGCCCAGGTGGACGCACCCCTCCTGCTGGCCCCGCGCATCCGCGGCGAGGCCCGGCGCACCCTGGACTCGAGCCAGCGGACGGCCCTGGCCCTGGGCCGGGCGGAGGCCCGCCACCGCCTGCGGCTCGCCTACCTGGAGGCCTGGCTGGCCCAGGCCCAGCTGCGCCTGAGGACGGGCCAATCGGAGACCATGGAGACCTGGCTCCGGGTGGCCCGCGCCCGCGTTGACTCCGGATCGGATCCCGCCTTCCAGGCCGAGCTGGTCCGGGGCGACCTGGTGCGGCAGCGGACCGAGCTGGGCGACGCCTTCCGCCGCGCCGCCGAGGCCTGGGCCGCGCTCCGCGCCCTGGCCGAGCTCCCCTCGGAGTCTCTGTCCCTGGCGGATCCGGGCCCGGCGGCCCTGCCGGACCCGGCGCCCCTGCCCGCCGCCTTCGAATCCAGCCTGGCCCGGCGGGCCCTGGCGGACCGCCTGGCCACCGACCGGGCCGCCTTCGAACTGCAACAGGCCGTGCAGACCGCCCGCTGGAGTGTGCGGGGCAGCTACGCCTCAGAGGGCGAGGAACGCATCACCCGCCTGGGCGTGGCCATCCGCCTGCCCCGCCCCGGAGAGCTGGGGGCCCAGCGGCGCGAGGGGGCCGCCGGCCGGGCCTCCCTCCAGCGGGAGGGGGAAGCCGCCGACCTCCAGCTCGCCTCGCGCTTCCAGACCGCCCTGGATCGCCTCCGGGCCTTCGGGGCCCCCCCGGAGCCCCAGGGCTTCGAGGCCGCCCTGCAGGCCGTCGACCTGCGCCTGCAGGAAGGCAAGGAGCGGCCTTCCGAGGCCCTCTTCCTCCGGCGCCAGCTGCTGGAGGCCCAGTCCGCCACCCTGCAGCGCCTGCGGGATGCCCACGCCCTCGTCGCCGAACTCGACCTTCTGACCCTTGGAGATGCCCGATGAAACCGTCCACGATGCCCACCCTCGCCCTGGCCGCCGCGCTGCTGGGCCTCGGGGGCTGCAAGTCCGCCCCGCCTGCCGAGGCCGCGGGCGCCCCCGCCCAGGCCACGGCGGCCACCGACCGGGTACCGCTGAAGGCCGTGCAGGATGGCCTGCACACCCTCGAGGTCCCAGCCCCTGCCGAACTGGCGGTCTGGTTCCCCGCCGAGGCCGCAGGGGATGAATCCGCCCGGGCGCTGCTCACGGCCCCCGTCAGCGGAATGGTCGCTTCCGCGCCTGCCGCCCCGGGCCGCCCCGTGGCCAAGGGCGCCCCCCTGCTTACCCTGAGGAGCCCCGAACTGGCGGACCTGAAGTCCCGCTGGCTCACGGCCCAGGCCCGCCTGCGCCGGACCCAGACCGAACTGGCCCGTGAGCAGCGGCTGGCCGCCGCCCAGGCCGGCGCCCGCCGGGACCTGGAAGCCGCCGAAGCCGAGCATGCCGGCGCCGCCGCCGAGGCCGAATCCGCCCGCATCGCCCTGCAGGCCCGGGGCGTGGCTCCGGACCAGGCCGACGGGACCTACGTCCTCCGCGCACCCACATCCGGGACGGTGGTGGAATGGAAGGCCCGGCTGGGCCAGGGCGTGGCCATGAACGAAGAGCTGGGCGCCTTCCAGGCGGCCTCCGCCTCGCTCGCGGTCCTGGAGCTGCCGCCCCCGTCTCCGGCGGCCTGGAAGCTCGGCAGTCGCACGACGGTCCGCTATGAGGACCGCACCTGGAAGGGTGAGGTCGCGGGCCTGCCCTCCGCCATGGGCGAGATGACCCATCGCATGACCTACCGGCTGCGCCTCTCCGGCGCCCCCCTGCCCATCCCAGGCACCCCGCTGGAGGTGCAGGTGCCCGTGGGCCGCGGCATCCTTCTGCCCACCTCGGCCCTGCAGCAGATCGAAGGCGTGTGGGGCGTCTTCCTCCAGGAGGGGGACCAGGCCCGGTTCCAGCCCGTGAAGCGCGGACCCGACGTGGCCCGCGACACCCTCGTGCTGGAGGGCCTCCCCGCCGGCGCCAAGGTGGTCACGGACGGCTCGTACCTCCTCAAGTCCAAACTGATGCGCCTGAAGTTTGGAGGCGGCGATGAGTGAGACCCACAAGCTGCTCACCCGCTGGTTCACCTGGCTGCTGCCCAAGCGGGGCCTCGTCTACGGCGCCACCCTGCTGCTCGCCTTCCTGGGTGTGCTCACCTTCTTCAGCCTGAAGCGGGATCTCATCCCCGACCTGTCCCTGCCCTCGCTCCAGCTCCTCATCCAGAGCCCGGGGCGGGCCGCCTCCGAGCTGGAGCTCACCGTGGCCCAGCCCGTGGAGCAGGCCGTGGGCGGGCTTCCGGGCGTGAAGCGCGTGGTCAGCACCGTGCAGGCCGGCCTCGTGCAGGTGGTCATCGCCTTCGAGGGCGGCACCGACCCCTGGCGCTCGCGCCAGCTGGTGGGCGAGCGCCTGGCCGCCATCATGGGCGGCTTCCCGCCCGGCACCCTGTCGCCCCTGGTGACCAGCGCCGCGGGACGGCTGCAGGAGATCCAGGAACTGGTGCTCATGGGCCCCACCGTGGGACCCGTCGCCATCCGGGACCAGGCGGTGAAGGTCATCGTGCCCCGGCTCCAGGCCGTGCCCGGCGTGGCGCGGGTGGAGGCCCTCGGCGGCGAGGCCCGCCAGATCCAGGTGCTCCTCCGCCCGGACCGCATGCGTCTCATGGGCGTACCCCTGGGCCGGGCCATGGAGGCTCTGGAAGGCAGCGACCAGGACGCCGGCGCCGGCATCCTGGAACTCCAGGACAAGGGCTGGTTCGTCACCCTCGGCAGCGCCGCGCCCAATCCGGACGAGATCCGGAAGCTGCCCATCCAGACCCAGCGGGGCACCGTGTACCTGGGCGAGGTGGCCGATGTCCAGGAAGGCGCCGGGTTCCGCCGGGGCATGGCCATCTACCGCGGGGCCGAGGCCGTCTCCCTGCGGGTGGTCAAGCAGCCCACCGCCGAGGCCCTGAGCACCGCCCAGGCCGTGGCGGACACGCTGCCCGAGCTGCGGAAGGGGCTGCCGGAGGGCATGCAGCTCCAGATGTTCTACGACCAGGGCGAGTTCGTGCGCCACGCCCTCAGCGGCGTCACCATCGCCCTCCTGCTGGGCGGCGGCTTCGTGGGGCTGGTGCTCGTCGTGCTGCTGGGCAACCTGCGGGGCGCGCTGGTGGTCATCATCCTGCTGCCCCTGGCCACCCTCGGCGCGGCCATCCCCCTCACACTCCTGGGCCTGGGCCTCAACGCTCTCACCCTGGGCGGCCTGGCCATCGCCGTGGGCCTGCTGGTGGATGCGGGCGTGATCATGGTGGAGAACCTCACCCACCGGCTGCACGAGCTCCACAGCGATGATCCGGTGGCCCGGCGGCGGACGCTCATCGACGCGGCCTCCGAGGTGGGCATCCCCATCCTCATCGCCGTGCTGGTGATCCTCGCCGTGTTCATCCCGCTGCTGGCCATCGGCGGCGTGGCGGGCCGCCTCTACGCCCCCCTGGCCGTGGCCGTGGGCTCGGCCATGACGCTCAGCCTCATCCTCAGCTTCACGCTGGTCCCCACGCTCGTGGAGCGGTTCCTCCCGCCGGGCACGGTGCTGGAGGAACCCCGCTTCGTCACGAAGCTGAAGGAGGTGTACCGTCCCGCCCTCACCTGGGCCCTGGGCCACGGGGCCAAGCTCCTCCTGGCCGCGGGCGCGGTGACGGCCCTGAGCATCGTCCTGGCCCTGGGCCTCGGCAGCAACTTCCTCCCCACCCTCGACGAGGGCGCCTACATCCTGACGCCCAACTTCCCGGCGGAAACCAGCCTGGAAGCCGTGGACCAGGGCAACCGGATGCTGGGCCAGGCCATCCGGCAGGTGCCCGGGGTGAAGGACTTCTACCGCCGCACGGGCCGCGGCGATGTCACCGAGGACCCCATGCCGCACTACTCCAGCGACATCCTCGTGCTGCTGGATCCGAAGGCGGATCCCCGGAAGGTGGAGGCGGATCTGGCCGCCCTGGCGGAACGGATGCCCTATCCCGTGGAGCTGACCACCCCCATGAACATGAAGATCTCCGAGGGGCTCGGCGGTACCCCCGCCGACCTCCAGGTGAAGCTGTTCAACCCCGACCTCGCCGCGCTGGATCCGGTCATGCCGGATCTGCGGAAGAAGCTGGCCTCGCTGTCCTCCGTCCGCTCCGTGGCCCCGGACACCGGCGGCCCCCTGCCCAAGTGGCAGGTGGTCATCGATGACAAGGACCTGCGCCACCTCGGCGTGCCCCGCCCCCTGCTGCTCCAGACCCTGCAGGCGGCGCTCCAGGGCATCGAGACCGCGCCGAGGTACGACGGTCCCCAGCGCATCGGCCGGGTGGTGAAGTTCCAGATTGCGGGCGAGGCCACACCCGAGCGGCTCCAGCGCCTGCCGCTGGTGCTCGACGACGGCCGGGTGCTGGAACTGGGCCAGGTGGTGCGCTTCGAGGAGACCACCACGCCCAGCATGATCCGCCGGGAAGCCGCCCAGCGGCGGCTGGCCCTGAACCTGCGCTCCGAGGGCGATCTCGGCGGCACCGCCAAGCAGGTGGACCGCCTGCTGGCCTCGTACCCCCTGCCGAAGGGGACGGTCGTGAAGCTCGGCGGCCGCATCGAGGAGGCCCGGGAGACCCAGCAGCGCCTGCTCATCGCCATCGCCGTGGCCCTGGGCATCGTCGTGGGCCTGCTCTACGTGGCCCTCGGCCGCTGGTGGGAGGTGTCCGTGGTCCTCGCCACCCTGCCCAACGCCTTCGCCGGCGGCCTCTTCGGCCTCTGGCTGGCGGGCGAGACCTGGAACGTGAGCTCCATCGTCGGCATGATCGGCCTCTTCGGCGTGGCCGTGCAGAACAGCCTGGTGCTCATCACCCAGGTGAAGGATCTGTACGCCTCGGGACTCTCCCTGCGGGACGCGGTCCTGGAGGCCAGCCTGGGCCGCGTCCGACCCAAGCTGATGACCGCCGGGGCCGCCATCCTCGGCCTGTCGCCCATGCTGTTGGGTTTCGGCGGCAGCGAGCTGGAGCGCCCCCTGGCCATCGTCATGGTGGGCGGTCTCGTGACCTCCACCCTGTTCACCCTGCTGGTGCTCCCCAGCTTCTACGAGTGGGTGGGCAAGCGCCGGGGCCTGGGCGAAACCGCCGAGGCCTGATCGTTGAACGGAAGATGACCCGCGTCGCCCCCGGGTGATGCGGGTCACTTTCGAACCTGGAGGTCTTGAATGTTGATTTATTGAGACTCATTCTCGTCTCATGCGGTGCCTGCGATTCCCCCTCCTGACCCTTGCCTTCCTCCTGGCCACGACCGGATCCCGGGCCCGCCAGCCGCCGAAGGAGGCCCCCATCCAGGACAACTCCTTCCTCCTGGAGGAGGCCTACAACCAGGAGCCGGGGGTCATCCAGCACATCTCGACCTTCTCGCGCCTGCAGCAGAGCGGGGACTGGGTCTACACCTTCACCGAGGAGTGGCCCGTGGGCGGCCTGGCCCACCAGCTGAGCCTCACGGCGCCGGTGCAGCGCCTGGCCTCCTCGCCCGATGGTGGCCGCCGCGGCTTCGGGGACGTGGCCCTGAACTACCGGTACCAGGCCCTGGGTGACGGAGATTCGGCCGTGGCCTTCGCACCCCGCTTCTCGCTGCTGCTGCCCACCGGCAACCACCGCCAGGGCCGCGGCAATGGCCACCTGGGTTTCCAGGCGAACCTCCCCTTGAGCGTGGTCCTGGCCGAGCGCCTCGTCACGCACCTGAACCTGGGCTTCACGCATACTCCCCATGCCGAGGACCTCCTGGGCAACCAGGCCGACATCTCCACCTGGAACGTGGGCCAGAGCTTCATCTGGCTCGCGCGGCGGGACGTCAACCTGATGTTCGAGCTCGCCTACACCAGCGGCGATGTGGTGGCGGGCCCGGGCCTTCGGCAGCCCGCGCAGAGCGCCTACATCGCCCCGGGCATCCGCTGGGCCTGGAATCTTCCGAGGGGACTCCAGGTCGTGCCGGGCCTCGCGGCCATGGTCGGCGTGGGGCCCAGCCGGGGCGAGACGGGGATCTTCCTCTACCTCAGCTTCGAGCATCCCCTCTGAGGGCTCAGAACTTCAGCTTGAGGTGGGCCGCCAGGGTGCGGGGCGGAATGACGTGGGTGCCGCCGAAGGTGCTGAGGAAGTTGTAGAGGCCCTTTTCGTCCGTGGCGTTCAGCAGGTCCAGACCTGCGGACAGCCGCTGTCCATTCTTTAGCTTCCACTCTTGCCCGGCATTCAGGTCCAGGACCGTCCGGGCCTTGATGCGGTAGTTCAGGCCCACCAGGCTGTCCGTCTCGGCCCGGACGTAGGGGATGCCGAAGGCGTAGTCCGGGTTCCCGATGACCGTGGTGGGGTCGCCCGCCTCCAGGCCCGAGTCGTGGCGGACGGCGGCCTGGGCGAAGAAACCGCCCACCTCGTAGCGCAGGCCCAGCTGGGCCGTGAGCTTCTGGTCGTGGTCGATGAGGTAGGGGGTCCCGTCGGGTCCATTCACCGTGGGATCGGCGGAATCCAGCCCCCCGATGGTGGGGCTGTAGAAAAGGGTCCGCACGGTCCCCGCGCTCAGGTAGGCGGACCAGCCCTTGATGGGAACCGTGTCCACCCGGAGGTCCATCCCATGGAAGCGGCCCTTCCAGGCAGAGATGGGGAAGAGGATTCCCGTGTTCAGGAACTGGCTGTTGTCCGCGGCGTTGCGGCTGTCCTTCCACCAGTAGTCGAGGCTCACGCGGGCCACCTGCCCCAGCTGCTGCTCCAGGCCCACCAGGTAGCTGTCCTGGGTCTCGCCCCGGAGCTGCGGCACGGGGGTTGCGGACTGGGTGACCAGGGACCAGATGGTCTGGGAGGTGGAGAAGGCCAGGTTCTCGTTCTCGGGCGTGATGAGCAGCCGGTCGTAGACCGCCCGAACCAGGGTGCCGGTCCCAGGCAGGGTGTAGGTGAGGCCCAGGCGAGGCTGCAGCTCGTTCTGGGTGAAGTTCCGTCCCCTGTAGCTGTCGTAGCGGAGGCCCGCGGCGAAGGTCCAGCGCCCGGCCTTCAGGTCATCCTGGAGGTAGGCCGAGGCCAGAGAAGGCGCGAATCCGTCCACGAAGGTCAGGATGTTGCCTCCGCCGGCGGCGGTGTAGGGATAGAACGGATCGCCGGGGCCCGAGACCTGCGCCTGATCGGTGATGGCCGTGGCGAAGCGCTCATGGAGGGGGTAGCGGACGTACTGCAGCCCCACCTTCAGGGTGTTGTCTCCGTTCCGCTGGGTGTAGCCGACCTGGGCGCCCTGGTTGTCCAGCCGGCGGTCGGAGCGGATCCAGAAGGGTGTGTCCGGGCCGCCGCCACTGAAGCCGGGCTTGAGATCGCGGGTGGGATCCAGGCGGGAGGTGGAGCCCCGATAGAAGATCGCCGCGTCCAGGCTCCGGTTCGCGTCCAGAAGGTGGGTCCACCCCAGGTTCAGGTTGGTGTCCGTGTTGTGCTCCCGCTGATCCTGCCCAGCCGCTTGCTGGGAGGCCAGGTTCGCCACGTCCCGGTCCGTGGCGCCGCCGCTGGCGGAGAAGCGCAGGACATCGTTGGCGCCCAGCAGCCAGTCGAAGCGGCTGAACAGGCGGCCCGTCGTCCCGTGGTTGTGCAGGTTCTCGAAGTTCACGGGATCCAGGAAGCGGTCGCTCTCCGAGGCAGCCCCCGTCACGAAGTAGCCGAAAGCGGCCGTGCCGCCCCGGGCGCCGAAGCCCAATTCGCGGCTGTTGAACCGCGAGGCCCCGGCGGAGACGTCGCCCTGGAAGACACGGGTGGAGCCCAGACCGGACTTGCTGGTGAGGTTCACCACGGCCGCCGGCTTCCCGCCGTACTCGGCGCTCACCCCGCCGGTGATCACCTCCATGCTCTCCACCTGGGAGGGATCCAGGGAGTTCGAGAAGGTGGACTGCACCTGGTCCGTGATGGGCACGCCATCCACCACGTAGGTCACCTGCCCGTGGCTTCCCCGGAAGTGGAAGCGCCCATTCTCGTCCTGGATGAACCCCGGGGTGGTGAGCAGGATGCTCTCCATGGCCCGGCTCTGGGTGGCCGTGGGGATCTTCTCGATGGTGGACTGGTCGATGTCCAGATGCGCCGAGGGGTGGACCTCGACCAGGGAGACGCTGTCCTCCACCTCCACCGTGGCCGAGGCCTGGGAGGCCTTCAGCGTCAGGTCCAGCTTCAAGGGCAGGCTGGAACGCACCGAGACGCTCCGGTGCAGCTCCTGCATGCCCGACGCCTCCACCTCCAGGTGGTAGTCGCTGAAGGGCACGTTGTAGAGCGTGTAGGTTCCGGAAGGGTCGGTGACCACCGACTGCCTGAAGCCGGAGACTCGATTCTCGAGCCGCACTTGGGCCTTGGCCACGGGACGCCCCTGATCGTCCAGCACCCGTCCCGTCAGCCCGCCGCTGGAAGCCGCCGCCCCCATCAGGGCCGGAGCTGCAGCCAGTGTGAGGAGAAGACGCGGCCAAGACAGGGTTTTCAACATGCGGATGCTCCACTTGAAATCATTTTCTAAGTAGACTCGGCCCTCCGTCAATGAAAATGTTTTTCATTAATGACCCGCCCTTCCACTAAACCGCTAGTCTGGGTCCGCGAAGCCTTTGCATCGTACGCCCGCACGGGAGGCCTTTGACATGAAGCGGAAGCAGCTGTTGATCCTCGGCGGAGGCGTCGTCCTCCTCCTCGTCCTGGGGCTGAGCCTCGCCGGCATGCGGGACAAGGGCATGCTCGTGCAGGTGGCGCCCGTGGGCCGGGAGAACCTCCAGGCCAAGGTGAGCGCCAACGGCAAGGTGCAGGCCGTCACCAAGGCCGACATCTCGGCCAACGTGATGGGCCAGGTCACCCGCCTCGCGGTGAAGGAAGGGGATGTGGTCAAGAAGGGCCAGTTCCTCATGGAGATCGATCCCCGGAACGCCCGGGCCAACGCGGACGCCATGCAGGCCAACCTCCAGGCGGCCAGCTCCCAGATCGATTCGGCGAGCGCCAACCTGGCCCAGGCGAAGTCCGACTTCGACCGCGCCAAGGCCAACCGGACCGCCGGCATCATCTCTGCGGCCGACTTCGAGCGGGCCCGCACGGTCTACGAGACCGCCCAGGCGGATCAGAAGACCGCCCAGCGGCGCATGGAGCAGGCCAGGGCCAATGTGAGCCAGTCCCATGTGGGCCTCGGCTACTCGACCATCACCGCCCCCATGGACGGAGTGGTGACGGCCCGCCGCATCGAGCTGGGGGAGACCGCGGTGCCGGGCATCCAGAACCAGGCCGGCACGGTGCTGCTCACCATCTCCGACATGAGCAGGGTCGAGGCCGAGATGGAGGTGGACGAGGCCTCCATCCCCTCCGTGAAGCTGGGCCAGGAGGCCCAGGTCCGCATCGATGCCTATCCGAACCAGGTGTTCCAGGGCCAGGTCACCGAAGTGGGCGGGAGCCCCATCCTCAAGACGAGCGTGAACGACGCGACCAAGTTCAAGGTGAAGGTGTGGATCAAGAATCCCCCTCTCACCATCAAGCCCGGCCTGTCCGCCCAGGCGGACATCTTCACGGGAAGCCGGGACCAGGCCCTGGCCATCCCCTTCCAGGCCCTCGTCATGCGTGACATCAAGCCCAAGCCCGGGGAATCCCTCAAGCCCGGAGCCCCCCGCGAGGAGGAAGGTGTCTTCCTGTCCGAGTCGGGCAAGGCCAAGTTCATGCCCGTGAAGACCGGGCTCATGGGCGACCTGTCCGTCGAGGTGCTCTCCGGCCTGAAGGGCGGCGAGACCCTCATCACCGGGCCCAACCGGGCCCTCCGGGAGCTCAAGGGCGGCGAGGCCGTGCGGGCCGACAAGACCCACAAGAAAGACGACGCCAAAAAGGCAGATTGATCATGAAGCCCGCTGAACTTCTCCGCGTGGCCCTGCGGGCCATCCGAGCCCACACCCTGCGCAGCTTCCTCACCCTGCTGGGCGTCATCATCGGCGTCGCCACCATCGTGGCCGTGGTGGGCGTGATCTCCGGCCTGAACACCTACGTGAAGGAGAAGATCATCGTCCTGGCCCCGGACGTTTACGTCGTCCAGAAGTTCGGGATCATCCGCAGCCGGAAGGAATTCCTCGACGCCCTCAAGCGCCCGCCCATCAGCTGGCAGGAGTACGAGCGGCTCTCCAGCGGCATCCTCAAGGAGTCCTCGCAGATCTCCGCCGCCGCGGGCAACGGCATGCCAGTGAACTACGAGAACCGCCACCTCGACAGCATCGCCGTCATCGGGATCACGCCCAACTTCGCCGACCTGTTCAACCTGGAATTCGAAGCTGGGCGCTTCTTCTCCGAGAACGAGAACGACGCCTCCCAGAACGTCGCAGTCATCGGGGCGGACACCCGGGAGGAGCTGTTCCCCCACCTCAATCCCATCGGCCGGATCATCCTGATCCGGGGCCTCCCCTTCCGGGTCATCGGCCTGATGCCCAAGCAGGGCCGGAGCATCGGTTTCAACCAGGACGGCCGCATCTACATCCCCCTGCAGGTCTACCGCAAGAACTACATGGCCGCCAACGAGAGCCTCGAACTCCAGATCAAGGCCCGGAACGGCGTGGAGGGACTGGACGCGTCCATGGACGAGGTGCGGGCCCTGTTCCGCGCCATGCGGCACACCAGTTTCCGCAGCCCTGATCCTTTCGGCATCCTCACCCAGGAGAGCCTCCAGCAGCTCTGGAAGGCCATCAGCAGCGCGGCGTTCGTGCTCCTGATGCTGATCTCCAGCGTCAGTCTCGGCGTGGGCGGCATCGTGATCATGAACATCATGCTGGTGAGTGTGGTGGAGCGGACCCAGGAGATCGGCGTCCGCATGGCCCTCGGGGCCCGCAAGCGGGACATCCGCCGGCAGTTCCTTCTGGAGGCCGCCCTCCTCTCCGCCGCCGGCGGCGTCATCGGCGTGCTCATCGGCGCCATCGGGGCCTGGACTGTACGGGCCCTGGCCGGCTTCCCCGCCCAGATCACGCCGGGCATCGTGTTCACAGGCATCGCCCTGAGCACCCTCGTGGGGCTGGCGGCGGGCTTCCTGCCGGCCTACCGGGCCTCCAACCTCGTCGTCATCGACGCCATCCGGGCGGAGTAGGCCATGGCTGTCCGCATCAAGCGCATCGGCCTGCGGGGCATCGGACGGGAGAACGTGCGGTTCGCCCTGCGGGCCATGGTGGCCCAGAAACTGCGGAGCTTCCTCACCCTGCTGGGCATCGTGGCGGGCGTGGCCACGGTCATCGCCATGGTGAGCTTCGTCTCGGGCTTCAACGCCGCTGTCACGGACAGTTTCTCCAGCTTCGGCACCACCCTCGTCCAGTTCCAGAAATACGAGCCTCGCTTCGGCGGCGGGCGCCTCCCCGAGGACCAGAAGCGGCGCCGGGACCTCACCATCGCGGATGCCGAAGCCCTCAAGCTCACGGCCACCCTCGCCGTGGCAGTGTCCCAGGAGCGCTACCTCTTCGGCACGGACGCCGCGAACCTCAGCGTCAAGACTGCCGAAGGCCAGGAAGCCAACGGACCCACCTTCGTGGGAACCAACCCCGACTACGCGCCCGCCAACAATTCGTTCGTCCAGGACGGCCGGTTTTTCGTGGACGCGGACGTGACCCACGCATCCCGAACCTGCGTGCTCGGCCCCCAGACCGCCGAGGCCCTCTTCGGCAAGCGCGACCCCATCGGCCGATCCGTGCTGATCAACGGCACGGCCTTCAGCGTCATCGGACTCCTGGAGAAGAAAGGGAGCTTCCTGGGTGGGGACGCGGACAACATCCTCATCATCCCCATCAGCACCTTCGACGAGATGTTCCCCCAGGTGAAGAACGGCGGCGGGGACACCATCCACATCGCCACCGTCCCCAAGGATCCCAAACGGATGTACGACATGATGGACCAGGAAGTGGCCATCCTCCGTGCCCGTCGGGGCCTAAAGGCGAACCAGCCCAACGACTTCGCCATCTTCACCAGCGAGGCCCAGCTGAAGACCTTCCAGCAGATCACCGGCGGCATCGCCGGAGCCATGATCCTCATCGCCGCCATCGCTCTCCTGGTGGGCGGTGTGGGCGTCATGAACATCATGCTCGTGAGCGTCACCGAGCGGACCCGGGAGATCGGCGTCCGCAAGGCCCTGGGCGCCACCCGGAAGGACATCGCCATGCAATTCCTGGTGGAGGCCGTCAGCCTCACCGGCGTCGGCGGTGCCGTGGGCATCGCCATGGGCCTCGGCATCGCCATGCTGGTGCGCCTGGTCTTCGACTTCCCCGCCGCCGCGCCCCTCTGGAGCGTGGCCCTCGGCTTCGGCGTGAGCTCCGCCATCGGCCTCATCTTCGGGCTGTGGCCCGCCATGAAGGCTGCGCGGCAGGATCCCATCGAGGCCCTCCGCTACGAATAGCCCCACCTCAGCGACCGTGGGCCAGCGCTTGGACGCTCGGCTCAGCCTCGCGCACGGCGCCTGCTCCCCCGCGAACGGGAGGACGCGCCCCCGGCGCGTCCTCCCGTTCGCCTTGGGCTCACGGAGCGGGTCCCGCGGCCCGCCATGAAGGCTGCGCGGCAGGATCCCATCGAGGCCCTGCAGTACGAACAGCCTCAGCCTTGGACGCTGGTCTTGACCTCAATGATCGGGGGATTCTCCAGCTGCTTCTTCACGGCGCACTGGCTGGCAGCGCGGATGAGGGCCTCGTGGTACTTCTCGGGGAAATCCGAGGGCACCTGGATGTCCAGATCCACGCGGTTCATCTTCCCCGTGGCGGGATCGTGGCCCATCCGCTGGACGATGCGGATGCCCTCGGTGGAGAGCCCCCGCTGGCGGCAGAAGCCGACCACGTAGATCCCAGCACAGGTGCCCAGCGAGGCGAGGAACAGCGCGAAAGGCGTGGGGGCCGAACCCTCGCCGCCGCCCTGGGGCGGCTGGTCCGTCATCACGGTGTAGGGGCCGAAATGCGCGTCGACACGGGCGCCGCCGGGGAAATCGATGATCATCTCCATGGGGTTCCTCCCTGAAGCCAGCCCCCCATTGTTGCCGTCCGGACCCCACGGGCGCCAGCCTGCAGGGCACTGGAAGGCCCATCCCAAGCCCACTGATCCCCTGCGATCCGCGAGACACTGGCGCCATGATTTCCCCCGACCTCCCGTCCCTGTCCGCCGTGCCGGAGGCCTTCCGCGCCGGGGACCGCCATCGCCGACGGCGGGTGGCCGCAGGGCTGGCGATTCTCCTCCTGGGGTCCGGGACCTGCGCCGCCTGCCTGGTGACCCAGCCGCTCCTGGTCCGGCCGCAACGGGTCCCAGCCATCCAGGTAGACGCCGGGCGCCTGGAACGGCACGTGCGAGTCCTCGCGGAAGACTGCCTCCCCAGGGACTGGCACAGCACCGAGGGACTGGCGAAGGCGTCCAACTACGTCTCGTCCCAATTCCAGGAGGCGGGCGGCCGGGTCTCCTGGCAAGCCTACGAGGTGCGCGGTCGGTCCTTCGCGAACCTGATCGCGACCTTCGGACCGGAGGCCGGGCCCCGAATCATCGTAGGCGCCCACTACGACGCCTGCGGCGAGCAGCCCGGCGCCGACGACAACGCCAGCGGCGTGGCCTGCCTGCTGGAACTGGCACAGGCCCTCGGCCGGACGACGCCCGCGGGGCGCGTGGACCTCGTGGCCTACACGCTGGAGGAGCCCCCGTTCTTCCGCACCCCGGACATGGGCAGCGTCCGGCACGCCCGCTTCCTGAAGGCGAGTGGAAGCGAGGTCGAGGCCGTCATCGTCCTGGAGATGGTGGGCCGGTTCACGGAGGCCCCGAATACCCAGCGCTACCCTTCCCCGCTCCTGAACCTGTTGTACCCGGACCGGGGCAATTTCATCGCCGTGTCCGGACGGTTCGGCGACATCGGGCTGACCCGGGAGGTGAAGGCCGCCCTGCGGGCCGCCGCACCCCTTCCCGTCGTGTCCCTGAACGGCCCCCGCTGGATCCCCGGCCTGGACTTCTCGGATCACTACCCGTACTGGGACCAGGGGTTCTCGGCCGTCATGATCACCGACACAGCCTTCTACCGGAACGGCGACTACCACACCGCAAGGGACACCCCCGACCGCCTGGACTACCTCCGGATGGCCCAGCTGGTCCAGGGGCTCCATGCGGTCGTGACTCGCCTCGCAAAGCGGGCACACTAGGGGCATGGACGCCCAAGAATTCCGCCGCCTCGGTTACCAGCTCGTGGACTGGATCGCGGACTACCGCGAGAACCTCGAGCGCCTCCCTGTGATGAGCCAGGCGAAACCGGGCGAGATCCGGGCCGCGTTCCCCGACCACCCGCCCCAGCACGGCGGGCGCATGGCCCAGGCCCTGGCCGCTCTGGAGCGGGACGTGCTGCCGGGCATCACCCACTGGAACCACCCATCCTTTTTCGCCTACTTCCCCAGCAACACCAGTTACGCCTCGATCCTCGGCGACCTTGCCGCCTCGGGCCTGGGGGCCCAGGGCATGAGCTGGCAGACCAGTCCCGCCGCCACGGAAGTCGAAGAGGTCGTCATGGACTGGTTGCGCCAGATGGTGGGCCTGGGCCCGGCCTTCACCGGCGTCATCCACGACACCGCCAGCACCGCCACCTTCACCGCCCTGCTCTGCGCCCGGGAGAAGGCCTCGGACTACGCCCAGAACACCGAGGGCCTCCAGAGCGGCGAGGCGCCCCTGGTGGTCTACGCCTCGGACCAGGGCCACAGCTCCATCGAGAAGGCCGCCCTGCTGGCGGGCTTCGGCCGCAGCTTCCTGCGCCTCATCCCCACGGACGACGCCCACGCCCTCCGTCTGGATCTCCTCCAGGCGGCGATCGAGAAGGACGTGGAGATCGGCCTGCGCCCCTGCGCCCTCGTCGCCGCCGTGGGCACCACCGGCACCACCGCCCTCGATCCCGTGGCGGCCCTGGCCGACCTCGCCGAGAAGCACGGTCTGTGGCTCCACGTGGACGCGGCCCTGGCGGGCACGGCCATGGTGCTGCCCGAGTGCCGCTGGATGTGGGAAGGCGTGGAGCGCGCCGACAGCCTCGTCTTCAACCCCCACAAGTGGATGGGCGTGGGCTTCGACCTGAGCGCCTACTACGTGCGCGATCCCCAGCACCTCATCCGCGTGATGAGCACCAACCCCAGCTACCTGCGCACGGCGCAGGACG
>Ga0208789_1000915_pt1 | contig 20939 bp, 17 predicted proteins | sample Methanotroph_Enr_FD_187368 | JGI IMG/M metagenome (GOLD analysis project Ga0208789, IMG submission 187368) | Enriched soil microbial communities from Old Woman Creek wetland in Ohio, USA - Methanotroph_Enrichment_5 (SPAdes) (version 2) | ecosystem: Environmental > Terrestrial > Soil > Wetlands...
TGGAGGCGATTGAACCTGTGAGGATAAAGAAAAAAGACTGGCGGGCATGGGTCGTGCTCAGCGATAATAATAATTATGGATTAGTTCAAAGTTCTAAGTTCAAAGTTCTAAGTTAAGGAATCCCGATTTGGTCGGGAGGATAATTAAAAGGGATTTCAGGATGGAATTGGAAGCATTAGGGACGCTGCTGGAACGGGGGCAGATTGCGGGTAAAGTAACGGCTGATTCGAGGAAAGTCGAGTCGGGCGATGTTTTTGTGGCTGTGAAGGGCACTGCGGTAGACGGGCACGAATTTATTGAAGCCGCAGCTCAAAAGGGGGCGGCGTATATTGTTTGTGAAAAGCCGGTGGCGGTGGCGGGTGCGAAGGTTGTCGTTACGGAAGATTCGCATGGCGCGTGGGGAATGCTGGCGCAGGCATCGCAGGGATACCCGGGCAGGAAACTGGGATGCCTGGCGGTGACGGGTACAAACGGCAAGACGACGACGACTTATCTTGTGCGGTCGATCATGCAGGCGGCGGGGCATAAATGCGGACTTATCGGGACGGTTACTTATGATACGGGCAACGGTGCGGTAGAATCGAATATGACTACGCCTGACGCGTCAAGTTTGGCATCGATGATGAACGAGATGGTCAATGCCGGTTCAAAATATATGGTAATAGAGGCGTCGAGCCATGCTCTTTCACAGAGGCGTCTTGAGGGGATACCGTTTCGGGCGGCGGCGTTTACAAATCTTACGGGCGATCACCTGGATTATCACAAGGATATGAAGAACTATCTCGATGCCAAGGCGGTCTTGTTTGAATCGCTGCCGGCGAATTCTTACGCGATAATAAACGCACAGACGCGAGTGGCGTGTGAGCTTGCGGGACGGACAAAGGCGATGGTGCTGACGTACGCCGTGGATGATAAGGCGGATATCCAGGCGGAGGTGATAGAGGCGAGTTCTAAGCATACTGTTTATGAGCTGATATATAAAGGTGAGGAAGTGCGGGTGGTAAGCCCTATGCTGGGGAGGCATAATATTTCGAATCACCTGGCGGCAGCGGGGCTTTGTATCGGGGCGGGGATAGATCTTAAGACGATAGCGAAAGGCCTGGAGGCGATGGAATTTGTGCCGGGCAGGCTGCAGGGGGTAAGATGCGGGCAGGATTATGCGGTGCTGGTGGATTACGCTCATACGGATGATGCGCTGTCGAATGTGCTTGAGACACTGCGGCCGATATGCAGGGGGGAACTGACGGTGGTGTTCGGGTGCGGCGGCGACAGAGATAAGACCAAGCGGCCCAGGATGGCCAAGGTGGCGTATGACGTCGCGGATAAGGTTGTGGTTACGAGCGACAACCCGCGGACGGAAATGGCTGGGGATATTATAAACGATATAATGGCAGGATTTGCCGGTCATGCAAATGGGAAGATTATGGTTGAGGCGGACAGGGCAAAGGCGATCGGGCTTGCGATAGGGCAGGCCAAGACAGGCGATGTGATACTTATCGCAGGCAAGGGGCATGAAAATTACCAGATCATCGGCAAGGAGAAGATTCACTTTTCTGACGTTGAGATCGCAGAGGCGTTTATCAGGGGCAGGAAGTGAAAGAATTTTCCATAAGTGAACTGGCGCGGATAGTCGGGGCGGATATCAGAATCAACAGTGATGAGGTTTTCGCGGGTCTGAGCACGGATACGCGGACTATAGGGCGCGGGCAATGCTTTGTCGCAATTAAGGGTGAGAATTTTGATGGGCATGAGTATGTCAAGCTCGCGTTTGAGAAGGGGGCCACTTGCGCGATAGTGAATAGTGATTTCAACGGGCCTGTCGGCGGGGTGCTTATAAAAGTAAGAGATCCGATTGTCGCTATGGGGCAATTGGCCAGGGAATATCGGCAACGGATGGGGGCGAAGGTTATTGGTATAACCGGTTCAGCGGGCAAGACCACCACGCGGCAGATGAGTTATCATGTGCTGAGCAAGTTTTTCAAATGTCATGCTGCGATTAAAAGCTTTAATAATAATATAGGGGTGCCGCTGACGATATTGGGGATGGATGAAGCGGATGAGGTAGCGATAATCGAGTTGGGGAGCAATCATCCCGGCGAGATAGAATACCTTAGCAGAATAGCCCAGCCTGATGTGGCGGTAGTGGTCAATGCGCTTGAGGCTCATATTGAAAACTTCGGGTCGGTGGCGGCGATCATCAAAGAAAAGGTATCCATTGCGGCGGGTTTGCGGCAGAGCGGGGTTCTGATCGTCAATGACGACAGCGAGGGACTTGCGGAATACTGTTTAGCAAGCGGGTTTAACTATACGACGTTCGGCAAGAGCAGGCATGCGGATATTTCGGCAAGCAATATAAAGGTAGACGCGTTTTCGAGTGAGTTCTGGATAGAGGGCCAGCTTGTAAAACTGGCTGTGCCGGGCAAGGGGAACATCGATAATGCGCTGGCGGCTTGGGCGATATGCAAGAGTGTTGGAATTTCTGCAGGGCAATTTGCCGAGGCGATAGCGGATTTTGCGGGTGTGGCGATGAGGCTTGAGCAGATACAGCTTGGGCAGATGCTGGTAATAAGCGATTGTTATAACGCAAATCCGGCTTCGATGCGAAACGCGGTGGAGTTGCTGGAAACCATAGGAAAGGCCCAAAAAAACAGGCGTACGGTGTTTATCTGCGGGCAGATGCTGGAGTTAGGTGAGCATAGTGACAGGCTGCATATTGAGCTTGGAATGCGTATAGGTGGTGGGGGAGTGGGTATGGTGATGGCGAGTGGCCGGTGGGGTCAGGTAGTTGCGGAGGCGGCCAGAGAGGCATCGGCGGGGGAAATTGAGGCATATTGTTTTGAAAACACAGGCGAATTGTGCAATAAATTGTCCAATTTGCTTCGAAATGACGATATAATATTGGTCAAAGGCTCGCGAGGCGCGAGGCTTGAGGCCGCGGTAGAGAAAATAAAAGAGCTGTTTGGTTCTAAATAGCGATACTGAATTTTAGTTTCAAGCATAAGAAATGATCTATCATATACTTTGGTTTTTCAAAGCCCATGAATTGGGCTTCCACGCATACCAGGACGTGATGTTCCGCTGCATACTTGCTGCGCTGACAAGTCTGCTAATCGCTATATTCACCGGGCCGCGGATAATACGCTGGCTGATGAGGAAGAAGATAGGCGACAGGCCGGAGTTCAATCATGCCGCACTTAACGAACTGACGAAAGAAAAGGCCAACACGCCGACGATGGGCGGGCTGATAATTCTGCTTTCGATAGTGGCAAGCACGCTGCTTTGGGCGAGGGTGGATAATCCATTCGTGACCAAGGCCATATTTGTGCTGATGTGGTTTGGCGGGATAGGGGCGTGGGATGACTGGCTAAAGCTTACACGCGCACAGAGGCAGAGCGGACGTGACGGGTTAAAAGCCTGGGAGAAACTGGCATTCCAGTTCGGCGGGGGCATACTGGTGGCGGTTTTTCTTTTCAGCGATTTTACAAATATCACCGACGGGCGGATGTTCTGGCTGCCGTTCTATAAATACGGTATACCGCTGCCGCAGTGGCTTTTTATACTCATCGCTATAATATATATGACGGGAACGTCCAACGCGGTCAATCTTACCGATGGCATGGACGGGTTGGCGACGGGGTGCGTTGGGATAGTCTCAGCGGTTCTTGTGCTGCTGTGCTTTTTCGCTTCGGAATTCATGAGCCCGGTAACGCAGACGACCTGGGCGAGTTACCTGCTTTTACCGCATATTCGCGGGGCGGGGGAACTGGCGATATTTTATTCGGCGATATTCGGTGCTGCGATGGGCTTTTTGTGGTTCAACTGTCACCCTGCCCAGACGTTCATGGGCGATACTGGTTCGCTGCCGCTGGGTGCGGCGATGGGATACGGAGCGCTGGTTACACGGCACGAAGTACTGCTGTTTATCATCGGGGGCGTGTTCATGCTGGAGCTTTTCTCGGTGGTGCTTCAGGTGGGATATTTCCGCTATACGGGCGGAAAGAGGATATTCCGCTGTGCGCCGATTCACCATCATTTTCACCTTGCGGGATGGTCTGAGCCGCAGGTTGTGGTGCGATTCTGGCTCCTGGCAATAGGGTTTGCATTTTTGGCCCTTGCGACGCTGAAGATACGCTAGAGTTCAGCGTTCAGGGTTCAGCTTTCAGAAACAAGAGATATTTGAGCCTTCAAACTGAGCCTGTCAGGTAAAAAAGAGGTAAAAGTGGGCCTTGACGAAGGCGGGGGCATGTGGTTATACTTATCGGTCTGTTTAATTTGGATGGTAAGAGTCCTTTAGAAAGGAAGTATCGATGCCCAAGCATAAAACCCATAAGGGTTTGAAAAAACGCGTAAAGCTCACAGCCACAGGCAAGATCAAACGTGGAAAAACGGGTGGTAGCCACTTATTGAGCAATAAACGCTCTAAATGGCGCCGCAAGATGGGAACGGCGACTACCGTAAAGGGCAGCGCTTTTGTCGAGACGCTCACTCGGGCACTGCTCGGCTAAGCCGGCAACCCGATAACAGTATTGTGCAAAGTAGCACGATGCAAGCCCAGCTTCCCGGCTAAAAATTTTATCAGCTGCCGCAGCGGGCTATTGAAAACACTGACATAGAAAGGAAAGCTGATGCCGAGAGTAAGAAAAGGTGCCGCCACAAGGAAGGCACGCAAGAGAGTTCTAAAGAGTGTAAGCGGGTTTAGAGGCGGGCCGGGTAAGACATACCGGTTGGCCAAAGAAGCTTTGGTAAGGGCGCAGGTAAACGCCAGGACAGACAGGCGGCTCAAGAAGCGCGATTTCAGGGGTCTTTGGATCACACGTTTGAGCGCGGCGTGCAAGAGTCGCGGAATCCGTTATAGCGAATTCATCAATGGTCTTAAGAAGGCCAACATCACCATCAATCGTAAGATGCTCAGCGAAGTCGCGATAGCCGATTCGGCAGGGTTCGACAAGATAGTGGAAACGGCCAAAGCAGCGCTGTAATTTAGGTTTACGATTTATTGTTTTTGATTTAGAATATGTCCTTTGCTATTTAAGCAGAGGACATTTTTTTTATGCTTGAAGAATTTGAACAGACGGCAAAACAGGCCCTTGATGATTTAGGCAAAGTGCGTGACGGCAGTTCGCTTGAAGAGTGGCGTGTTAAGTATCTTAGCCGAAATGGCGAAATAACGGAGCTACTGAGCCAGGTTGGTAAAGTGAGTGCGGAGCTTAGGCCACAGGCCGGCAAGCTTGCCAACACGATAAAGAAGCAGGTGAGCGAGGCCTTCGATGTGCTCAAGAAAAATCTTGAGCAGACTTCCAAGCCGAAAGCCGCGGCGCTGGCGGATGTTACCGAGCCGGGCCAGCGAGTCAAGATCGGCAAGAGTCATGTGATCACGCAGACGATAAATGAGCTGCTGGAAATATTCGGGAGGATGGGTTTTGGGGTTGCGTACGGGCCGGAGGTGGAAGATGAGTGGCACAATTTTGTGGCGCTGAATATTCCTGCTGAGCACCCGGCGAGGGATCCTGCGGATAATTTTTACATAGATGAATCGCGGCTGTTGCGAAGCCAGACTTCGACAATACAGATACGGACAATGGCGAAACAAAAGCCGCCGATACGCGTCGTTGCGCCGGGGCGGGTGTACAGGCCCGATACCGTCGATGCTACCCATATGTTCATGTTCCACCAGATCGAGGCACTTGTGGTCGATGAGGGCGTGAGCATGGTGGATATGAAATCAACGATCAACCAGTTCATTCACGCGTTCTTCGGCAAGGATATGCAATGGCGATTCAGGCCGAGTTTTTTTCCGTTCACCGAACCCAGTGCGGAAGTTGATCTTCTGTGGGTGGATAAGGAAGGCAACAGCAGGTGGATCGAGGTGGGCGGCTGCGGGATGGTGGATCCGAACGTTTTTGACGCGGTGGGTATTGACAGCGAAAAATACACCGGATGGGCGTTTGGGTTTGGAATTGAGCGGCTGGCTATGCGCAAGTATGGAATTATGGATATAAGACTGCTCTTCGAGAACGATCTGAGATTCCTTGAACAGTTTTGAAATACATTGCTTAGTTTAAGAAGGCGGCCAGTGGTCGTCTTTTTTTATGCACCGCCAGCGGGCGGTAACCAATTTTTTCCTTCAAGTGCGCGGGCGGTGAGCATCGAGGCGACGGTGTCGCCGGAGGAGTTGACCATTGTGCCGGGGGGGTCGACGAGTTGGCCGACCATTGATATCAGAGGCAGCGCCTGGGGAGGGAATCCGTAAAGGGTTACGATCATGAGTTCACCGAGGAAGCCTCCACCGGGAATGCCGGACATTACGATGCCCGCGAGGATTGCCGCTCCAACGGCGGTAATAGCGGCGAGGCCGGAAAAATTCATTCCAAAGAGGCCGAAAAGCAGTGCGATCTTAAGCACGGCAGCAAGGCATGAGCCGTCCATGTGGATGGTTGCGCCGATGGGAATGACGACTTCACGGATATCTTCTGGGACGCCGATGCGGCGGGCGGCTTCGAGATTGGTGGGCACAGCGGCTATTGAGGAACCCGTTGCCCATGCGGTAAGAGCGGCCGGGATGATGTTTTTCCAGAATGAAACAATACCGCGGGTACCGGCGGCAATAAAGGCGTAGAGAGTAAATCCGATAAAGAAATAAGCAAGCGCGACAGGGTAATAAATTGCGACGGTTCTAAAATATGAGCCGAGAAGCTGAGGGCCGAAAACACCGACGAGATAGGCGAAATACGCCCCAAGGCCAATAGGGGCATATAGCATGATTATACCCATAAGGCGGGTCATTACGACATTGCCGGCAGAGAGAAAATCAATAAAAGGTTTGGCTTTTTGGCGCACTTGCGAAGCGGCCAGGCCGGTGAGTATGGAAAAAAGGATAAGTGCGAGCATATTGCGTTTTGAAATGAGCAGGGGAAAATCCTCGACAGTAAAAGCACCAACTATCTGTGAGGCGAGGGCGCTTTTCGTGGTATCGGGCGCAGCCGGGAGGTTTATCTTAACATCATGGGCTGGCGGGATAAGCTGGACAACGAAAACCATTATTGATGCCGAGATGATCCCAGTAATGAGGAAAATCGTAATCATCCAGCCTAGTATTTTGCCAAGGCGTTTGCCATCCGACATTGAGGCGACAGCGCTTGACAGTGAAAAGAAGACCATTGGCACGACAAGCGTAAAGAGCATGTTGAGGAAAATATCGCCCAGTGGTTTAAGGATCGCGGCCTTTTCCTTTAAAACAAGGCCGATAATCGAGCCGGCAATAATTGAGCAAATCAGTATTATGGTGAATCCGTAGCTTTTCAACATCCGTATCATAGATGCCCTCCTTGGCAAAACTTACGCTATTTTAGCGTCTTTCTAACGTGCCGCCAGTGCCACGGTTCAAAACCTATGCCAGTTTTTGAATCGGACGGGTATGAAAGCTGAAAATTAAATCGGGCCCCGTTAGCTTTAAGCCAGGCGTATTCCGGCAAAGCGGCGAATTTCGATGGCGTGCTGTTGCAGTTCAACCCGTCCTCGGTCATAAAATCCATCGCCTGCATTATTGGGCAGCCGTGTTCGCTGTAGCCGGGCAGCGCGATCCAGCGAGCGGTTTCCTTTATATCGTAGTCGCGACGTTTGACTCCGCAGACAAAAAGGTAAAGCTGGTAAGCAGGGGAGCGATAGCCCGATTCGACATACAGCGTTTTGCCGATATCTTTTTGCATCGCGTCGAGCATGCTATTGAGATCTGTATACGCGTCTTTGGGAAGATACTGTGTTGTGAGCCAGTGGTCTTTGCCGGCGATCTTTACTTTGCGCGATGGCAGTTTCACGAGATCGTTTGGTTCGTCGCCGCAATCCATAAGAGGTGTTTTTACAGAAATATCCGCCGGCCCAAGTTTACGGATGGAATCAAGCATAGCTCGCTGTTGGGGTGAAAGGGGGGCATATAATTGTTCAAATGTAAGTGTTACAGCCCGATTATCGGTTCTGATTGAACGAATAAGAGTGTCGAGTTTTGCCACAGTTGATGATAAAACTTTTTTGTCAGGCGCGGAAAGTTGCTTTGCGTCAACCGCCCATAACGTACCGGCGCAAAAAAATAAAACCAAAACCAGCAAACGCACGACAGCCTCAACTCAAAATGTCTAAAAAAAAGCCCGGCACCTGGCCGGGCATGAATTCACGCTGAAAAAGCCTTAGACAACAACCTGGACCTTGCGGCCGACCCTTCTCTTGCGATTGATGGTCTGACGGCCTTTTTTGGTGCTCATACGGACAAGGAAACCGGATTTCCTGGCTTTCTTGATCTTACTAATACGATGGTTCTGCACAGTTTATCTCCTGCAAGTACAAATTCTCTGAAATCAGCAAAACGAGCATTATATGGCTCGGGGCGGTTTTGGCAAGCATTATTTTATTGTAAAAGGACAATTCTGGCGGTAATTGATTTCAACTCGTCGCCGAAGAACCGCTGGTGATGAGGTCTAATGCCCATTGTCGCCATTTCAGAGGGCCGTTTGCGGTGTAATATTCCATCGAGTCATCGTCGACAAGCCTGCCCAGCACGGTTTTCCGTTCGTCAGGGTCAGTTATCTGCTCTAGAATCTTGACCCGCATGGCCTCAAGTTCGCCAAGGAACTTGCCGTGAGCCTCCGTTATGAGTACTTCGAGTTTTTTACGGATATGGCCGGCGTATGCGGGGCAGTAGCCCTGGGTGCCTATGGCAATCCATAAATCACCACGGTGGATGACGGCTGGGGCGAAAAAATCACAAAGTTCGGGGTCGTCGACGACATTGCACAGAATATTTCGCTGCTGGCAATCATTATAGACCTGTTTATTTACTTCGCGGTTATTAGTTGCGGCGATGGCCAGCGTAGTTTCGGCGAGATATTGGGATGAATAGGGGCCTTTTATGAGTTCGAGATTCTTATCCTGCTGGGCCAGCAGGTCAAGAGCGGAGTCGAAATGTTCGGAGACCACCGCTACGCGGGCACCTGCGTCAAGCAGCTTTTTGGCCTTGCGGACTGCGACCTGGCCGGCACCGACGACGACGGCTCTTCGGCCTGATAGTTCCAGGAAGATCGGGTATTTCATAAAACCCCCTTTGTTTTAGGAAAATCCAAATTCACGTTTAAGCTACGACCAAATATTTTATAGCAGGCTAGAAAGGATTTCTATGAAAATATACTCCGTTTGCATCACATGCCCGCCGCCAATCGCCCAGATATATTCGAGCTTATCATTTTCGTTACGAGAATCTCTTGCAAAGTTTGTAAATAGTCAAAAAATGTCCACTAATGAAGATAAAATGCTTAGGTGCTTGAAGAAGAGATGGGATTGGGTTAGAACTGTGCTATAGATGTACTGATTTAGGAAGATTTCGCAAAAAAGAGAAATTCAGAGAGTGGTGTACGGAAAACACGGTATAAGTTTGGGCAGGGGTTTGACCTGGTGCTTATGGGAATAGCGGGTATATGCGGTGCATGTTTGCAGAATGTGGCGGGAGTTCAGAAAATAGAAGCCAATTCTAAGTTTTAAGTTCAAAGAGGTAAGGCGTGAACGCTATATATCTGGTGATCGGGTCGGGGCTGGTGCTGATTCTGGCGTACCGGTTTTACGGTGCTTTTTTGAAAGCGAAGGTGCTTAGCATTGAAGAATTGCGAGCGACACCTGCGACTCGGCTGGATGATGGTCGGGATTATGTGCCTACGAATAGGTGGATAGTAATGGGGCATCATTTCGCGGCCATAGCGGGGGCTGGGCCGTTGATCGGGCCGGTACTGGCAGCGCAGTTCGGGTATTTGCCGGGGACGCTATGGATTTTAATCGGTGCGGTACTGGCGGGCGGGGTGCATGATGTGGTGATATTGTTCGCTTCGGTTCGGTATGACGGGCGGAATTTGGGGGAGATAGCAAGGCGTGAGCTTGGGCCGGTATCGAGCTTGATTACATCGGTGGCGATTATATTAATATTGGTTGTGGCTATGGCGGGGCTGGCGCTAGCTGTTATTAATGCGCTGTATATGAGTCCGTGGGGTACCTTTACTGTAGGGGTGACGATACCGATAGCGATATTTATCGGGTGCTATTTGAAGTGGCTCCGGCCGGGGCAAATCGGGGAAGCGACAGTGATCGGGGTGGTACTGATGCTATTAGGCGTGGTACTTGGGCCGGCGGTGCAGGCGAGTGCTATCGCGAAATATTTGACATTCGACAGGCATCAACTCACGATATTTCTTGCGGTGTACGGTTTTACGGCGGCGGTGCTACCGGTTTGGCTATTGCTTGCGCCGCGCGATTATTTGAGCACTTACATGAAGATCGGGACGATACTGTTAATCGCGGCGGGAGTAATTATTGTTCGGCCAATGATACAGATGCCTGCTGTGACGGAATTCGTGAGCGGGGGCGGGCCGATAATTCCTGGGAAAGTTTGGCCTTTCATGTTCATCACAATAGCATGCGGGGCGATATCCGGGTTTCATTCGCTGATAGGTTCTGGAACGACCCCTAAGATGCTGACTAATGAAAGAGATATTCTGCCGATCGGTTATGGGGCGATGCTGATCGAGGCGTTTGTGTCTATAATCGCGCTGATAGCGGCGACACACCTGGCACCTGCTGATTATTTCGCGATCAATACTTCGGCCCAGACATTCGCGCAAATTTCACCCCCGATGGAAGTAAAGGAATTACCTGAACTGAGCAGAATGATAGGCGAGGATGTTGCGCATCGGCCCGGCGGGGCGGTTTCGCTGGCGGTTGGCATGACGAGCATTTTTTCCAAAATTCCTGGTATACGGAGTATTGCGAGTTATTGGTATCATTTCGCGATCATGTTCGAAGCACTGTTTATTTTAACGACGATCGATGCCGGGACGAGGGTCGGGCGGTACCTGCTGCAGGAGATGGGTGGGTATATTTATAAGCCGCTGAAAAATATTAGCTGGTGGCCTGGGGTGCTGGGAATGGGGGCGGTAATATCGTTTTCGTGGGGATACCTTGTTTATGGCGGTTCGGTAACGACGATATGGCCTTTGTTCGGGATGGCCAATCAACTTCTGGCGTCGATGGCACTTGGGATCGGCACGACGTTTTTGATACGCATGGGCAAGGGACGGTATATGTGGGTTACGGCGGGGCCGATGCTGTTTGTAGTGATTACGACGGTGTGGGCAGGGTTGCAGAATATCGCTATCAATTATTATCCCAAGGGCAATTACCTGCTGATGGGGATTTCGGTGTTTATTATTCTAATGGTGACTGCGATGCTGGGGGACTGCTTATTAAAATGGCTCAAGATGCTGGGCGGGCGGATGGATGCTATGCCCGCGGGCGTGCAGCAAGAGACCGAGCGTGTTTCGCTTGAAGTCCCCGATTGACCTTATGGCCGGGCGTTATCCTTGACCGCTATGCCGTGCACGTAAACCAGCTCGCCGCCGAGCCAACCTGCAATAGCGCCGAGTATTATGGCTATGAGCGAAAGTGTGAATACGAGCTTTGAAAGCTGGCCATCTCTTACGGCGATGTAAAAGGCAATGATAAAGAGCACGACAACAGTCAAATTTAAGGTCATGTGCCAAATACCTTTTTTCCTGGCGGTTGAAGGAGGTATGGATATGAGGTCAATAAAGCCAGGCATTGCGGCGAGGAGGCCACCGATTATTCCGCCGGCCATGGAGTAAATCGCGGCGGTATTCCATTGTTGGGCGGGCGAGGCCAGGTTGATGATCTGGCAAATGAGCGAAAAAATCAGTAATCCGAGCGGAAAAACGATAAGCATAGGATGAAACGGATGGCCGGCGATACTGGCTGGAGTTCTCATAATTAATCCCCCGAAAAGCTCTTTTTTTAGTAATCAGAACCAAATATTATGGTATTAACCAGCGGCGGTGGTGTCCAGTGTATTTTGTGAGTTGTGGCTTAGCTGGGTCCTCAAATTGCAAATTAGAAAATTTGTCGAACAAAAATGGTTGCAAAACTGTTGGAAAACAGTATATTTACTAGGCTTTACGTTAGTTAGAGATTGTTTAACCTCACAGAAGCCGGTTTTTAGGGGCTTATGAGGGATAAGAAAAGGGAGCTTGCAAATGTCCAGAGTTTGTTTTTTTACGGGTAAGCATACAACATTTGGTCAGTCGATATCCAGACGCGGTAAAGCAAAGTACCTCGGCGGAGTCGGTAAAAAGGTTACCGGCATAAGCAAAAGGACTTTCAAGCCGAACATTCAGAAAGTTCGGGCACTTGTCGATGGCAAAATAGTTCGTATCAAGGTTTCGGCTAAGGCCATACGCATGGGCCTGGTAGTCAAGCCTCCAAAACGGAATTATCAGGTGACCGAAGCCTCGGCGAGCTAAAACGAATTCGTATGTGAATGGCAGGACGGTGAATAGCCGTCCTTTTTCATGCGCAGAAATAAGCTAAGAATAGATTGTGCTTTTCTAACTCAGCCTTTGGGATTAAATTACAGGCTAATTTTTTGGGAGTGAATATGGCCCAGGTAAAAATAGATCAGGGACAGGTGAGGCAGGTTGCGAAACTGTCGCGGCTGGAACTGAGCGACGCGGAAATAATGCAGTTCAGTGATCAGCTATCGGCGGTGCTGGATTATGTTGCCAAGCTCAATGAACTTGATACGACGAATGTGGAGCCGCTGGCGCATTGTCTGCCGGTATCGAATGTGTTTCGAGAGGATAAGGTCAGGGAATCACTTGGGACGGAGAAGGTGCTGGCTAATGCGCCCCAGCATGATGGGCAGTTTTTCCTGGTTCCAAAGATATTGGAAGAATAGAGAAACGAGACAAGCATGAGTGATATTTCAAATTTGAGCTGCCTGGAAATCAAGGCAAAGATCGCGGCTGGCGAAATCACAAGCGAGCAGGCGGTCGGGGCAATGTTCAAGAAGATAGATGAGAACGAAGAGCGCATCGGGGCATTTATTTCACTTTGCCGGGATGAGGCGATTGACCGCGCAAAGAAGGTGGATGCGAAAATAAAGGTCGGCGAGCGGGTGGGATCGATGGCGGGGGTGCCGATAGCGGTGAAGGATAATATGTGCACGGATTTTGCGGCGACGACGTGCGGCTCGAAGATACTTGCGAATTTCAAGCCGCCTTATGATGCACATGTTATAGAGCGGCTCAAGGCCCAGGACGCGATAATAATCGGCAAGACGAACATGGATGAGTTCGCGATGGGTTCGTCGACGGAAAATTCGGGGATAAAGCAAACGAAAAATCCGTGGGATACGTCGCGTGTGCCGGGCGGATCAAGCGGAGGCTCGGCGGCGGCGGTGGCGGCGAAGATGTGCCCGGCGGCGCTTGGTTCGGATACGGGCGGGTCGATAAGGCAGCCTGCGAGTTTCTGCGGTGTTGTGGGGTTAAAGCCTACATACGGACGGGTATCACGGTACGGGCTTGTGGCGTATGGGTCGAGCCTGGATCAGATAGGGCCGCTGACGAGGACAGTCGCGGATGCAGCGCTGGTGATGAATGTGATCGCGGGCGAGGACTTGCGAGACAGTACCAGCGTGAGCGAAAACATTGCGCCGAAAACTGATTATTTGGCTGGACTTGACGAGGGTGTTAAGGATCTGACGATAGCTGTTGTGCCGGAACTTAATGAGGGGGCAAGTGCCCAAGTGCGTGAGGCGGTTAAGGCGGCAATTGAGGCTTACAAAAAACTTGGTGCAAAGGTGATCGAAATAAGTATGCCGCACTTCGGGTACGCGATAGCGACATATTATGTAGTCGCGACGGCGGAAGCATCGAGCAACCTGGCGAGATATGACGGTGTGCATTACGGGCACAGGAGCAAGGAGGCCCAGAATTATATCGATGTTTATACCAAATCGCGTGCGGAGGGGTTCGGCGAAGAAGTTAAGAGACGCATAATGCTCGGGACATACGCGCTTTCGAGCGGGTACTATGATGCTTATTATCTCAAGGCTCTGAAGGTGCGGAATTTGATACGTCGGGATTTTACGCAGGCGTTTGAAAAATCGCATTGCATTATGATGCCGGTTGCGCCGACTACGGCTTTTAAGATAGGCGAAAAAGCAGCGGATCCGCTTGAAATGTATCTTTCGGATATTTATACAATTGCTGCAAATCTTGCCGGGGTGCCGGGGATCAGCGTGCCTTGCGGCTTTGACGGTGCGGGATTGCCCATAGGACTCCAGATACTTGGGCCGGCATTTGGAGAAGGAAATCTGCTCAAGATCGCCAGATCGTATGAAAAAGTTAATAGCTAATCAGAGGTAAGCATGTCAGCTCTTGAATATAAATTGATCGTTGGTTTGGAAATTCATGTACAGCTTGCGACGGAAACGAAGATGTTCTGTTCGTGTGGGCTGGAGTTTGGAGCCCAGCCTAATTCGCGGGTTTGCCCAGTTTGTATGGGCATGCCTGGAGTGTTGCCGGTGATGAACAAGAAGGCGTATGAGTATTCGGTGCTGGCGGCACTTGCGCTGAATTGCAATATTACAAAGCACACCAAATGGGATCGCAAGAGCTATTACTATCCCGATCTGCCAAAGAATTACCAGATAAGCCAGTATGACCTGCCGATGAGTTCGGATGGATTTATTGAAATACAGGCATCTGAAGGTGCTTTAAAGCGAGTAGGCATAATCCGGGCCCATTTGGAAGAAGATGCAGGTAAGAATCTGCACGGGGCAGGTGAAAATTCGCAAGTTGATCTTAACCGGGCAGGGACCCCGCTTTTGGAAATAGTAACGGCGCCGGATATGAACAGTCCAGAAGAGGTGAGATTGCTCGCGGAGGAATTGCAGCGGATCGTGAGGTATCTTGGCGTCAGCGAGGCCGATATGCAAAAGGGGCACATGCGTTTTGAGCCTAATATCAATTTGCACATAATTCGCGACGGACAACTTTTTAAGACAGCTATCGCGGAAGTTAAAAATTTAAATAGTTTCCGTTCGATAGAAAGAGCTGTTGCGTATGAGTGCAGCCGGCAGCTTGATGAATTTATTGAAAACGGCAGGACCATGCAAAATACGCCCAAAACCACTATGGGCTGGGATGATGAAAGGCAGCAGACGGTTTTGCAGCGTGAAAAAGAGGCCGCGCACGATTACAGGTATTTTCCGGAGCCTGACCTTGTGCCGGTGGAGATGAACGATGAGTGGCTTGGGCAAATAAAGTCGCGGCTTTGTGAGATGCCGCTGGCCAGGAGAATTCGGTTCGCCAGCGAATACAAGTTGAGCGAATATGACGCGGCGGTGCTGGCAAACGACAGGGCGACAGGTGATTATTTTGACACGATAGTGAAGTTCGGGGCTGACCCCAAAAGGGCATGCAACCTGATAACGCAGGTTGGGATGAAACTCGCTAATGAGGCGGGCAAGAATGTGGCCCAGATTGGGGCGACAGCGAAGGATGTAGCCCAATTGGCTGATATGGCGGATAAGGGGTTGATCAGCGCGACGGCGGCGGCTGTGATAATGGGCGAAATGGTCAGCAGCGGCAAGGAGCCGATGGAGATAGCACGGGATAAGAATTTACTCCAGAGCAGTGATCAGGATGCGCTTATGAAGTTCGTTGACGAGGTGCTCGCTGAGAATCCCCAGGCGGTGGCGGATGTAAAAGAAGGCGGCAAGAAAAAGGAAAAGGCACGAGGCTTCCTGATGGGCAAGGTGATACAGAAGGCTAAGGGACAGGCTAATCCAAAAGTAGCAGGCGAGTTGCTGTCCAAGCGGCTTGAGGTTTAATACTAAGGTAGCAGCGGGCCAAAGTTCATAAAAAAAAGCGGGGTGGGCAAGAGAATTTTTGCGCATAAAGGCTGGTTTTTTAGTACATTCAAAAATAAAAAACATCCTGATATTCATCTGGGGGGCCGGTATGAATTTTCTTAAAACGGCAGCGGCGTTGATTTTTGTAAGCTATTGTACGGTGGGGTTTGGTGCGATTGATCCTAATATAAAGGTCATGGGGGTTGAAAAGGTAAGTTCAACATTCCGGGATGTAGTAAAGACGATCAAGCCGGCGGTTGTTTATATCGAAGTACTTAAGCAGGGTACACCAAATCTTTACGGCGCCGCGGTTCGGGGAAGCGGCAGCGGCGTTATTATCGACGGCAAACGGGGTTATGTACTCACGGCATATCATGTTATTGAGAATGTGACGCGGGTGAAGGTGAAACTGGCAGATGGAAATGAATATGAGGCAAGCGATATCCGCGGCGACAGTCATACAGACCTTGCGATAGTAAAGATAGATGCGGGGGTGCTGCCTGAGGCTAATCTGGGTGATAGTGAAACAATGGAGGTTGGAGACTGGGTACTGGCGATAGGTTCGCCGTTCGGGGCTGCGCTGGAAAATTCGGTTTCGGCGGGGATCATTAGCGCCAAAGGCAGGCGGACAAATGTGCTTGGGAAAATGGGCATAGAAGATTACATACAGACTGACGCGGTTATAAACAAGGGTAACAGCGGGGGGCCGCTGGTGAATATTCGCGGGCAGGTGATAGGGATAAATTCTAACATTATTTCGACGACGGGGATGTATGCGGGGCTGGGATTTGCGGTGCCCAGCAACATGGTAAAGCCTGTGGCTACTAGACTTATAAGCGAGGGGAAGGTTGTGCGGGGCTGGCTGGGGGTGGTTATCGCATCACTTTCCGAGATGAAGGCGACGGTAGGTGAAGGTATGGGCGCAGGTACGGGGGCGTATGTTGTAGATACTATTTCGGGTGGGCCGGGGTATGCAAGCGGGCTTAGAAAAGGCGATATAATACTTTCGGTAGATGGAAAAGAGGTCAAAGATTCCTTTGAACTTATTAACGATGTATGCTGGAAGAGGCCCGGGGAGATCGCCAATTGTACGGTTTTGCGCAAGGGCAGTCATGTAGATATTCCAGTTGTGCTTGGGGAGCGGCCAAACGCCGATCTGAGCGAAAAACCGAAGATCGAGGAGGTTGGCGGCGAGATTGGGGCAAAAAAACTGGGAATAATGGTTGCGGATCTGGATGTGAAAATACAGCAGAACGGGGGAACGTCAAGGGTGAAGGCGGCGATTGTGATGAAGGTAGACAAGGGATCGCTGGCACAGCAATCTAATATCGAGGTTGGTGATATAGTAACGAAAGTGAATGAAACACCTGTGGAGAATGCAAAAGATTTTGAAAGGCTCGTAAAAACGAGCAGTCTGGCTCAGGGGATATCGATAACTATTTTAAGTGCGATAGGTGAACGTACCGTGATGGTGAAAGCGGAGGAATAGGAATAGGAATAGCGAATAGGAAGAGGCGGAGAACATAGAATAAATCCGAAGCACAAAATACGAAACAAATATCAAATAACAAATCTCAAATCACAAACAAATTCAAAATACAAAAAAAATCAAATTCAAAACAAACTCGGGTGGGGCAGGGCTGGTGTCAAGGAGCGGCGGGGGTACAACATAATGTGGGCGGATATGAAATAAACAGGCCTAAAAATTTTATCGGTCCATAGCTAAATCGTGATTACAAAAAGAATTAAAGAAATTTCACGCGAGACTCCGATAAATTCATATAAGCGAGTAAACCAAGGGAGTCAGCTATGAGCAAGATGGAACTGATAAATTACATATGTGAGATCAACAGGACAGCGAAGACGGATTTTCTTGAGAAGTTTTCGGAAGATGAATTATCGAAATATCTTGAGCACCTTCTGGAACTTGACCTTCACAAACTCGCACTTTGCGCTTAACGCCAACTGATTTATTCAGCTTTGATACGGGGCACAGCTTACATCTGTGCCTTTTTTATTTCTAGAAATCCACGCCCATGAAATCGGCGAAGACCTTGGGAGGGCCGGAGTTGTTGGTCGATGCGGGAAACTAGCGGATAAGAAAAGCGTTTTAGGAATAGGAAAAAATAAAAAAGATAGCTCGAGTTTAGCCCTTCTGGTATCAAAAAGGCCCCGTGGAGGAGAGAAAAAGATCGAGAGTTCCATCGGGGCCTTGCGGGTATCGGTTTTTACTGCGAATCCCTTACCGCATCAATGAATTCGTTGAATTCTTGTTCTGACATACTTGATCGCAACGCCGGGTCTTCAAGCCATATTTGTTCAAGCCACTGGGCCGCGCCTTGGGCGTCAAAAAATTCCATGCTTTCCATCGGCTCAGATTCCATCGACTCAACCTGCATACCCGATTCCATCATCATTTCACCGCCGCCCGGCATCATCATTTGCTGCTCCTGGCCACTGAGGGTTATCGAATTGGAATCGAACACGACCGGCTGGCTGTTGACATCCGCGCTGGAATTATCAATTACAGTAATCGTCACCGGGCCGCTGTTGTAATGGATCGTGAAGTACCCCACATCACCCGTGCCCGAGCCAGAGAGATTGGCATCGCTGATGTATGCCCATGTCCCATTGGGGTCAATATCAGGATCGCTTCCCCAGCTTGGATCCCAGCCGAACTGACCGCAATCCGCAACTCCGATAGCGCCGGTTACAGTAGCATTACCGTCGATAACGATCCCAAGCCCCATGCTCAACAGCGACACATCCGATTGTACATATAATGTTACATCACTGTCTGGATCTGGCATAAGATTTTCACACGCCAGATGCAAAGCAGCCTGAGGCGGCGATGTTGGTTGGTTGGGTTCGTTTGGCTCATTAACATCGTTTACATCTTCCAGAAACTCATTGAACTGGGCCACGCTTAAGAAACTGCCCGCCCCAAAACTGCGGGTTACCAGCCAATCTTTCACGAATTCACCCAAGTCATAGCTGTTTATCGTGCCATCGCCATACAGGTCACAAACTCCGTTATAACCTGTTTGCCCCCACACGCCTGCCAGCATCGCGTAATCAATAAAGTTGACGGTATTATCATGATTGAAATCCGGGGTGTTAGCAAATTCATCCGCGCCAATATCTATGCGTGTGCCGATCTTCCGCACCCCGCCGTCAATATCGGTCTCACCGTCAGGCGGAGTGAAATTCGGTTCGCCGGCATTGAAGCACGATGAGCCGCTTGAAATATGAAAATCATTTTGATCGTAAGCGACAAAATTCGGATTGCCGCTGACATTTGTTACGCCGTCATAGCCGTTCTCCACGCATGAATATGTGACATTGGAATTTGGTAGAGAAAATCGTGTGGCATTGCCCCACACAATGGTATTTTTAACGACGGTTTTACCAGAGCTGAAATTATCGTAAAAAACAAAACCGTATGTATTTTTAGCAATGGTGCAATTTCGTATCTGTGCTATTCCTGTCCTGTTCGTTGCAACATATATGCCGCGATTATTCTGATATATCATGTTATTGAATACTTCAACCGTACCATAAGGATTACCTATAGACAAACCTCCATTGGAACTTGACGGCCTGCCGCAAATGTGATTATTATGAATTTTGCCGGTTGTAAGATTATTACAATATATCCCATAATTAGACCACTTTTCGATGCGGCAGTTTTTGACAACAAGATTGCCGCCGTATCCGGCTTCTATGCCGCATGCACCTGTCGTAAACCCGTCCAGATAGCAATTGATAACATTTACATCCGCAGCCGCGTTTACCGTTATGCCGTTAGCAGACTTGCTTAAAAGAGTTGAATTACGGATATCCGCGCCATTGGTTCCGTTAAGATAAATGCAACTGCCGACATTATTGCCGTCTATGACACAATTACGAACGCTCAATTTAGAATTAGTGCAATATATCCCCGGCAATCCGTTGCGGATCGTCAAGCCGTTGATAGTTACATTCGGATCACTGCTGATCGTAATCCCTGTGCCTGAAGTTGGCGCAATAATCGTACCGTCAATAAACGCCCGATTTTCAGGATCGACACTTCTGATCGTAAGCCGCTTTGAACCGAGATTAACATTCTCGCGATATATCCCCGGATCAACAACAATTGTATTCCCGTTCACCGCCGCGGTAACAGCATCTTGAATCTTGTAATAATCACCACCGCCGATTATGTGCACGGGCGGAGATGTAAGTTGTATCGGGACGGCGTGGCTCTGGTTACCCATGCTGTTGCCCAGGCCCAGTTTGCCTGATTCACCCGAACCCCAGAGGTATAACACGCCATTTGCATCAATCGCCAAATTATGCCAGTAACCAGCGGATATCTTTGTGATATGTCTGAGCCTGCTGCCGTCTTCGAGTTTTACATAAACCGGTGTTAGGCTATCAGTACCGGCGTTGTTGTTGCCAAGCTGGCCGTAATTATTCGCGCCCCAGCATAGCACATAACCTGTATCGGCTTCCAATGCCATGCTGTGAGATTCGCCTGCCGCGATAACCGTGATGTTTTCAAGATAACCCGAAGCCGTGTTCTGTTCGCCGTCGATAACCGTGACGGGATATGCGCGGCTGGTAGTTGTGCCGTCACCGAGCCTGCCGCCGTTGCCGTCATATCCCACTCCATTACTGCCCCAACAGTAGACCCTGCCTTTCAGACTAGGATCAAGCATCGGTAAATATTTTTGCAAAGCCATACAGTGCTCCCAGCCTGCGGATATGGCGGCGATATCGGTAAGTTCGCCGCTGCCGCCAACCCCTAGAACTTTGACTGGCGTAGTCTTTTGCGTCGTATTATTTATTCCGAGCTTGCCATAAGCATTATCGCCGAAAGTATAAACGCGACCGTCCGAAGCTAGCGCCATGCTATGCTCCGCGCCTGCGGAAACAGCGATGATGCTGGTCAGATAGCCAACGTTATTTACGCCGTGGACTTTGACGGGTCTGTATTTATCAACAGTATTGCCATCCCCAAGTTGGCCGTTGTTATTATTGCCGGTGGCATAACAGAATCCGCCGGAATCCGCAAAAAGGGAATGTGTTCCGCTTCTGCCGGATGCTATAGCGGCAATGTTGGATAAGTTTGCATCCTGATTTGACGGATTTTGTGCACCTGCATGCACCCAGACAGGTGTTTCTGATCCGTCTGCATAGTCCGGATTTCCGAGTTCAC
>Ga0208789_1000916_pt1 | contig 20938 bp, 22 predicted proteins | sample Methanotroph_Enr_FD_187368 | JGI IMG/M metagenome (GOLD analysis project Ga0208789, IMG submission 187368) | Enriched soil microbial communities from Old Woman Creek wetland in Ohio, USA - Methanotroph_Enrichment_5 (SPAdes) (version 2) | ecosystem: Environmental > Terrestrial > Soil > Wetlands...
GCTATCAATTAGGTCGGTAGGGATGGATTTTGGTGAGGTCATTTTGACTCCTTACTAAGGTAACGGCAGTTTCCTGCCTAATGACCGTTTACACAAAATTTTTTACACCCTCTATGGCTAGGCAAAACATTATGAACGGGGTAAATACCCCGTCCGGCCTTTGACGTCTAACATAGCATTGGTTTCATCGACGTGTTGTTGAGCTGCAATATCCCACTCGTTAGTAGCATCCAAACGATTGAAGTCCACTCGACCTTCAGGCAGCGATGCCGTATTTTCAGGATCAATACTTATTTTTACTGTATCCATGTTGATTTATCCCACGTTGATCAGCCTTACTCATTTGAGAATGCGCAATTGCGCGTAACGTTTTTTCTCATTTTCTACATTATCAATACTTACGGCGAGGTCGCTTTCAACGTATTCAACAATGGCTTTTTCTTCGGCGGAAAATTTAGCCGCTATGCTTGGCTCCTTCCAAGTATTTCTCTTGGCGTTAGATAAGTCCAAGGCATTTTGAATGTCATCACCCTCATCAAAATTCTTGTCAAATTCACTAGCTTTCATATTAAGGCTACCCCTTCTTTTCGTGATTTGCGGACTAAAGCTAAGCAAACGGGCATGAGCAGCTTAGATTCCTACCAACTCCCCGTATTCCCCATAGAAAGCCACGGCTCCACTGGCGCCAGCGCCGCGCCTTTTTGCAACAACTCGATAGAAATCTGATCCGGTGAGCGGATAAACGCCATATGCCCGTCACGCGGCGGACGGTTGATGACCACTCCGGCATCCATCAATTTTTGGCAGGTTTCGTAAATATTATCGACTTCAAAAGCCAGATGGCCGAAATTGCGCCCACCCTGATAATCCTCCGTATCCCAGTTATAAGTCAGCTCCAGCAACGGCGCGTGCATTTTTTTGGCTTGATCGGCATCCTGCGGTGCATGCAGATAGACCAGCGTAAAGCGCCCGGCTTCGCTGTCCATCCTGTGGTTTTCGATCAGGCCCAGTTTGTTGCAGTAAAAATCGAGGGATTCATTCAGGTCGTGAACCCGAACCATGGTGTGTAGATAACGCATCGTGTTTCTCCTTCTGAATATCGTGCTTCGACAAGCTCAGCACGAACGGTTAACTTAATTTTTTAATTTCGCCATGCCGGTAACAATCGATGGTGTGATCGTTGACCATGCCGGTCGCCTGCATGTAAGCATAACAAATGGTGCTGCCGACAAACTTGAAACCGCGCTTTTTAAGATCCTTGCTCATCAGCTCGGATGCCGGCGTGGAAGTCGGAATATCGGCGTGGCTTTTCCAGGCATTGTGCAGCGGTTTGCCGTCGACGAATTGCCAGATATAGCCATCGAAGCTGCCGAAAGCCTGCCGGACTTTTAAATAGGCCTGCGCGTTGATAACGGCCGCATTGACCTTCAGTTTGTTTCTTACGATGGCCGGGTTAGCCAGCAGTTCGTTGATTTTTTGGTCATCGTAACCTGCAACCCTTTCCACATCAAAATTATCGAAGGCTATTCTGTAGCCATCGCGTTTGTTCAGGATGGTCGACCAGCTCAAACCCGCCTGTGCGCCTTCAAGAATCAGGAACTCGAACAGCAGCCGGTCGTCGTGCACCGGCACGCCCCATTCGAGATCGTGATATTGCTCCTCATTAGGGCTGGACAGCGCCCATGTGCATTTTTTCATTGGTGCTCCTGATAATTCTCGCGACTGATGCGCTTCATCGCGATCAGCACATCCTACAGTTATTGACAATACTCACCTCAAACCGCATCATCGATACAGTTTATCTACTAGCCATTTTATCCCATGAGTAATGACAACCTGCAAATCCGCCGTATCGCTATCGATACCTATCATGAAAATGTCGCTTATATGCATCGAGAGTGCGGCATATACAGGGCTGAGGGTTTTCAGGCGCTATCCAAGATCCTGGTCAGCGCCAACGGTTCCAAGGTGCTTGCAGTTCTTAATGTAGTCGATGATAGTTCCATCGTTCAGCCGGGGGAACTGGGCCTGTCCGAACAGGCATTTGCGCAGCTCAATGTCGCTGAAGGTTGTCTGGTCACCGTCAATCATGCGGAAGCGCCCAAGTCGATGGACGCGGTGCGCCGCAAAATCAACGGCGAACGGCTCAGTCAGGATGACTTTAACAGTATAACCAACGATATTGTCGAAACCCGTTACTCGAAAATGGAAATGGCCGCATTCCTGGTCGCGACCGGGCAAAACAATCTTGACCGCGACGAGCTGTTTTTTCTTACCCGCGCGATGCTGCAATCCGGCGACACGATGAACTGGCATGAATCGCTGGTCGCCGACAAGCATTGCATCGGCGGCATACCCGGCAACCGCACGTCGATGCTGGTCGTGCCTATTGTTGCCGCGCACGGCATGTTGATACCGAAAACCTCCAGCCGCGCGATCACTTCGCCGGCAGGTACCGCCGACACGATGGAGGTGCTGGCCGAGGTCAATCTGACGCCGGATCAACTGCACGACATCGTGCGCAAGGAACGCGGTTGCCTGGCCTGGGGCGGCACGGCGAGGCTAGCGCCGGTCGATGACATGCTGATTTCCGTCGAACGTCCGCTGGGCATCGATTCGCAGGGGCAAATGGTGGCGTCGATCCTATCCAAAAAACTGGCCGCCGGTTCCACGCATCTGCTGATCGATATTCCGGTCGGCCCAACCACTAAAGTCCGGCACATGAATCAGGCGCTGGCTTTGCGCAAACTGTTCGAGTTTGTCGGCGACCGGCTGAACATTCACCTGGAAGTGATGATTACCGATGGCCGCCAGCCGATAGGGCGAGGCATAGGCCCGATATTGGAAGCCAGGGATATTATGCAGGTGCTGCAAAACGATCCCGATGCGCCGTTCGATTTGCGCCAGAAGTCTTTACAGCTGGCAGGGCGAATCATTGAATTCGATCCTGACGTACGCGGCGGACAAGGCTATGCCATTGCCCGCGATATACTCGAATCGGGCCGGGCCGGCGCCAAAATGAACGCAATGATTCAAGCACAAGGTGCCAAAACGATCGACTTGCACCCCGGCAGTCTTTGCCATGAGGTTGTGGCGGATTGCGACGGCGTAGTCACCAGTATCAACAACTTTCAAATGGCCAGAATTGCACGGCTTGCCGGTGCGCCGATGGCGAAAAAAGCAGGCGTCGATTTATTAAAAAAACTGGGCAACCCGGTAAAAGAGGGCGATATTTTATATCGCATTTATGCCGAGTTTCCGGCCGATTTTAAATTTGCGCAGAATTTAGCCGCCCAAAACAACGGCTACACGATAGGCAACGAAGAGCAAATCATTAAGTCGCTGATTGCTTTTTAGGTGATTTCCATGAGAGATCATTCCAGAGTTAAACATTTTTTACTCACCACGAAGACACGAAGTTTTATTTCTTCGTGTCATCGTGGTGAAAGTTTCTTAGTCGTTGCGTAACATCAGCTTTTAATTAAGAATAATTTCAACCCATGATGATACTCGCCTTTCCAGACTACTTAATCCAAGCGCAACGCCTCGCTGCCCGTCTTGATGTGCCGCTGGCCGAGGTATGTCTGCATCATTTTCCAGACGGCGAAAGCTTGATCCGATTGCCGCCGTCACTGCCCGAACACGTTACCGTCTGCCGCAGTCTTAATCAGCCCAACGATAAGCTGATTGAACTGTTGCTGTGCGCGACGACCGCGCGGGAATTAGGCGCTAAACGGCTGACCCTGGTTGCGCCTTATTTAAGCTACATGCGCCAGGACATCGCCAACCAGCCCGGCGAGGCCGTCAGCCAGCGCATTGTCGGCAAATTGCTGGCAGAGCTGTTCGACGATGTGCTGACCGTAGACCCGCATTTGCACCGTATCTCGTCCTTAGCCCAGGCGATCCCGATAAGAAACGCGATCAGTCTTACCGCCGCCGATCAAATCGGGATTTTTCTAAAACAACAATTCAAACATGCGCTGCTGCTCGGGCCGGATAGAGAATCGGAACAATGGGTTAAAGCTATCGCAAGCAACATCGGTTTCGATTACGCGATTGCCGATAAAAACCGGCTCGGCGATAAGCAGGTTGAAATGACCTTGCCGGATCGCGATTTTAGCAACCAGCCAGTGGTGATCGTCGACGACATGGCCAGCACCGGCAGGACGCTCGCTAAAGCAGCCGGACTTCTGCAAGCCCGAGGCTGCCGGGATATTTGCGTCGTTGTCACCCACGCGCTGTTTTGCGGCGATGCCTACACTCATCTCCTTGATGCCGGCGTCAAAACCATCTGGAGCACCGACAGCATCGGCCATCCGAGTTCCTGCATCAAACTCGACAGCCTGCTCGCGGACGCGATTAAGGCAATTGCTTGATAAAGCGTTGACAGAGCTCAGGCCAGTTAATAGACTGGGTTCTTTTTTAACCGCAATGATAGCCCGCAAGCTTGCAAAACATTGTTGACTGATTTACCAACTTTAAGAGGACTCACTTATGCGCATTAAAAACTGGCTGGTTGCCGCCTTATGTCTCGTCTCACCCTCGCTTTTCGCACATACCGGAGGACATGTTGAGCACAGCTGGATCAGCGGTTTATTGCATCCTTTAACCGGCATCGATCATTTGTTGGTGTTAATTGCGGTGGGCTTGATTGCCGCCAAACAGGGCGGCAAAGCGATGTTTGCATTTCCAGCTATTTTTCTGGCACTGATGGCTGCCGGCGCCTTGCTTAATGCTTATGGGCTGCAAATTCCGTTTGTTGAATCGTTAATCGCCTTATCCTTGATGGCGTTTGGTTTGCTGCTCACCATCAGCCAAAAACAGCGTTCTAAAATACTGTTTCTGGGCGTCTCGTTTTTTGCCGTATTCCACGGCTATGTCCATGCCGCAGAAATTCCGGCCGATTCCAGCGCGGTGCAGTATTTCTCGTCGTTAATGCTGATGAGCTTGGTCATTTGCTTGGCTGGCTGCGTTATTGGGTTAACTACAGGTAAGCGTATCAACACTCTGTTCTCATTGGTATGCTTAAGCAGCGGCTTGTATTATTTAGCCGCCGGTTAACGAACAAGATAGTGCTCCGCTAAATTAAAGAGCCGTTCAATAAGTCATCCGGTAAAAGCCGTTTTCACTGCGGCAGTCGAGAGAAATAATCCCGCATAAATCGGGGCGGCTTGTCCGCCCCGCCATTTCCTGAACCAGGATACGTAACATTGTGTAACACCAATAAAGCAGTTGTATCGCCAAGAATCGACTATATCGATGCCTGGCGGTTTCTGGCCGTTGTGATGGTCATTCAGTCGCATATTTTTGTTTATAGCGGCTTAAATATAACTTTCTTAGCCCCTTATTTAGATCCGCTGGATCGGCTCGGTGAGCTGGGGGTTTTGATCTTTTTTGTGATCAGCGGTTTTGTGATTTGTTCCGGTCTTGTCGCCGAAAAAAGCAGGACAGGCACGATTTGTTTGTCCGCATTTTATGTGCGCCGGTTTTATCGGATCATTCCACCGCTTTGGCTGTATTTATTCAGTCTTTTGGTGCTTAGTATGGCGGGTGTCATTGAAATATCGCCTCAGCAAGCGCTCACCTCAGCCTCGTTCTTATGCAATATGCCGTTTCCTGATGGCTGCTCTTGGTTTGCAGGGCACACCTGGACGCTGGCTTATGAAGAGCAGTTTTACCTGCTTTTTCCGCTGCTGATGCTGACTGTGCCGCTGATTAACAACAGCTTACGCTTCGGTTTGGCAATTGGCGGCCTGGCCATCGCTTCGGTGCTGTTAGACAGGGCGGGGCACCTGTTTATCAGCGAATATTTGATGTACTTTATTTTTCTGCTTACCGGCTGCTGCTCAGCACTGCTGCCTGAAAATATCATCAACCGTATTCGTCAGATGCATGTAGCAGTTTGGTTAAGCGTTGTTGCGCTGCTGCTTTTTTGCCTAGGCTATGTGCCGGGGGAAATGGAAAAACAGGTTAAGGCGGTTTGTTATCCTGTGCTGATTCTACTGATGGTGTTGGGTACGCCTACGCAAGCTAAAGCGATTGCTGTTGTTTTTAAAAACAGGGGACTATGCTATTTGGGGAGGATTTCCTACACGGTGTATTTGTGGCAGGAATTGGTGACCGGGGATTACGTCGGTTGGTTAACTTTCGTTTACATTGCTGCTGTTTTTGCATTCGCCATGATTTCGTATCGGTACATTGAGTTGCCGTTCCAAAGAACGGCTACGTTGATGTCCGATGGCTTGAAGGCAAGGACTGTCAGCGTTTCTTTAACCGAGTGTAAAGAAAATCAACAATAAACAAGCCCTCGCCAGGGAAAGGCGAGGGGGGATTCGTTTAACTAAGCTGTTTTCGCCGCGAAACTATGCACCCATACCAGGGCGTCTTCATTCCAGGTCATCCCTGCATGCATTTTCAAGATAATATCCCGGTACATATCAAGACTGGGATAGCCCTCCGCCTTGGCATCGGCGTCGGTCATATCGCCTAAACGCTGGCGTTTTAAATCGGTAACAACAAAAGTCATACCGTCCAGGCCGAAGGTTTCGCCGGGCCAGCCATATACGCCGTCACGACGCTGCTGCGTTTTCATTCCGGCTTTTGTCGCTTCTACCAGTTTCGCATGAGTGACCAGTCGGTCTATCGAACAGGTTTTCTCGGGGTAAGCTTCCATTGTTGATCCTAATCTGAATAAAAAATCTTATTGTACACCAAGCAATCCGGTCTTGTAGCAACTGGAGTCGGCCATTTTCCCTGTCGCTTCAACTAATTTTGAGGTTGGTCGATAACAAGATATAAAAACTTTATTTAGAGGCAAAACTAATGATCATAAAAAGTTCCGCCATCCAGTTAAATAGCCAACATCAATTTTTAAAGAGTTTTCAAGAGTCCGAGTCGCTACGAGTCTGGACAACCCCAGTCCAGAGCAGGGCGAATACTAAAGGGCAGCAGGGAGACACGGTTAGCCTAAGCGATTTCGCTAAAACGCTGAAAACCGATACACAATCATTGGATGTTAGCAACTCGCTTGATGCTAATCAAAGCGTTCAATTGCTCATTGTAAAACACTTGGTTAAATCAATAACCGGGCGGGATTTTAAACTGTTTTCGCCGACTGAATTGACGACCAGTACCGGCAATGAAAGCACAAACATCGAGATAACAATAACGCCCCCTCCGCCTGCAAATCAACCGCCGTCAGCGGGATTCGGCCTTGTTTACGAACATCATGCCGCTTATCAGGAATCTGAAAGCACCAGCTTTTCTGCAACCGGCTCAATCAAAACTCAAGACGGAAAAAGTATCGATTTTTCCGTTCAATTGAACATGAGTCGCGAATTTAGTCTGGAAACAAACCTTTCCATCACTGCTGGCGATCCCGAAAAGAAAGTCGATCCTCTAGTGATCAATTTTGACGGCAATGCAGCGGAACTGTCGCAAACACGCTTTGCATTCGATATCGATGCCAACGGTACGCCTGAACAAATCGCCACGCTAAAACCGGGCGGCGGCTTCCTGGCATTGGATAAAAATAAGGACGGCGTTATTAACAACGGTTCTGAACTGTTCGGCCCGAATTCCGGCAACGGCTTTGCAGAGCTGGCTAAGTATGATAGCGACAACAATGGTTTTATCGACCAGTCCGACCCGATCTATAACAGTTTAAGAATCTGGCAGCGGCACGAAGACGGTAGTCAGCAACTTATTGCGTTGGGAGATAAAAACATAGGCGCTATCTATCTGGGGCACGCCACCACGCCGTTTCAGTTGCGCACCGCTGATAACAAATCGCTGGGGGAAGTTACCGATACCGGCGTTTATTTAACGGAAGGCGGCAAAACCGGAACCATTCAGCAAATTAATTTGAGTGCATAAAGTTGTTGAGGTAGGTATTCGTACTGATAAACCTGATAGGCATATTTTGCTAACCTATAGGTGACAAGAAGGGCTGGATGCCATGTTTTGTCGCATTATCTCTCTTACAAAGACCACCTGGGCTTAATCCCCCTTTCTCTCTGAGGTGGTCTTTTTTTTGATGGCTATCCTGCTTGGGATCATCACACGATTGCTTTCCTTATTCCCGCAACCCCACCCCTTATTGCCTGTGTTTTTTACGATCAGAATGGGATGTCATCATCATACGGTGCATCAAAATTATCATGGCTAGGCGCTTGTTGGGCGGATGGTTGGCTTTGTGCTTGATAGCTTTGCTGAGACGGCTGGCTTGACTCGTTTCTTTTGCCGACCAAGTCGATAATGTTGGCGTTAAGTTCCAAGCTGGTTTTAGTGGAGCCGTCTTGTGCCCGATATTCGCTTTGACTCAGTTCACCCGAAACAAACACCTGTTGGCCTTTTTTTAGGTAATTTTGCAGCTGTCCTTCGGCGCGCTTGCCCCACACTGCACATCTGATCCATAGTGTTTGCTGCTTGTCGCCAAAGCCGATATTGTTGGCTACGGTAACGTTCAATACTGCCTGACCTGACGGCAAATACCTGACTTCTGCATCACGGCCGACTGTACCGGTAAAACTAAATACATTGCTCATTTTTGTTCCATTCAAGGTTAAATAAATAATAGGGCTATTATCGACGGGTTCCAGCAAAAAGAAAATGCCAAACCTCGGATCGGTTCTAATTATTGCCTGGCAAGATCCAGTTGCTTAACAGAATAGTGCGACGCGCACCGCTTCGTTGAGATTAGGAGCAAGGATAAGGATTTTTGCATCCCAACCTTGCGCTTCGGTTAATGAAAGAACGTGTCGTCTTCGCTATCGCTGTCCGGCAAGGGTTCACCCGGAATCCTCTTTTCTTCCATTGCCCATTCCCCCAAGTCAATCAACTTACAGCGTTCGGAGCAGAAGGGTTTGGATAATTGCTCAGGAACCCAGGGTACAGGGCAGCCGCAGTTAGGGCACTTTACAATCAGCGGTTTGTCGGATGCCGACATCAGAACAGGCAGCAGGTTAAGGAAAAGGGAATATCGTCAGGACTTTGTGTGGGGCGTTTGTTGTCGGAAGACGGCGCCATGAACCGGATGGTGCAACGGTGTTTGCCGCCGCTGATTTCTGCAAAGCAGTGGATGGATTTATCCAGGGTTACTTTAAGCAGTTGGTGGGGCTGATTGGTGTCCAGCAGAAATTGAAAAAAACCGGCTTCAGCAACCTCTTGAGTAGGCGAGCTGCAATTACGTATAAAATTAAGGATCAGGTCAATCGCGGTACGAATGTCGGCAAATGGGCTGATCCAATGTTCCATATCTCTTAAGCGAATGGCTTCATCCTGCTCCAGCCAGTAATGAAATTCGGGTAAATCGAATGAACAGGTTCCGCCAGGGATGGAGCTGCGTTGGGCTATGCTCTGGAATAAGTCGCTTTCCATGACATGGGTGCCGATTTTTCCGTTGGTGGCATAGAGTTTTTTGCTGGTTTGATTTAATTGGCTAAGCAGTTCTTCCAGCTTTTGGGTGTCGACGCTCTGGTTGTTGGCGATTTTATTCAGCACGTTGGCATGGCGGTCCAGCTCTTTCAGTATTTCCGATTTCAGGTCATTGCGTCTGAAAATGGTCATGATGTCGAGCAGCGCGCTAAGTGCGGCGCGTTTATCGGCGACCGTCTCTCCTGCTAAGAAATGGTTGAATTGCTGGAAAAGCTGTTCTAGCCGTATGAAAACCCGAATGCGTTCATTGAGTGGAAATTCATAGGTAATGGTATTCACAGACAAATTAATCCCGGCAGGCGCTGATTGAAAGATACAAATTGTGCAGTTTTTTTACCTGTTCTGCAAGTCTATAATCAGTATCCGAGTTATCAATCAGGTCATCGGCTTGGGCTTTCCTGAAAGCGCGCGATACCTGGCTGTCAATTATGGATTGTATTCTTTCAGGGGAGAGGCTATCCCGCAGCTTAACGCGTTCAATCTGCGTTTCAACAGGGCAGTCGATAACCAGTGTCCGGTCAACAAAATGCGTCATGCCGGTTTCGAATAATAATGGAATACTGATAATGCAATAGGGAGCGGCGGGCAGCTGTTCAAGTTCAGCTTGCAGGGTTTTATAGATTAAGGGGTGAAGTATCGATTCAAGTTTTTGCTTCTGCTTCAGGTCCGAAAAAACCTGTTCCCTGAGATTTTTTCTATTCAATGAGCCATCCGGATTGAGGATGGCAGTGCCAAACGCGAGCTGTATCTGCGTTAGTGCAGGTTGTCCTTTTTCGACCAGCCGATGGGCTATTTTGTCGGCATCCAGCACCGGGACATTTAGGTCGGCGAAAATCCTGGCAACCGTCGATTTTCCACAGCCTATGCCGCCGGTGAGCCCGACTTTCAGCATGATCTTACAGGCCTACGGTTGTCAAATAAAGTTGGTTGAGGTCATTTCCCCATAACAGCGCGATCCAGCCGGCGGCGGCTAAATAGGGACCAAAGGGGATGGGTACGTTATGGTCGTGTTTGACAAAAACGATCATACCTACCCCAATGACCGCCCCGACCAGTGACGATAATAAAATAATAATCGGCAGGTATTGCCAGCCCAGCCAAGCGCCGAATAAAGCCAGCAATTTGAAATCGCCATAACCCATGCCTTCTTTGCCGGTCGCCAGTTTAAACAGATGAAAAACGGCCCAAAGAGCCAGATAGCCGGCAACAGCGCCGATGATGCTGGCGTGGGCGTCAGTATAGACATTAAACAGACTCAGACACATGCCCAGCCAAAGCATAGGTAGGGTGATGGAGTCGGGTAGTAACTGATGGTCGATATCAATGAAGATTAACGCAATCAACGACCAAGTCAGCAACAGGGCAAAAACGGCTTGAGGCGTGTAGCCGAAATGCCAGGCCACTATGACTGAGCTTACCGCGGTGAAGGCTTCTATGATCGGATAGCGCATCGAAATGTGGCAGCCGCATGTTGCGCACCGACCTCTTAAAAAAAGATAACTGATGACTGGAATGTTCTGGTAAGGCTTGATAGGGGTATTGCAGCCGGGACAGCGGGATAAAGGCAAAATCAGGTTAAAGGGTTCTTCTTCCTGTGCAGATTCCGGATTGAGTTGCAGATATTCTGTACATTCCTTACGCCATCCGCGCTGCATCATGACCGGCAATCTATAGATGACAACATTGAGAAAGCTCCCAACAAGCAAACCTGTGACACCGGCCAGAGTTGAAAACAGAGCGGGTATATTTAAGAGTAAACTAAGCTGCTGCATCTGTGTGTTTTTGAGAGTTGATATTCTAGGGCACTTTTGTAAGTGCTTAATGTGACAGTCTTCTTAAACTGACTTAAAACAAGACAGCTTGAGTCGTTAGTGGTGTTTATTAAATTTGCGTCACCTTTAGCCGACCGCCGCGCCCATTTTGAAAATGGGTAAATACATCGCAACAACCAGGCCGCCGACTAAAATACCTAAAATAGCCATAATAATGGGCTCCATTAAGGCGCTCAAATTGTCGACAAGATTGTCGACTTCTTCGTCAAAAAAATCGGCAACTTTCAATAGCATGGAGTCCATTGATCCTGACTCCTCGCCGATAGCTACCATTTGTATCACCATGTTCGGCCAAAGATCAGCTTGCTGCATGGCAAACTGAAGCCTTTGTCCGGTTGCCACCTCTTCGCGCATTTTCAAAACGGCTTCGGTGTAGATAATGTTGCCGCAGGCACCGGCAACCGACTCCAGCGCCTCTACCAACGGTACCCCCGCTGCGGACATGGTGGCTAAGGTTCTGGCAAAACGCGCAACGGCAGACTTGTTTAAAATAATCCCGACTATTGGTAGTTTTAACAAAGCCTTATCCAGGAAATGATTAAACGGTCTGGAGCGTTTTTTAAAATAGCTAAATGTGTAAACGGTGCCGACAACAACACCAACAACAACATACCACCACGCTTGCATCCATTCAGACATGTGGACAACCATCTTAGTGAAGGCGGGCAAGTCTGCGCCAAAGCTTTTGAACATGTCGGCAAATACCGGTACCACAAAAATCAGCAAGATAGTGGTGACGATAAAGGCCACGACGATGACGGCGATCGGATAGGTCAGCGCCTTTTTGATCTTTTTCTTCATCGACTCGGTTTTTTCTTTGTAGGTGGCGATTTTATCCAGCAGGGTTTCCAATACCCCTGCCTGTTCGCCAGCTTCGACCAAGTTACAAAATAATTCATCAAAATACAGCGGTCTTTTGTTAAGGGCTTCGGCTAAGGTGTCACCGCCCTCAATATCCGCTTTAATGCCCAATAGTAGGCTCTCCATGCTTGCATTGTCGTGGCCTTTGCCGACAATATCGAAGGACTGAACTAAAGGAACCCCCGCTTTTAGCATGGTGGCTAATTGTCGGGCAAAAATAGCTATATCGCCCGGCGTTATTTTCTGAACTTTTTCGGAGAACAGCGGTTTGGGTTTTTTCTTGAATTTAATAACACGATAGCCTTGTCGCCGCAGTTCAGCTTTTGCAATAGCTTCGCTTTTTGCCGAGATTATTCCTCCGGCTTTCTTTTTGGTTTTGTCGGTTCCGGCCCAGACGAAATCGATCTGATCAGCTTGTTCTGCCATCTTTATTCCTTGGTGATACGGTCAATTTCTTCCAGGCTGGTCATGCCCATGCGCACTTTATTTAATCCTGACCTGCGTAAATCATTGAAACCTTCGGCCAGGGCGCACTCCGCCAGTTGATCGGTGTTGCCCCCGTTGAGTATAAGAGTACGCATTTTATCGGTCAGCGTCAGGACTTGGTAAACACCGACCCGGCCTTTATAACCATTGGTGCAATGTTCGCAGCCCACCGCTCTGAATATTTTAAGGTCGCGCAACTCTTCCTGTTTAAAACCTGCATCGAGGAGGACTTTATCGGGAAAGTCGGCGGGAACTTTGCAGTGTTCACAAAGCCGTCGGCCCAAACGTTGCGCCATAATCAAGTTGACTGCAGCAACAATGTTGAACGGCGGTATTCCCATTTGCAGGAGCCGGTTTAAGGTTTGCGGCGCATCATTAGTATGTAGGGTTGATAATACCAAATGTCCCGTTTGTGCAGCTTTAACAGCGATTTCGGCGGTTTCCAAATCACGGATCTCACCGACCATGATGATGTCAGGGTCCTGCCGTAAAAAAGCGCGTAAGGCGCTGGCAAAGGTCAGGCCTGCTTTGGGATTCATGTTGACCTGATTGATGCCCTCCACGGTAATTTCCACAGGGTCTTCGGCCGTGGAGATATTGCGTTCCATGGTATTGAGAATATTCAAGCCCGTATACAGTGAAACCGTTTTACCGCTTCCCGTTGGCCCCGTGACCAGCACTAAGCCGTAGGGCTTATTAATAGCCTCAAGGAAAATCCGTTGTTGATCCGGTTCAAAACCCAGTTTTTCGATACCCAGTTGGGCGCTGGTAGGGTCCAAAATACGCAATACGACTTTTTCGCCGAACAGCGTAGGACAGGTATTGACCCGGAAATCAATCGCACGGTTTTTGGATAAGGTCATTTTAATACGGCCGTCCTGCGGAACCCGGCGTTCGGCAATATCCATTTTGGACATGACCTTCAGACGGGAGACGAGTCTGCCGGCGATGCTGGGTGGAGGGGAGGCAACTTGGCGGAGTATGCCGTCCGATCTATAGCGGATGCGGAACGTTTTTTCGTAGGGCTCCATGTGTATATCGGACACCCCTTGTTTTATGGAGTCGAGCAGTATTTTATTAACGTAACGCACTATAGGCGCATCATCAATATCTGCAGTGATAGCATCGGTTTTGGTGGTATCTTCTTCGCCCCCGGTGATATCCAGGTTTTCCAGATCCTCATCAAGCATATCGGTCATTGAAGTATCGGCGGCCTCTAAGGCGGCTTCAATGGCTTTGATAAGCTTGTCTTCTTCAACCAGAATGGCTTCGGGATTAAGGCGGCTGTGGAACTTGATGTCATCCAGCGCGTGAAAGTCGGTCGGGTCGGAAACTGCGACAAACAGCGTTTTGCCCCGCACGAACAGGGGGAGCGCATGGCATTTGCGGATCAGCTTTTCATTGACCAGATTGATAGGGAGTCTACGGTAGTCAATGGCATCCAGGTCAAAAAAAGGTACGCCAAATTCTTTTGAGGCTTGGGACGCCAATGCTTTGCTGTTAATGAGCTTATTGGCAACCAAGTAGCGTATTAACGGGATTTGATTTTTTTGTGCTTCCCGGCTATGGATTTGCGCATCGGCCTCAGTTAGCAAACCTTTCTCAATCAAGCATCGTGTAAGTCCACTAAATTGTAAATCTGTTGATGCGGTATTCATAGGATGGTTGCGTTGTCAGATGTTTAAGCAAATATAGGTGAAAAAGGGAGAAGGTACAAGGTGAAAGGTACAAGGTAAAAATTTAACCTTTAACCTTGCACCTTTCACCTGTTGTTCTTATAACGCTCTGATTTTACGCTGCTGCTCTTCAAGATTGTTTAGCATTGAACGCAATTCGGACAGCTTGGCTTTTTCTTTATCGATAACTTCCGGCGGCGCCTTATCGACAAACGCCGGGTTATTCAACTTGCCTTCGACTCTAGGCAGGTCGTTATTGATTTTTTGTATTTCTTTTTCCAGTCGCGCCAGTTCCGCTTCCTTGTCGATTAAGCCCGCCATTGGGATCAGGATTTTCATCTCGCCGACTAAGGCCATCGCCGATTCCGGCGCGGCTTCGGTGCAGGTTAACCAGATGATCGATTCCAGCTTGCCCATTTTCCGTAAATAAAGCTGGTTGTTGTTCAAGCTTTGCTGGTCGGTATACGTGCCGTTTTGCAGTAACACCGGCAGTGGCTTGCTGGGGGCGATATTCATTTCGCCGCGAATACGGCGCACACCCAGAATAAAACTCATCACCCAGTTGATTTCGTTGATAGCGCTGCTGTCAATTTGCGCTTCATCGGCAATCGGGTAGGGTTGCAACATGATGGTATCGGTATGCACCCCATCATTGGCGACAATGCCCGCCAACGGCGCGACCCGTTGCCAGATTTCTTCGGTGATAAACGGCATAATCGGATGCGCCAAACGTAAAATCGATTCCAGAACCGTCAGCAGGGTTTTGCGCGTGCCGCGTTGCAGCGCCGCATTATCAGATTGCAGGGATATTTTCGCCAGCTCCAGATACCAGTCGCAGTACTCATTCCAGGTAAATTCATAAATGGCCTGTGCAGCCAGATCGAAGCGGTAGTTTTCAATGGCGCTGCTGGTTACAGCCGTTACCTGATGCAGTCGGGAGGTAATCCAGCGATCCACCTGGCTGTATTGGCAAGGTGCGTCGGATAAACCGTTATCCTGTTCCTCAGTGTTCATCAGCACGTAACGCGCCGCGTTCCACAGTTTGTTGCAGAAATTGCGGTAGCCTTCGGTGCGGGCAAGGTCGAAACGAATATCCCGCCCCGTCGATGCCAGCGAAGCAAAGGTAAAACGCAATGCATCGGTACCGTAAGACTGGATGCCGTCGGGGAAATGCTTGCGCGTATCCTGCTCGATTTTCTTTGCCAAATGCGGCTGCATCATGCCTGAAATGCGTTTTGCTACCAAAGCTTCCAATTCTATGCCGTCGATGATGTCAATCGGATCGAGCACGTTGCCTTTGGATTTGGACATTTTTTGTCCTTCGGCATCGCGCACCAAGCCGTGGATGTAGACTTCCTTAAACGGCACCTCGCCCTGGAATTTCAGTCCCATCATAATCATCCGGGCCACCCAGAAGAAAATGATGTCGAAGCCTGTCACCAGCACACTGGTCGGATAATGTTTGGCTAATTCCGGGGTTTGCTCCGGCCAGCCCAACGTGGAAAAAGGCCATAACGCCGATGAAAACCAAGTATCCAGCACATCCTCGTCTTGCTTAAGCGCAAAGTCGTCGGGCAGCTTATGTTTGGCGCGAACGGCCCGTTCAGAGTTGCCGACATAAACATTGCCCAGCTCGTCATACCAGGCAGGGATACGATGGCCCCACCAGATTTGCCGGGAGATGCACCAGTCCTGGATATTGCGCATCCACTCAAAATAGGTGTTTTTCCAATTGTCGGGTACAAACTTGATGTCGCCGTTTTCAACGGCCGCAATCGCAGGTTCCGCCAGCGGCGCGACCTTGACATACCATTGGTCGGTCAATAGCGGTTCGATGACGCTGTTGGTGCGGTCGCCGCGCGGCACCATCAGCTTGTGATCGGCGATTTTTTCCAACAAGCCTGCCGCATCGAGATCGGCGACTATCTGTTTGCGCGCTTCAAAGCGATCCAGGCCGCAGTATTTGACCGGAATCAGGCCCATTTCGCCTTCATCGTTGCTGCGTATTGCGGCGTCAACGGTAAAAAGGTTAATCAAGCCGCCATGCGGCAAATCCTGAATAACCGAGTTATGACGGTGGCGCGACCAAACCTCGTAATCGTTAAAATCGTGGGCAGGGGTGATTTTGACGCAACCGGTACCGAATTCAGGATCGACATACTCGTCGGCTATAATCGGAATGCGGCGGCCGGTCAGCGGCAGTTCCACGAATTCACCGAGCAGATGTTTATAGCGCTCGTCATTGGGGTGTATCGCGACCGCCGCATCGCCAAACATGGTTTCAGGACGGGTCGTGGCGACGATCAAATGCCCCTGGCCGTTTGATAGCGGATAACGCAAATGCCACATGAAGCCGTTTTCTTCTTCCGACAACACTTCCAGATCAGAGACGGCGGTATGCAAAACCGGATCCCAGTTGACCAAACGCTTGCCGCGATAAATCAGGCCCTCTTCATACAAGCGGATAAACACTTCCTGAACCGCATCGGACATGCCCTCGTCCATCGTGAACCGCTCTTTATTCCAGTCCAGCGAAGAACCCATGCGCCGCAACTGGCGGGTAATCGTGCCGCCCGATTCTTCTTTCCATTGCCAGACTTTTTCCAGGAATTGTTCGCGACCCAAATCATGGCGGGTCTTGCCTTCCGCGTTACATAAACGCTCCACCACCATTTGCGTGGCGATACCCGCATGGTCGGTGCCCGGCTGCCACAAAGTGCTGTAGCCTTTCATGCGGTGGTAACGGGTCAGCGCATCCATGATGGTATCCTGGAACGCATGGCCCATATGCAAACTGCCGGTGACATTGGGCGGTGGAATCATGATGCAATAGGATTCGCCTTCCGGCTTGGCTGCAAAATAGCCTTTTTCTTCCCAGGTTTGATACCAGCGTTGTTCGATTGAATGCGGGGCGTATGTTTTTTCCATGGATGGGGCGCTCTGTTTTTATAAGAAGTTGATGCGTAAGGTACTTTAATTTTATTGCCAATCTTTATGCGTAGTGATCTTCATGCCAGACTGCTGATACTGGCGATAGCGGTTCCTGCCCGCTGCTTTGGTTGTTTCGCTATTATCCAGTATTTCAAGAATGCGTTCGGTTTGCGATTCTACATTGGGGTAATGCGAAGACAGGTTGAACAGGGTTTTCTGCCAGTGCTCGGGGGCATTCAGCGATCCGATCAGGATGACTTTCTCAATATCGGGCGGCTCGCCGGTATATATCTGATGCGGAATAAAACTGCCTGCCCTGAAAGTCCAGAGCAGGTCGTCTATGGTTCGGCTTTGTTCGGCGCCATCGGTCAGCACATAACAAAAACTGCCGCTACGGTAAGCCTTTTCGATCAGCTTGCAGGCAAACAGATACCTGTCTTCCAGCGATTCTGTCGGCAGTATGTAAAAGCTGACTTCAGCCACTTACGCTATGCGCTCGGCTAATCAGGTATTGCAGCAATAACGGCACAGGGCGGCCGGTTGCGCCTTTGGTTGGGCCGGTGCGCCAAGCGGTGGCGGCGACGTCCAGATGCGCCCAGCGGAATTTTTCGGCAAAGCGCGCCAGGAAACAGGCCGCAGTGATGGTGCCCGCGTCTTTGCCGCCGGAATTGCTCATGTCGGCGAAATTGGATTTAAGCAGTTCCTGATATTCTTCCCATAGCGGTAAACGCCAAGCGCTGTCGTTGGCGATTTCGCCGGCCGTAACCAGCTCGTTACATAAGGCATCGTCATTGCCGAGTACGCCCATGGCTACGCGGCCCAAAGCGACGCCAACCGCGCCGGTCAGCGTGGCGATGTCTATCACCACCTCGGGGTTGTAGCGTTCCGCATAAGTTAAGGCGTCGCACAGCAACAGGCGGCCCTCGGCATCGGTATTCACTATTTCAATGGTTTTTCCTGACATGCTGGTCACAATATCGCCCGGTTTGTTGGCATCGCCGTCGGGCATGTTTTCCGATGACGGAATCAGGCCGACGATGTTCAGCGGCAGCTGCATTTGCGCTACGGCGAGCAAGGTGCCCAGAACACTGGCGCCGCCGCACATGTCGTATTTCATTTCCTCCATACCAGCAGCCGGTTTTAATGAAATGCCGCCCGCGTCAAAGGTCAGGCCTTTGCCGATCAGTACAATAGGCTTGGCGTCTTTATTGCCGCCTTGATAACTCAGGGTGATTAGTTTTGCCGGTTGGCGACTGCCGCGCGAGACCGACAGAAAAGAGCCCATGCCCAAAGACGCTATGTCGGATTCTTCCAGAATTTTAACGTCCAGGCTGGCGTATTTTTTACTCAGCGCTACAGCCTGTTCGGCAAGATAGGTCGGCGTACAGATGTTGCCCGGCAAATCGCCCAGGTATTTGGTCAAGTCCATGCCTTCGGCAACAGCCTTGCCTTGCAGCAATCCGGTCTGGGCTGAAGCGCGCTCGGTTTCCGGCGCGGCAATGGCGATTTTTTGCAGCTTGCTTTCGGTTTCCTTATCGGACTTGGTGTGGGTGAACTGATAGGCGGCATCGTTAAAAACTTCGATGATATGCCGCGACTTCCATTGCCAGTCGCGGTTTGTCACATCGCATTCCGCCAGGCAGCAGACGACCGATTTGATTTGCGGTTTTTTCAGGTTGTTGACTGCAGACAGCAAGGCTTTTTTGTAGTTTTTGCCGGATAAAGGCTTGTTCTCGCCCAGACCGACCAACAGAATGCGTTCAATCTTGCTGCCTGGAACCGCATTGATTAACACGGTTTCGCCGTTTTTCCCGCTCAGGTCGCCGCGGCTGACGATGTTGTTAATCAGTCCGTTGGTGCTGTTGTTGAGGGCGGTTGCCGATGGGCTGAGTTGTTGGTCTTGATAAACACCGACAATAACACAATCGCATTGCAGTTCTTCTAATGGCGCGGTTTCTATTGAATAGTCCATGACTTAACTCCGTTATTTGTTGAATAGAGCATTATCTTGAGCGGGCTGGAATGGGGCGCTGCAAGATGGGCCGTTTAGCCGGGATTATACAACACAAATATCGGTTTTTGATTGGGTAGGTAGGGTTGGCGGTAAATTGGATTTTATTGATTTACCACGAAGACGCGAAGAACACGAAGTTTTTACTCATGCCCCTCTGAAAGTAGGTTGGTTTTTAAAGAGATAAAATTACGGATTTCCGCTAACGCCCCTGAGCTGAGAGGGTGCAATAATTATTGTTGAATACTTATAACGTTCGAATTCACCGGCAACTTAAGTTATCCGGTGCAATGAGGAGCTAGGTCTATTTAGCATGGGGCTTCCAATTAGGGTCGCAATTAATGTTGTATTTCTTCGAATCAAGATTGAGCCTTACCCATGCCTTGAATGCCAGAACAATGTCTTTCTGTTGGCCCGCAAGGATGACGTAATTTACTAGGGCCTTTAGTATTGCTCCAAGCGCACATTCTTCCGGTTCCAAGTCGATGAAACCATCATCGTCATCATCCATATGTTTGATCTGGTTGATAAACAACGCGTCGTTCATGCATTTGCCGTGAGCCTCCCTTGTTTCATTTGCACCACCGCGCTCAAGTTCGCACTTTAGCGACAGTTCCGTGAAGTTTTTCTGCTCATGATTTATGACTAGACGTGAGAGGATCACGTCGGCGGCACCCGCGAGCGAAATGACTGAAAACCTATCGCCACCACTGACAAACAAGCCAATTGCGGTCTCGAGTTGGTTTTCGGCAAGCTCGAAGCGGCTATAGGACTTGAGAGTCACTTCGGTTTCATCCTGTCGGGTGCGATCTTGAACTTCTCCATTAGTGCTGGGCCATCGGTGTTCTCCCAGACCCAGCTAAAGAATGCTTTGACGAATGGCTCGTCTTGCCCGTTCAGGGATACGTAGTCCGATAATGCTCGACTAAGTGCGTCAACTGCTTGCTTCTCGAGGTCAAGTTCAACAGTGTCTGGATCGTCCTTGGAAAGGTGTTTGTGAGCGATGACGCCGAGCTTTTTGTCGATGTGGTGAGAGTAGGACTTCCGCTTTGGCGTGTAGCCAACGAGTTCGCAGTGAACTCTTCGCGCATAATCCACAAAGGGTTCTTTGCCGGCTCGCTTGACGAGTGTATCGAGTATTCCGCTTGCTGCTCCTGCGAGTGTGATGACCGACGAGTGATCCAATCCGCGTAAGAAGATGCCGACAGCCGTTAGCAGCTGAAGTCTTGCAACATCGTGTTTGTGAAACCGCGCCATAGATACGATCTAAAGGTCTAACGAAAATGCGACATTGAATGTCTTGCAAAAATCCGAATTTGTTGTGTATTTTTCATAAACTTAACTAATTTGATGGTTTTAATTGAACGCTATAAGGGGTATTGCTTCTACGGAGCTCTCACCAATTGCAACGCCATAAGGTTTTTGTTAGCAGGTATCACTAAAGCCAATGCTAGGGGCTTTTATTAATCCGTTGATGGGGATTGGACATACTTGCAGTTTTTTAGTACCAATTAACAGCTTATAAAGGCGTCTTCTTAAGTCTAATAAAGATATGGGTATATAAACTTTGGGCTTTCAAATCAATCAAACATGGCATAGAGCGTTGCGAGATAATTTGTAACTAAATCATCATCTTCGGCTGGAGCCCAGGGTGCTTGCTCTTCAGCTTTAAGTGGGACAAATGGCCCGGCTTTAGCTTCAAAGAA
>Ga0208789_1000917_pt1 | contig 20937 bp, 15 predicted proteins | sample Methanotroph_Enr_FD_187368 | JGI IMG/M metagenome (GOLD analysis project Ga0208789, IMG submission 187368) | Enriched soil microbial communities from Old Woman Creek wetland in Ohio, USA - Methanotroph_Enrichment_5 (SPAdes) (version 2) | ecosystem: Environmental > Terrestrial > Soil > Wetlands...
CGGGAAGCCCTGAACCTGTTGATCCAGGCCCGCCGGACCCAACCGAACAATCCCATTCTGCTCACCGGCCTCGTCTACGCGGCCCGGGGCGCGGGCCTGCTCCCCCTGGCCCGCCGGGCCATGGATCTGCGGGACAACCTCGCCTTCTCCGAGTACCTGCCCCAGGCGGTGGACATCACCTGCCTCTACACGGGGGATATCCCGCGCTTCGAGGCCAGTCTCCAGGACCGCCCGGGCCACCTGCGGAACACCACCGGCGTGCTGGCCTTCTACCGGGGCTACCTGGCCCTGGTGCAGGGGGACCGCGCACGGGCCCATGCGGAATTCGCCGCCGCGCGCCAGGCGCCCCGTGGCTACCCCAACATCGTCCGCCTCAGCGAGGTCTTCGACCTGATTCTGGAGGGCCGCAGGGACGAGGCCTGGAAGGCGTTGCGGGCCTTCGACCAGGAGCGCCTGGGCATGCGGGAGCCCGATGGGGAGTTCACCATCCGGCTGGCGGAGGCCTATGCCCTCCTCGGGGACCGGGCCAGCGCCATGGAGATGGCGACCCGCGCCTTCGCCCGGGGCTTCGGCTGCACCGCCTGGTACGAACGTAGTCCGATGCTGACGCCCCTCCGGGGCCTGCCCCGGTGGAAGGCCCTCCTGCAGCACCTGCGCGAACGGCAGAGCCTCATGGAGGACACCTTCCCGGCGAGCCTGGTGGAGAGCCCGGACTGAGAAACCCGCCGTTCCGGCCTGGCCCGGGGGCCCGGTAGACTGGAGGTTCGCCCGATCCGAGGGGGGGAAGCCATGTCCACCGCCACCGTGCCCGCCACCCAGCCCAGCGCCCAGGGGGCCCCGCCGGAAGGCTACGTCCCGAAGCACAAGGTCCGCTTCGTGACGGCCGCCAGCCTCTTCGACGGCCACGATGCCAGCATCAACATCATGCGCCGCATCCTGCAGGCCACCGGCTGCGAGGTGATCCACCTGGGGCACAACCGCGCGGTGCAGGACATCGTGGAGACGGCCATCCAGGAGGATGCCCAGGGCATCGCCATCTCCAGCTACCAGGGTGGCCACGTCGAGTATTTCAAGTACATGGTGGACCTCCTCCGGGAGCGCGGCGCCGGCCATGTGCAGATCTTCGGCGGGGGCGGGGGCGTCATCGTCCCCGCCGAGATCCGCGAGCTGGAAGCCTACGGCGTGGCGCGCATCTACAGTCCGGAGGACGGCCGCCACATGGGCCTCCAGGGAATGATCGACGACATGGTCGAACGCTGCGATTTCGACCCGCGCGAGAAGCCCGCGGCGCTGCCGTTGGCCCGGAGGATCACCGAGATCGAGCTTGGCGCCGCGGGTGTCTTTGAAAAGCCCGCGAAGACGGTTCCCGTCCTCGGCATCACGGGCACCGGCGGGGCCGGCAAGTCCTCCCTCATCGACGAGCTCCTGCGGCGCTTCCTCGTGGACTTCCCGGACAAGCGGGTGGTGGTGCTCAGCGTGGACCCCTCCAAGCGCAAGACGGGCGGCGCGCTGCTGGGCGACCGCATCCGCATGAACGCGCTCTACCATCCGGAGCTGTCCCCGCGCGTGTTCATGCGCAGCCTGGCCACGCGCAGCGCCGCCCACCGCGCCACCAGCGAGGCCCTGGTTTCGAGCATCTCCGCCGCCAAGGCCGAGGGTTGCGACCTGGTGATCGTGGAGACCGCGGGCATCGGCCAGAGCGACAGTGAGATCGCGGACATGGTGGACCTGTCCATGTACGTGATGACGCCGGAGTACGGCGCCGCCAGCCAGCTCGAGAAGATCGACATGCTGGACTTCGCCGATCTGGTGGTGCTGAACAAGGCCGACAAGCGCGGCGCCGAGGACGCCCTGAGGGACGTGCGCAAGCAGTACCAGCGGGCCCACAAGCGGTTCGGCCAGGCTCCCGAGGAGATGCCGGTCTACGCCACCTGCGCCAGCCAGTTCAACGATCCCGCCACCAACTGGCTCTTCGTGAACCTGGTGAAGGCCCTGGCCGCCAAGACCGGCCTGGCCTGGGAGCCGAAGCTGGAGGCGGAGCCCGGCGGGCCCCGCCGCGCCGCCATCATCCCCCCCGACAAGGTGCGCTACCTGGCGGAGATCGCCGACACGGTGCAGGGCTACAAGGCCTGGGCGCGCCGCCAGGCCGAGACCGCCGAGCTGGCCCACGCCCTGTGGACCAGCCTCGTCAGCCTGGGCGACCATGTGCCGCCCGCGGGAGCCTTCTACGGCGCCGCCCACCTCACGGAGGCCCTGGAGGGCGACCAGGGTGCCGCCATCCTGCTGCTCCGCCAGCGGTACCAGGAGCACCTGGGCGAGCTGCACGGCGAGAGCCGCCGGCTCATCCACGACTGGTCCGAGCTGAAGCGCAGCTACACCGAGCCCGAGAACATCTACGTGGTGCGGGGCAGGGAGATCCGCGCCGCGAACTACACGGCCTCCCTCAGCGGCTCCCTGGTGCCCAAGGTGGCCCTGCCGCCCTACTCGGGCTGGGGCGAGCTTCTGCGCTGGCAGCTGCTGGAGAACCTGCCGGGCCGCTTCCCCTACACCGCAGGGGTCTTCGAATACAAGCGCGCCGGGGAGGATCCCACCCGCATGTTCGCAGGCGAGGGCACGCCGGAGCGCACGAACAAGCGCTTCCACTACGTGAGCAAGGGGCAGCCGGCGGTCCGCCTCAGCACGGCCTTCGACAGCGTCACCCTCTACGGCGAGGACCCCCACGTCCGTCCCGACATCTACGGGAAGATCGGCAACAGCGGCGTCTCCATCTGCACCGTGGATGACGCCAAGAAGCTCTATTCCGGCTTCGACCTCCTCTGCCCCACCACCAGCGTGAGCATGACCATCAACGGGCCCGCGCCCACCATGCTGGCCTTCTTCCTCAACGCCGCCATCGACCAGCGGGCCGAGGCCTGGCTGAAGGAGCACGGCCAGCTGGAGGCGGCCCAGGCGAAGATCGACGCGATGTACGCCGCCAAGGGCCTGGCGCGCCCCCGCTATGCCGGGTCTCTCCCCGAGGGGAACGGCGGGCTGGGCCTGGCCCTGCTGGGCGCCACCGCCGACGAGGTGCTGCCGGCGGACGTCTACGCGAAGCTCAAGGCCGAGGCCCTGCAGTCCGTGCGCGGCACCGTGCAGGCCGACATCCTCAAGGAGGACCAGGCCCAGAACACCTGCATCTTCAGCGCGGAGTTCAGCCTGAAGGTGATGGGCGACATCCAGCAGACCTTCATCGAGGAGAAGGTCCGCAACTTCTACTCGGTGAGCATCAGCGGCTACCACATCGCCGAGGCGGGCGCGAACCCCATCACCCAGCTGGCCTTCACCCTGGCCAACGGCTTCACCTTCGTCGAGTACTACCTGTCCCGCGGGATGCACATCGACGACTTCGCGCCGAACCTGTCCTTCTTCTTCAGCAACGGCCTGGATCCCGAGTACAGCGTCATCGGCCGGGTGGCCCGCCGCATCTGGTCCGTGGCCATGAAGGAGAAGTACGGCGCCAACGACCGCAGCCAGAAGCTGAAATACCACATCCAGACCTCGGGCCGCTCCCTGCACGCCCAGGAGATCGACTTCAACGACATCCGCACCACGCTGCAGGCCCTCTACGCGATCTACGACAACTGCAACAGCCTGCACACCAATGCCTACGACGAGGCGATCACCACGCCCACGGAGGAGAGCGTCCGGCGGGCCATCGCCATCCAGCTCATCATCAATCGCGAGCTGGGCCAGGCGAAGAACGAGAACCCGCTCCAGGGCTCCTTCCTCATCGAGCAGCTCACGGAGCTCGTGGAGGAGGCGGTGCTGGCCGAGTTCCGGCGCCTCTCCGACCGCGGCGGCGTGCTGGGGGCCATGGAGACCATGTACCAGCGCGGCAAGATCCAGGAAGAGTCCATGCACTACGAGCACCTCAAGCACAGCGGGGAGCTCCCCATCGTGGGCGTGAACACCTTCCTCAACCCTGCCCCGGCCGAAATGGGCGCCATCGAGCTCATCCGCAGCACCGAGACCGAGAAGCGGCAGCAGATCGACAACCTCGCCGCCTTCCACGCCCGCAACGCCGACCGCGCCACGGCCGCCCTGGCCCGCCTCAAGGACGTGGCCCGCGGGGGCGGGAACCTCTTCGGGGAACTGCTGGAGGCCGCCAAGGTCTGCAGCCTGGGCCAGATCAGCAGTGCCCTCTATGAAGTCGGCGGGCAGTATCGCCGGAACATGTAGATTCAATGATATGAATGCTTGATGCGCGGCAGGGGGGTCGGGAGATCCCGCGGCCTGCCTTGGGCCTCCGTTCCCGGCGGGCCCGGGATTTGCTAGGCCTTATCATGGAAGGACCATGATCCGACGCGGCCTGCTCATCCCGCTCGCCGCCCTGACCCTCGCGGCCGGGGCGCCGCGGTCGTTGCGGCCCGGCGCGACCTACCTCTACACCTACTACGATCCCCAGGGCCGCCTGGTCATCAACAACCTGCCCCCCAGCTTCATGCGGGGCCGGGGCCTGGTGCTGAAGCACGTGGGCGTGGGCCGGGTGCGCCTGGCCGTGACGTCCGCGGAGATGGCCAAGGCCCTCAAGAGCCCCGAGCTGATCGCCCTGGTGGACGAGATCGCCCAGTCCCAGGGTGTGGACATCTACCTGGCCCGGGCCATCATCCAGGCCGAGAGCGCTTTCAACTACAAGGCCCGTTCCCGGGCGGGGGCCCTGGGCCTCATGCAGCTCATGCCCTCCACGGCGGAGCGCTTCGGCGTGCTGGATCCCTTCGATCCCCGCCAGAACATCCTGGGCGGCGTGAAGTACCTGAAGTGGCTCCACGACTACTACCAGGGCGACCTCACCAAGGTGGTGGCCGCCTACAACGCCGGCGAAGGCGCCGTGAACCGGAACCACGGGATCCCCCCCTACCGGGAGACCCGGGCCTACGTGCCCAAGGTGCTGGACCTCTACCGCCGGAAGGCGGTGCAGCCCGATCCCAAGCTGGCCGGCAGCATGGCCCTGCTGCAGAAGGGGCGGGGTGGCTTCAAGGTGGACGAGCAGAAGACGGTGCCGGAGCCCACGGTCCAGCAGCGGGCCTCGACGCGCATCTACCAGTGGATGGACGCCCACGGCCGGCTCCAGATCAGCGACCAGCCGCCCCCGAAGGGCACCCCCGGCGTGAAGACCTTCGGCGATCCCTGAACCGCTACTTCCCCTCGCGGCGGACGTAGTCCTCCAGGGCGACGAGGGCCGCACGGAAGACGGCTTCCAGGGCTTCGGCGGTGCCTTCCGGGGCATCGGCGGATCCGCTCCGGCCCAGGATCTCCAGATCCGCGGCCAGGCCGCGGAGGACCTTGGCCCCGATGGCCCCGGCCCCGCCCTTCAGGGCATGGGCGGAGCGGGAGAGGGCCTCGGCATCCCGGGCCTCCAGGGCCAGCAGGATGTCCCGCAGGCGGCGCGGGGTGTCATCCCGGAAGATGACCGTCATCTCGGCCACCAGCCCGAAGCCGCCGTCATCCAGGTCCACCAGGTTCTGGAGGGTGGTGAGGTCCAGCAGGTCGGATGAAGGCATCGGGATCTCCGGGAACCATGCTGCAACAGGACGTCCGATCCGTCCAACGGGCAGCGCGGGGACGCCATCCTTGGTACGCTGGAGCCATGACCGAAACGGCCGCCATGACCCCCGCCGAACGGGCCCTCTCCCTGCTCTTCCGCAAGCTCCACCCGCACCTGGAGGACGCCGCCCATGCCCTGGCGAAGGGCGCCCCCCGGCGCGACCTGGAGCGGCTCCACCTGAAGCTCGTCGCGGCCCGGCTCAAGGTGGTGGAGGTCCTGGAGGCGGATTCCGGGGCCCTGGCGGAGGAGGATCCCCTGGGGGAGACGCTCGACACCCTGGCCGCCAACCTCACCCCCGTGGGCGAGAGCTACCGGCAGGCCCTCATCCTCACCCAGCTCTGCCTGGAGGAGGCCCCCGCCGACCTGCTGCCCCATGCCCCCGAAGGCTGCGTGGCCGGTTCCAGCTGGGGCCCCCGCATGGCGGACTTCCTGGCCCGGCTCGCCGATCCCGCCTTCCAGGCCCGGCGGCGCTGGGAGGGCATCGACGAGGAGATCGGCGAGACCGAGGAGGAGTAGCCCCCGCTCTCCCCGGAACGAAACGCGCCAACCGCAGAGAGCGCCGAGATGGGCAGGAGGTGTCCCCCCTGCGATCTCGGCGTTCTCTGCGGTGGGACAACAGTCTGGAGGTGCCGGGCCCCGGGGCCTCAGACCTCGGCGATGAGCTCGATCTCGACCTTGGCGCCGCGCGGCAGCGCCGCAACCTGCACGGTGCTCCGGGCGGGCTTGGCGCCGCCCAGGGCCTTCTCGTACACGGCGTTGAAGGCGGCGAAGTCCGCCATGTCGGTGAGGAACACGGTGGTCTTCACCACCCGGTCCCAGCCGGTGTTGGCGGCGGCCAGCACGGCGGCGAGGTTCTTCAGGACCTGCTCGGCCTGGGGCTCGATGGGGCCGGTCACCATCTCCATGGTCGCGGGGATGAGGGGGATCTGGCCGGAGGTGAAAAGGTGGCCGCCGGAGATCTGGGCCTGGCTGTAGGGTCCGATGGCCGCGGGGGCGTTCGGGGTCGAGATGGTACGCATGGGAACTCCTGGAATCCACAACTGCCAACTGCTCACTCGCCTATTGTCCGCCCTTCTTCCCCCAGCGCTTCTTCTTGTGCCGCCAGGCCCGGTTCGGGCGGGCGACGGGTTTCTGGAGGGGGGCGTCGAAGGGTGAGGCCTGGCTCTCGCCCTCCCCCTCATCTTCCTCCAGGCGGCCGGGGCCGTCCTCGATCTGCTGGTGGACCCACTGGGCCGTGCGGTGCATGAGGGCCGCCAGGCAGAGGCTGGCCTCGATGCGCGCGTGGGGCAGGGGCCCCAGCTGGGTGAAGACGGAGGGGTCGGGCGGGATGGCCCGGGGGATGGCGATCTCGGGGAGCGGCCCGGGCAGGGCGTCGTACGCCTCCTCGGGCAGGGGCGCCCAGCGCTGCGGCGCCTCCTGGTCCCGCCGCAGCAGGTCCCCCACGCTGAGCTTCTTCTTGGGGGGGCGGCCCCGCTTCTTCGGGGCGGCCACGGCGGCGGCATCCAGGGCGGCCTGGAGGGCCTGCAGCACCTCCTCGCGGGACTTGCCGCGGAGGTCGAAGAGCAGCCAGGGATCCCGGTCCAGGGCCTCGGCCATCACGTAGCACACGGCCGCCACGTGCTTGCAGGGGTTGGCCCAGTCGGGGCAGTCGCAGTGGGTCTGCAGCTCCTTGGGCACGCGGGGGTAGAGGCTGGCGCCCGCCTCGCGGAAGGTCTCGTCCAGCCCCTGGGGCATCTCGCCCGCCAGCAGGGAGGCCACGAAGCGGCTCTCCTGCGCGATGCGGGCCAGGGCCTTCTCCCACTGGGCGGGGGTGAGCGCGGGCAGCCCGAGGGTGACGTTGTAGGTCTTGCGGCCGTGGACCCGGGCCTGGATCTCCCCGGGCTGCACGCCGAAATGGGAGACGTGCCCCTCCTCCGCGTACTTCTTGCCGCGGGGCAGGCGGTTCTCGTAGTCGTCGCCCAGCTGCTCCAGGCCCTTGATCCAGAGGCGGCCCCACCAGGTGGCGCCGAAGCGGTCGGCGGTGGTGATCACGGCGCCACCTCCTTCGTCCGCCGCCGGGCCTTGGCCGGTGCCTCGGCCTCGCCCAGGTTCCCCTCATCGGCGTCCAGGAGCTCGGCGTCCGGATCGAGGGCCACCAGGCGGCGCAGGGCGTCGTCATCCAGTTCGGTGAGCCAGCCTTCGCCGGTGCCGACGACGCGGTCCGCGAGATCGCGCTTCGATTCGAGCAGGGCGTCGATCTTCTCCTCCAGGGTGCCGATGGTGACGAGCTTGTGGACCTGCACGTTCTTCGTCTGGCCGATGCGGTACGTGCGGTCCGTGGCCTGGTCCTCGACGGCGGGGTTCCACCAGCGGTCGAAGTGGAAGACGTGGGTGGCGGCGGTGAGGTTCAGGCCCACGCCCCCGGCCTTGAGGCTGAGGAGCAGCACGGGCGGGGAGTCCGGGTCCTCCTGGAAGGCCCGCACCAGCTCGTCCCGGCCCTCGCGGGTGGTGCCGCCGTGGAGGAAGGGCGGCTCGAAGCCCAGGGCCTCCTGGAGGTGCACCTGCAGGCGGTCGCCCATCTCCCGGAACTGGGTGAACACCAGGGCGCGCTCCCCGGCCTCCAGCACCTCCTCCAGCATCTCGGTGAGGCGGTCCAGCTTGCCGCTGCGGCCCCGATAGGGCCCCTGCTGCTTGAGGAACTGGCTCGGGTGGTTGCAGATCTGCTTGAGGTGGGTGAGCAGGGCCAGGATGCGGCCCCGGCGCTCGATGCCCGTGGCGGCGGCCAGCTCCTCGTCCATCTTCTCGACGCGGTACTGGTAGAGCTCGGCCTGCTCGCGGCTGAGCGTCGTGAAGACCTTCATCTCCTGCTTCTCCGGCAGATCCTGGATGATGGCCTTGTCGCTCTTCAGGCGGCGCAGGATGAAGGGCCCGATGCGCTGGCGCAGCTCCTGGGCGGCGTCGGGGTCGCGGTACTTCTCGATGGGCGTGGCGAAGCGCTCCTTGAAGGCGGATTCGCTGCCGAGGTAGCCGGGCAGGGCCGCGGCGAGGATGGACCACAGTTCCGTGAGGCGGTTCTCGATGGGCGTGCCCGTGAGGGCCAGGCGGAAGCCGCCCCTCAGCCGGCGGACGGCCTTGGCCTGCGCGGCCCCGGCGTTCTTGATGGCCTGGGCCTCGTCCACCACCACCATGCCCCAGGTGCGGGCGGCGAAGCCCTCCTCCTCGCGCCGCACCACGCCGTAGGTGGTGAGCACCAGCGTGTGCGGCTTGAAGTGGGTGGGCAGGCGGTCGCGGTTGTTGCCGTGGTGCACGAAGACCGGGAGGCTGGGCGCGAACTTGGCCAGCTCCCGCTCCCAGTTTCCCAGCAGCGAGGTGGGGCAGACGAGCAGCGTGGCGGGCCCGTGCTGGGGGCTCTGCGCCTGCCGGTGGAGCAGCAGGGCGAGCACCTGGATGGTCTTGCCAAGGCCCATGTCATCGGCCAGGATGCCGCCCAGGCCCAGGCGGGACAGCCCCTCCAGCCAGGCGAGGCCCCGGAGCTGGTAGGGCCGCAGCTGGCCATGGAAGCTCTCCGGCTGCGTGATGGGCTTGTCCGGCAGGATCTTCAGGTCCTCCAGGGCGGCCCCGAAGTCGCCGGCCACCTCCACCTCGATGGCCTCGGACACGCCGGGGATGCGGGCCGTGCCGGTGAGGGCGGCGGCCAGGGCCTCGCCCTTGGTCATGCTCTCGAAGCCCGCGCCGCGGCTGGCCTGGATGACGCTGGAGATCTGCTTGAGGGTCTCCGGATCCAGGGCCACCCACTTGCCCTTCCAGGCCACCAGCGGGTGCTTGAGGCTGGCCATCTGGGCGAAGTCCTCCACGCTGAGGGCGTCGTCGCCCAGCATGAGCGACCAGTCGGCGCTGACATTGCCGTCCAGGCCCGCCTGCACGGAGGGGCCGCCCTCCTCCACGGACCGGGCCCCAAGGCGCACCTTCGCGCGCAGGCGGCGGGCCCCGCCGAGCTCCGTGAGGGCCTCGGGGATGTGGACGATGAATCCCGCCTCCTTCAGTTGGCCGGCGCCCTTCGTGAGGAAGCTCCAGGCTTCGGTCGGCCTCAGCAGCAGGTCGTCCGGCTTCTGGCCGGAGAGGGCCCGCTCCAGGGGCGGGAAGAAGGGCACGGCCCGGGCCAGGCCCCGCAGCAGGGCCTGGCGGGCCTGCAGCACCTCGGGTTCCGTGGAGGGCTCCCAGAGCCGGGCCACGCCGATCTCCGTGCCGCCTTCCGTCTCCAGGCCCACGCGCAGGATCCAGCCCTCTTCGGCGAGGCGGTCCGCCTCCTGCACGCTCTGGTCGCGGCCCGTGGGCACCGGCGGGGCCTCCAGGCGCAGGCCCGGGCGCACCCATTGGGGCCGGGCGCCCTCGCTCCACTGCTCGAGCTGCTCGCCCAGGGTGCGCTCGGTGATGCCGGTGGTGGGGAACTCGGGCAGCTGGTGGGAGAGGGCCACCATGAGCCGCTCGTCCCAGGGGAGCCGGTCCCGCTTGTGGCCCCGCAGGCGGTGGATGAGGCCCAGGCGCGGATCGTCCCCGGCCCGCAGGCCGCCGGCCACGAAGCGCATGATGAAGTCGGCGCCGTCTTCCAGGAAGGCCCCCAGCACCGCCTCGGCGGTGGAGGGCAGGGCCAGGTCGTCCTCGATGTCGAAGGCGTCCAGCTCGCCCAGGGCCACGGTCTTGGTGAAGGCCCAGGTATCGTTCTCGGGGAAGGCCCGGGCCGCCGGCGGCATGGCCAGGGTCATCTGGGCGAGGGCGGCGCGGTCCGTGGGGCTGGTGAGGCTCACGCCCCAGCGGGCCCGCCAGGGACTGGTGCGGGTGTCGAGCTGGGGCAGCAGGGCGCCGCGCACCACCAGGGACTGGAGGAGGCGCAGGGCCATGGCCCAGTACTGGAGGGAGGCCCCGGCGTGGCCCGGCTTCAGGGCCAGGGAGGACAGCCAGGGATAGGCGCGCTGCCAGCGGAGGGGCACGGCATGCATCTCCACCTGGGCGCCGTCCGGGAGGTAGATCTGGGCCTTGGCCGGGGTGAGCCGCTCGCGGCCCTGGAGGTCGCCGGGCAGGGCCCGGAGGGCCCGGGTCCACTCCGCGGGTCCCACCGCCTCGGGGAGGCAGAGGAGGAAGCCCCGGTCGAGGGGGCGGTACTGGAGGAAGGGCGTCAGCATGTAGGCTGGATGTCGGAGGCGGGCGCCGGGCCGGCCCCGCGTGGAGGTGTTCCGTGAGACTCGGGTTTGCCAGCGATCATGCGGGGTTCGATCTGAAGGAGCGGCTGAAGGCCTGGGCTCGGGAGCAGGGGCATGCGGTGGTGGATTTCGGCACGGACGGATCGGCCTCGGTGGACTACCCGGATTACGCGCACCGGGCGGCGCAGGGCATGGATCAGTGGGAGCGTCTGGTGCTGGTCTGCGGATCCGGCATCGGCATGAGCATCACGGCCAACCGCCATCCCGGCATCCGCTGCGCGCTGGTCACTTCCCCCGAGCACGCGGCACTGGCCCGGCAGCACAACGACGCGAACGCCATCGCTTTCGGCCAGCGGCTGACGGATCCGCTCAAGGCGGAATACTACCTGAAATTGTTCCTGGAAACACCTTTCGAGGGGGGGCGCCACCAGGGGCGGGTGGAGAAGATCGAAGGCGGGTGCTGCTGATGCGGGGAAATTCCGAGCTTCGTCCCCTGTCCATGGAGATCGGCGTGCAGCTCCACGCCGACGGCTCCTGCCTGGTCAAGCTCGGCCGGACCCACGTCCTCTGCGCCGCCAGCCTGGAGGAGAAGGTGCCCGGCTGGATGAAGGGGCGGGGCGCGGGCTGGCTCACGGCGGAGTACGGCATGCTCCCCGCGGCCACCCACAGCCGCACGGACCGCGAAGCCGCCAAGGGCAAGCAGCAGGGCCGCACCGTGGAGATCCAGCGGCTCATCGGCCGCAGCCTCCGGCAGGCCGTGGACCTCTCGGCCCTGGGGGAGCGCACCCTCACCATGGACTGCGACGTGCTGAACGCGGACGGCGGCACCCGCTGCGCCGCCATCACCGGCGCCTGGGTGGCGGTCGCCCTGGCCCTGCGGAGCCGAGGGCTGGAGGCGGCCCTGGTCCGCCAGGTGGCCGCCGTGAGCGCGGGCATCGTGGAGGCCGGGGAGGGACGCCGGGGACCTCTGGTGGATCTCGAGTACGAGGAGGACCACCTTGCCGCCGTGGACGCCAACCTCGTCATGGCCCGCCCCACGGCCGGGGGCGAGACGGCCCTGGTGGAGTTCCAGGGCACGGGCGAGGGGCGGCCCTTCAGCCGCGCCGAGGCCGAGGCCCTGATGGACCTGGGCCTGGCGGGCTGCGAACGCCTGATGGCCGCCCAGCGGGAGGCTTTGGGATGAGGTGCAGGGCGCTGCTGCTGGGGCTTCCCGCCCTCCTTGCGGCGCAGGTCCCCGTTCCGCCCGCACCTCCGATCCAGGCACCGGCCGAGGTGCCGGCCCCGCTGCCCATGCCGGCCCGGCGCTTCGACGTGAAGGTGGAGCCGCCGGATATGCTCTTCCGGTTTGCGCCGCGGGTGGAGGTGCCCGGCCTGCCGAAGGTGGCCCTGGTCCTGAGTGGCGGGGGGGCGCGGGGACTGGCGGAGATCGGCGTCATCCAGCGCCTGGAGGAGGTGGGCTACCCCCTGGGCAGCGTCACCGGCACCAGCGCCGGGGCCCTGGTGGGAGCCCTCTACGCCAGCGGCTTCTCCGGCCACGAGATCGAGGATCTGTTCGGCCGCCTGGACCTGGGCCGCACGGTGCTCGATCCCCTGGTGCGCAATCCCGGGGAGACCCTGGAGGAGCAGGAGGACCACAGCGGCACGTTCCTCACCGCCGAGATCGACCGGGGGCACTTCCGCTTCGCCCAGAGCCTGCGCTCCGGGACCGAGCTGCAGCGGGTGCTCCAGGGCCTCCTGGCGAGGGCCACCTTCTTCTCCGACGGCGATTTCGACCGGCTGCGGCTCCCCCTGCGGGTGCTGGCCACCAACCTGGAGACGGGGCAGGGGCGCGTCTTCGGCCGCGGGGATCTGGCGGAGGCGGTGCGGGCCTCCATGGCCGTCCCCGGCGCCCTGAAGCCGGTGGTCATCGGCGGCCAGCAGTACGTGGACGGGGCCCTGGTGGAGAACCTGCCCGTGGGCGTGGCCAAGGAGGCCTTCCATCCGGACCTGGTGCTGGCGGTGGACGTCAGCTCCCCGCTGGAGCGCCGTCCCTCCAGCAACTTCTTCTCCGTGGCCGCCCGCAGCCTCGACCTGGTGGTGGAGCGCCGCCAGTGGGAGAGCCGCGCCCAGGCGGACCTGCTCATCCGCCTGGACGACCGGAAGGTGCCCTTCCTGGACTACTCCGGGCTCCTGCCGACCCTGGTCCAGCAGGGACGCCAGGGCTTCGATGCGGTGCAGGCCGCCTTCCACGAGCGGCTGCGGAAGGCCATGGGCGGATCGGCCGTGCTGCCCACCCATGTGGTCTCCTACGCCTGCGGGGAGCCGGTCCCGGAAGCGATCCTCGCCCTCCAGGCCCGGTTCCTTCCCGAGGCCAGGCCCCTCCGCGAGCAGGACGTGCTGGCCTTCCTCCAGCAGGTGCTGGTCCACGGGCTGGCCCGCGGGGCCTGGGCGGAGCTGGAGGCGGGCCCCGGGGGCCCCCGCCTGGCGGTCCACCTCCAGCTCTATCCCGCCCCGAAGGCGGTGGAGGTGGAGGCGCCCGCGGCCTGGCGGCCCCGCATCGACCAGGGGCTGGCGGCCCACCTGCCCCCCGGGGCGCGCTTCAACCCTGCGGCCTTCGGCCGCTTCCTCAGCGAGCTGGTCTATGGGCTGGTGATGGACGACACCCCCCTGGTGGATGTGCGCGGATCGGGCTTCGACCCGGGCACGGGCTGCCTCCGGGTGGTGGCGCGGGAGCCGCGGGTGACCTCGGTGATGGTGCAGCCATCGGAGGGCCGCCCCGTGGATGCCGTGCCTCTCCGCCGCCTGCTGGCCCCTCTGGAACGGACGCCCCTGCGCACCGACGCCCTGCAGAAGCGGATCTCGCTGGCCGAGCACCGGGCCCACCTCGAGCGGCTGCGGAACCAGCTCGTGCCGGGGGATACGGCCATGGACGCGGCGGAGCTGGAGGTCACGCCCGTGCCCCTGCCCAACCACCGGCTGGACCTCTCCCTGGGCTACGAGTCCAACCTGGGGGGCCAGGTGGGCCTGGTGTACCGGGGCCTGGACGTGGGCGTCCGGGGGACGGAGGTGGAGATCCGCGGCGCGAAGAACCGCCTCCAGGAGCAGGGCGGGCTGGCCCTGCGCTGGCCCTTCGGCTTCGCCCCCGGCGCGGGCCTGGAGCTGCGGGCCGGGGCCTGGCGCCAGCGCCTGGAGACGCCCTTGCCGTGGAACACGCCGGAACTGCAGACCGGCCAGCCCGATTCGCAGATGACGGCCTCGGACCTGGAGCTCCTGGGCTACGTCCGCTTCAGCAACCTGGGCACGGGCAAGGCCACCCTGGACCTGTCCCGGCGCCATGCCGACTACCTCGGCGCCGGCCTCACCCGGCGCCGCGAGGAGGAGGCGGCCTTCCTCAGCGCCGAGTGGGACAATGTGGACCACCACACCCTGCCGCGGGAGGGTCTGCTGCTCCGGGCCCGGTACGGGCTGGGGGAGGCCAGGCCCTCCTTCGATCCCGGCGGTTCCTTCCGCCAGGCCTATTTCCGGGCGCGCGGCCTGCATGCCTTCAGTGAGCACCTGGGGGCGGACCTGGACCTGGAGTGGGGCTACGGCCACCGCCTGCCCCTGGACCGCTGGTGGGCCCTGGGCGGGCCCGCCTTCGTGCTGGGCAGCTCCTCCCTCGGTTTCATGGCCCCGAATTTCGCGGCGGCGCGGGCGGGCCTCCCGGTCCGTTTCGATGCGGGCCTGGGGCTCACCCTGGAGGTGGAGCCCCGCTTCGACTTCGCCCAGGTGGCCCCGGAGGCCGCCGGGCTCTGGCGGGGCGGGACCCGGATCCAGGCCCACGGCGCGGGGATCCTCCTGCGGACCACCCTGGTGAACCTCTACTACCTGGAGCTGTCCTACGGCTTCCTGCGCGTGGACGGCCCGGGCTTCCACCAGCCCGCCACGGGCCACTTCAACCTCCTCATCGGCACCCAGCCCTTCGACCTCTGGCGCCGCCGCTGACAGGGGGCTGGAACCCCGGGGAAACCCCCGCACGGGGCGGATCTGTGACCCGCACCACAGACCGGTCCGGACCGCCCGGAGGCCCCCGCCTGATACCCTTGAGGGCTGGAATTCCCTCCGCTCCTTGACCGAGGCCGCCATGCGCTACCTGCCCTCTTCCCCTGCCGAAGACCGCGCCCTCCTGGACACCATCGGCGTCAAGCACGCCGAGGATCTCCTCGTGGGCATCCCCGAGCCGCTGCGGCTGAAACGGCCGCTGGACCTGCCGCCCCAGGGCGCCGAGCAGGAGGTGGCCTGGGAGATGATGCGCATGGCCAACCGGAACACGCGCTTCTGCGCGCAGTTCCTCGGCGCCGGCGCCTACGACCACTTCGTGCCCAGCGCCATCGACGCCATGGTCTCGCGCCAGGAGTGGTTCACGGCCTACACGCCCTACCAGCCCGAGATCAGCCAGGGCACCCTGCAGCACATCTTCGAATACCAGACCCTCATCTGCGACCTGACGGGCCTGGAGGTCACCAACGCCAGCCTCTACGATGGCGGCACCGCGTGCGTGGAGGCGGCCCTCATGGCCGTCCGCGTGCAGAAGAAGCGCAACACCGTCCTGGTGAGCCGCGGCATCCATCCCTTCTACCGCCGCGTGCTGGAAACCAACTTCGCCCCCCACGACGACCTGAAGCTGGTGGAGGTGGCCCTCAAGGACGGCGTCACCGACGTGGCGGACCTGCAGGCCAAGCTCGGCCCCGACGTGGCCGCGGTGCTGGTGGGCTACCCCAACTTCCTGGGCGCCGTGGAGGACCTCACGGCCCTGGCCGGCCCCATCCATGCCGCGGGCGCCCTGCTGGTGAGCGTCACCCAGGAGGCCCTGGCCTTCGGCTGGCTGGAGGCCCCTGGCAAGGCCGGCGCCGACATGGCCTGCGGCGAGGCCATGTCCTTCGGCAACAAGCCCACCTTCGGCGGTCCTTTCCTCGGCTTCCTGGCCGTGAAGGACGCCCACAAGCGCGAGATCCCCGGCCGCGTGGTGGGCCAGACGAAGGACCTGGACGGCAAGACCGGCTACGTGCTGACGCTGACCGCCCGCGAGCAGCACATCCGCCGGGACAAGGCCACCAGCAACATCTGCTCGAACCAGGGCCTCGTGGCCCTGCGGGCCAACATCTTCCTGCAGCTGGCCGGCCCCGAGGGGCTCAAGGGCCTGGCCGCCCAGAACGCCGCCAAGGCCCAGTACCTCCGCAGCCGCCTGCTGGAGCTGCCGGACATGCAGCCGGTGGCCGAGGTCCCCTTCTTCAACGAGTTCATCCTGCGCTACACCGGCGACATGGCCGCGATGCAGGAGGCCTGCCTCAAGGAGAGCCTGCTGCCGGGGCTCGACCTGGGCCGCTTCTACCCGGAGTACCAGGGCTGCATCCTCTGGTGCGCCACCGAGCTCCACACCCGCCCGATGATCGAGAGCCTCGTCGAGGTCCTCGCCCGCGTCCCCAGTGTCGTGGCCTAGGGAGTCCAACATGTTCCTCCGCCAGCGCGAATCCCTCTCCTTCGACCGCTCCGTCCCCGGCAAGCGGGGCATGGACCTGCCGAGACTCGACGTCCCCGAGGCCCAGGACACCCGGCCCGCCCACCTCCGGCGCAGCGGCTTCGACGCCCTGCCCGAACTGAGCGAGGTGGAGGTCATCCGCCACTTCACGCGCCTCTCCAAGTGGAACTACGGCGTGGACGACGGCATCTACCCCCTCGGCTCCTGCACGATGAAGCACAACCCCCGCCTCAACGAGAAGGTGGCGGGCCTGCCCGGCTTCACCGACACGCATCCCATGGCCCCCGACGCCCTCGTCCAGGGCAACCTGGAGATGCTCTTCACGCTGCAGGAATGGCTGAAGGAGATCACCGGCCTGCCCGGCGTCACCCTCCAGCCCTCCGCCGGCGCCGCGGGCGAGCTGACGGGCGTCATGCTCATCCGCGCCTACCACGTGTCCAAGGGCGCCAAGCGCCGCGTCATCCTCATCCCCGACAGCGGCCACGGCACCAACCCCGCCACCGCCGCCATGGCGGGCTACGAGGTGGTGGAGCTGCCCTCCCGCCCCGACGGCACCATCAGCTTCGAGGACGTGACCGACCCTGTGACGGGCAAGGTCCGCAAGGGCCTGCAGACCCTCGTGCGGGAACTCGGCACCGAGATCGCCGGCGCCATGATCACGAATCCCAACACCGTCGGCGTCTTCGAGTACCGCTTCAAGGAGATCTCCGACCTGCTTCACAGCGTGGACGCCCTGGTCTACATGGACGGCGCCAACATGAACGCCCTCGTGGGCGTGGCCCGGCCCGGCGACTTCGGCGTGGACGTGATGCACCTGAACCTGCACAAGACCATGTCCACGCCCCACGGCGGCGGCGGCCCCGGCGCGGGCCCTGTCTGCTGCGGCGATAAGCTCCTGCCCTTCCTGCCGGTGCCCGTGGTCGTGCGCGACACCGTGAAGGTGGGCGAGGGCGAGGTGCCGAAGCACACCTACCGCTGGGACTGGGATCGGCCCCAGAGCATCGGCAAGGTGCACACCTTCTTCGGCAACTTCGGCATCCTGGTGCGGGCCATGACCTACTGCCTTAGCCACGGCAGCGACGGCCTGCGCGAAGCGACGCTGCGCGCCATCGTGAACGCCAACTACATCCGCGCCCGGCTGAAGGGGGCCTACGCCCTGCACATCGATTCCCCCAGCCTGCACGAGGTGGTCTTCAGCGATACGCTCCAGGCCAAGCACGACGTCCACACCCTGGACATCGCCAAGCGCCTCATCGACCACGGCTACCACCCGCCCACGATCTACTTCCCCCTCATCGTCCCGGGCGCGCTGATGATCGAGCCCACCGAGAGCGAGGACAAGGGCGAGCTGGATGCCTTCTGCGACACCCTGCTGGCCATCGCCAAGGAGGTCGAGGAGAACCCCGACGCCCTCCACCAGGCGCCGACCCTGGCCCCCATGCGCCGCATGGACGAGACCACCGCCGCCCGCAAGCCCGTGCTGCGGTGGACGAAGGCCCAGTAGGCACGTCCGGTGCTGAAAACCTGTCTTTCGGTTTTGCTCCTCCTGCCCCGGACTGCGCCTGCAGCCATCGCGGAGGAGCGGAAGACGGCCCCCACCTCCGCCATCACCCAGGATGAGAGTGGCCTGCTGGTCGTGTCGGTGACGCTCCATTCCATGAAGGGCTGGGACATCACGAAGACCTTCCGCTTCCTTCTGGATACGGGGGCCAGCTGCTGCATCGTGGATCGGTCCGTGCCCACCGAATTCTTCTGGGACGAGCCCCAGACCGAAACCACGACGAAGGACATCGCCAATCAACGGATCGTGGCCCCGACGGTGTTGCTGAAACGCGTGGAAGTCGGTACGGTCATCCGAGACGGCGTATTGGCCACACGGATGGACCTCCGGAATCAGATCGGACGGTTCCAGGACCAGCCGGTGGACGGCATCCTGGGCATGTCGTTCCTGCGTGGCACCCGATTCGATCTCGATCCAACAGCCAACCGCCTGGTCTGGTGGGCTGATCACTTCAGTCCGGGCGCGACGGTTCCCTTGTCCGAGAGCCCGGGTGGCCCCTGGATCAACCTTCGCATCGGAAACCAGGAGGTGTTGGCCACGGTGGATACGGGCCAGAGCGGTGGCGTGGAACTTCCCCTGGCCCTAAGACCCAAGGGGAAGGGTGGGGCGACTGTATCCATGGGCCTCTCGGGGGCCCTGGTCGCAGGTTCAGACGCGCTGGTGAACCGCCTGGAAGCTGGATCCTCGGCCTGGGTCAACCTGCCGGTCGGCTTTCAGGGTGAGGGCAGTACGGGCCGCATCGGCGTCGATGTCTGGATGGCGGCGCCGGTCTGCTTCGACTTCATCACCAACCACCTGACCTTCTCCCTGGATGCGTCGGGAAACCTGCCCATCCGTCGCGGGCCCAATCGGAATCTGCCCCTGCAGTGGGACCGGAGCGGCCGCAAGCCGCGGCTCCTTGTCTTCCTGGTGAAACCCGGAAGCGCCATGGAGAAGGCGGGATGCAGGCCGGGTGATGAGCTGATCCAGGCGGGCAGCCTTCAGGGTCCGGCCCTCACCCGGCGAGCTGTCCAGGACCTGGTGGCCTCCGGGGTCCAACACCTCTGGATCGTCCGCCGGAATGGGCAGGAACTGAAGCTGGGGTTCGGCCCCACCTGAGACCGACTGGCTGGTGTCCCCGATTTTCATGGATCAACGCCGGTCGAAGCGGGGAGCCATGACCAGCAGGATCCCGGGGCCGGCGATGCCGGGCAGCTTCGCCGCCTCCTCGCGCTGGCGGACCAGGTCATCCAGTTCCGGCTTGGGCAGGCGCGCCTCTTCTGGCGTTCTGCCGGGATTCCGGCAGCCAGCCGGCGCCACGCCGGGCCCTCGCGGTGATGGACGGAGGGCGGAGGTCCGGTGGGGCCTTGCCACGGTCCAAGGAAGGGCCATCCTGCATCCATGCTTCCCCTGCCGGTCCCCCCGTCCCTCCGGGTCCCGTCCGCGCCTCCGGCCCAGGCCGCGGAGGCCGTGGCGGCCGCGGAGCGCGCCTTCGCCGCCGACGCCACCCGGCGGGGCACGCCGGCGGCCTTCGTGGCGCACTTCGCGGCCGATGGTCTGGTGTTCACCCCCGTGCCCGAGAACGCGCGCGCCCTCTATGGCGCCAAGCCGGAGGACGGGAGCCTCCTGAGCTGGGCACCCTCGCACGTGGAGACCTCGGCCAGCGGCGACTTCGCCGTGAGCACGGGTCCCTGGTCCTGGCGCGCGAAGGGCGCGACGGCCCCCTCCGCCTCCGGCCACTTCCTGAGCCTCTGGGTCCGCCGCGGGGGGCGTTGGCAGGTCCTGCTGGACATCGGCGTGCCGCATCCGCCGCAGGAACCCGAACCGTTGACCCTGGTGTCCCGGTCCCCGGCGAATCTGCCGTCGACCGCGCCCGAGGCGGACTGGAGGGCCTTCGATGCCACGGCTGCCCGGGATCTCCCGGCGGCCCTCCGGGAGGCGGGCGCGCCGGACCTCCGCCTCTACCGGAGGGGGCAGGCCGTCCGCCCCGGGAACCTGACCGCCCTCGGGACGGCCGAGACCGGCGCCGCCCGGTGGGAGCCCCTGGGACGGGAGGTGGCGGCCAGCGGGGACCTTGCCTGCCGCTGGGGGTGGCGCACCCGGGAGGGCGTCCGGTCCCTGGTCCTGGAGGTGTGGCGGCGGGAGACCCCGGGCTGGCGGCTGGCCATGGATGTGGCCCTGCCGCCCCCCGCCCCCTGATCAGTCGTGGGGGATGAGGTGGATGGCCGAGGCCTTGAGCAGGGCCGTCACTGCCTCGCCCCCGGCCAGGCCCAGATCCGCGCAGGCCTGGCGGGTGACGAGGCTCTCCAGCGGAAAGCCCGCGTCGAGGGTGAGCCGCACCAGGGGGCCCTCGGGATGGAGGGCCGTGATGCGGGCCGGCAGGCGGTTCCGGGCCGTGCTGGGGCCGGGTTCGCCGCGCTCCACCAGCACGTCCTCGCCCCGGATGCAGACGTAGGCCCGGACGCCGAGGGACCCGGGATCGGGCGCGTGGAGGCGGGCTTCCCCCACGGCCACCGTGGCCAGGCCCCCGGAGACCTCCACCACGCGGCCCAGCACCACGGTCTCCACGCCGAGGATCCGAGCCACGGCCGGGTCCGTGGGCCGGTCGAAGACCCGCTGGATCTCGCCCTCCTGGCAGACGCGGCCCCCGTCCATCACCACGAGGCGGTCACCCAGCTGCAGGGCCTCGGCGCGGTCGTGGGTCACCAGCACCGTGGGCACGTCGAGGCGCCGCAGGAGGTCCCGCAGCTCCCGGCGCAGGCGCAGCTGCGTGGGCCGGTCCAGGGCCGAGAGGGGTTCGTCCAGCAGCAGGAGCGCGGGCCGAGGGGCCAGGGCCCGGCCCAGGGCCGCCCGCTGGCGCTGGCCGCCGGAGAGCTGGGCCGGATGCCGGTCCTCGAGGCCCTCCAGGCCCAGGAGCGCCACCAGCTCCGCCACCCGTGCGCGCCGCTCCGCGAGGGGGCGCTCGGACAAGCCGTAGGCCAGGTTGGCGGCCAGGCTGAGGTGCGGGAAGAGGTCGTAGGCCTGGCTGAGGAAGCCCAGGTTCCGGGCCTGGGGCGGGAGGTGGAGGCCCTTCGCTGCGTCCGCCCAGACTGTCCCGCCCCAGGCGATGGCGCCCGCGTCCGCCCGCTCCAGCCCTGCC
>Ga0208789_1000920_pt1 | contig 20910 bp, 16 predicted proteins | sample Methanotroph_Enr_FD_187368 | JGI IMG/M metagenome (GOLD analysis project Ga0208789, IMG submission 187368) | Enriched soil microbial communities from Old Woman Creek wetland in Ohio, USA - Methanotroph_Enrichment_5 (SPAdes) (version 2) | ecosystem: Environmental > Terrestrial > Soil > Wetlands...
GATCACCACCGCACGCTGCGCCAGGGGTTCCCCGAGGTGATCTTCGGCCAGGGGAAAAGCGTCTCTCAGATGCAGGCGATCATCAATGCGCTCGTGCAGCGCGGCAGCAACGTCCTGGCCACCCGGGTGAGCAGCGCCAAGGGCAAGAAACTCAAGGAGCTGTTCCCCGAGGCCATCTACCACAGCGACGCGCGCGCCCTCACCATAGAGCTGCACCCGGTAAAGCTGCGCGGGCGGGGGAAGATCCTGGTGGTCTGCGCCGGGACCTCCGACATCTCGGTCGCCGCCGAGGCGGTCCTCACCGCACGGCTCATGGGAAACGAGGTCGAGCAGCTCTACGACGTGGGCGTGGCCGGCCTGCACCGCCTCCTGGCGCGCCGGGGGCTTTTGTCCCAGGCGTCGGTGATCATCGTGGTGGCCGGCATGGAGGGGGCGCTCCCCTCGGTAGTGGGCGGTCTGGTCGACAAGCCGGTGATCGCGGTCCCGACCTCGGTCGGCTACGGCGCGGCCTTCGGCGGCGTGGCCGCCCTTTTGGGAATGCTCAACTCGTGCGCCGCGGGGGTCACCGTGGTGAACATCGACAACGGCTTCGGCGCGGCCTACGCGGCGAGCCTGATGAACCGGGTGCCGGCATGAGGGTCGTCTACTTCGACTGTTTCGCGGGGATCGCGGGCGACATGACGGTGGCGGCGCTTTTGGAGCTGGGGCTGCCGCTCGAGGTTTTGCGCGAGGGGCTTTCCCTGCTCCCGCTTTCCGGCTACACCCTGGCGAGCGCGCCCGCCGAGCGCCACGGCATCTCCGGCACCTCGTTCAAGGTCCAGCTCCAGCAAGAGGACCAGCCGCACCGCCACTACAGCGACATCGCCCGCATGATCGACTCCTCGTCCTTGAACGCACGGGTAAAAGAGCTGGCCCAGAGGATCTTCCGGCGCCTGGCCGAGGCCGAGTCCAAGGTGCACGGGGTGACGCTCGAGCGGGTGCACTTCCACGAGGTGGGCGCGGTCGATTCCATCGCCGACATCGTGGGCACGGCCATCGGGCTCGATTTTCTGGGCGTCGACAAGGTCTACGCCTCCGGGCTCCCCTTCGGGCGCGGCTTCGTGAAGACAGCACACGGCCGGCTCCCGGTTCCCGCCCCCGCCACCGCGCTCCTCATGGAGGGGATTCCGCTCACCGCCGACATCGGCGAGGGGGAACGAGTGACGCCCACCGGCGCGGCCATCGTCGCCGCCCTGGCCGAAGGGTTCGGCCCGCCGCCGGCCATGACCGTCACGCGCCTGGGCTACGGTGCCGGCGAGAAGGATTTCCCCGAGGTCCCCAACCTGCTCAGGCTGGTGTTGGGCGAGCTTGCCGGAACCGCAGCCTCGTCAGCTTCGGACGAAGTGCTGGTGATCGAGACCCAGGTGGACGACATGAACCCGGAGCTCCTGGGCTTTCTCATGGAGCGGCTCTTGGAAGCCGGCGCCCTGGACGTCACCTTCTCGGCGCTGCAGATGAAGAAAAACCGCCCGGGAACCCTGGTGAGCGTCCTCGCGCAACCCGCCGACCTGGACCGGTTCTCCGGCATCATCCTCGCCGAGTCGAGTGCCATCGGGCTGCGCTACCATCCGGTCAGGCGCATCACGCTGGCGCGCAGCATCGAGGAGCGCAGCACCTCGCTCGGACCGGTCCGGGTGAAGGTGCTGGGGAGCGGCCGGGTGGCGCCCGAGTTCGAGGAGTGCCGCCGCATCGCGCTCGCCACCGGTCGGCCGCTCATCGAGGTGTACCGCATCGTGGAGAGGGAGACCTGGCAGGGATGAGACGTTTCGTGATTCTGTGCGCCACCTGGCTCGGCACCGGCTTTTCCCCCATTGCCTCGGGAACCGCGGGGACCCTGGGGGCCATTCCGCTCTACCTGGCGTTTTCCCGGTTGGAGCTTCCCGTTTACCTCCTGACCACGGCCGCCTTCACCCTCTTCTCCTGCTGGGTGGCCGGCCTCGCCGAGGAGATCTTCAACGAGAAGGACTCCGGCAAGATCGTGATCGACGAGGTGGCGGGCTACCTGGTCACCATGATCGCTGTGCCGGTTTCGCTCACGGCCATCGTCACCGGGTTCCTCATGTTCCGCCTCTTCGACATCGTGAAACCGCAGCCCGCCCGCTGGTTCGACCGTTCCCTGAAAAACGGCTACGGCGTGGTGCTCGACGACATCGCCGCCGGGGTCTACGCCTGCCTTGCCACCCATCTGGTCCTGAGGTTCCTATGAGAATCGCCACCCTTTCCATTGGAGACGAACTGCTCTGCGGGGAGGTGGTGGACACCAACCAGAGCCACATCGCCGGAGCGCTCTTCGACGCGGGGCTTCGGGTAGAGCGTCACCTGACCGTGGCTGACGACGAGGACGCCATCGTGGCGGCCCTTACCGAGCTTGGGGCGCTCTGCGACCACGTGGTGGCGACCGGCGGGCTGGGACCCACCCCCGACGATCTCACCGCATCGGCCGCCGCGCGGGCGGCCGGGGTGCCGCTTGAGCGCTCAGCCGAGGTGCTGGAACACCTGGCGCGCTTCGCGCAGCGGGTTGCGGGCGGCATGCACCCCTTAAACGAGCGGCAGGCTCTGGTTCCCGAAGGCGCGCGCCTCATCCCCAACCCGCTCGGGACCGCCTTGGGCTTCACGGTCCGGATCGGGAGCGCCAGCTGCTCCTTCCTGCCCGGCGTACCCTTCGAGATGAAACCGATGCTGGAGGAGACCGTGCTCCCGGCCCTGATCGCCCAAACGGGGGTAGCGCCGCAGCTGCGCAGCACGCTGAAACTCTTTGGCATCCCCGAGGCGACGGCCGCGGCCCGGCTGGAAGGTATCCTCCCTAAAGGCTCGCCGGTCCAGCTCGCTTACTGCGTGAAATTCCCCGAGGTGCACGTGATCCTGCGCACTCCCGCCGGGCACGCAAAGCCGCACCGTGCCGCAGTGGCGGCGGTCCGCGACCGGCTGGGACACCACCTATTCGCCGAGGACGACCAGACCCTGGACGGCGTGCTGGCCGATCTGCTGCGCGCCACCGGCGCCACCGTCTCCCTGGCCGAATCCTGCACCGGCGGCCTGATCGCGGCCCGCATCACCCAGACCGCCGGGAGTTCCGCCTGGTTTTTAGAGGGGGCGGTCACCTATTCGAACCAGGCCAAGTCCCGCATGCTCGGCGTCCCGGCTCCCCTGATCGAGGCCCACGGTGCGGTGAGCGCCGAGGTGGCCGTTGCCATGGCGACCGGCGCCCGCGCGGCAAGCGGGGCGGACCTGGCCCTATCGGTCACCGGGATCGCCGGCCCCGACGGGGGGACCGAGGAGAAACCGGTCGGCACCGTCTACATCGCGCTGGCGGACCGCAACGCCTGCACAGCTAAGCGCCACCAGTTCCCGGGAGACCGGGAGCGGGTCCGGTCCATCACCTGCTTCACAGCGCTGGAACTCCTGCGCCAGCACCTCCTCACCCTCCCAGGAGCGTCATTCCGGGCCTAGCCCGGGCGGTACCAATAATCGCCGTATAGGTGAGTACCTTGAACATTGCGACCCTGTCCTTTTTGATCCTGGCCGATCTGCTGCTCCTGGTGGCGGAACGGCTCACTCCGCTGCCGGGCTGGCTTCACCTCGCCGCCATCGTGTTGTTGGCGCAGGCGATCCTCATGCTGTGGGGAGCCTTGCGCCGGCGCGAGGAGCGCCGCAACTCCGGGCTGCGCAACGAGATCACCGGCATGCAGCAGGAGCTTTCCAAGACAGCCCAGCGCTACCGGAGCCTCATGGAGGGGGCGGGCAACGCCATCTTCGTCTTCAACGCCGAGACCGCGCGCCTGGAAGAGGTGAACCGCAAGGGGGTCGAACTCTTCGGCTATACCAAGCGGGAACTCTCCAGCATGTGGGGGCGCGATCTGGTGCACCCGGCTGACCAGGAGCGTTTCCGGTCCCTGATCAGCCGGCTGAACCGGCACGGCAGGGCCGCCGAGGCCGAGGGGCTCACCTTCCTGAAAAAGGACGGCTCGTACTTCCTGGGGGAGATCGACGCCCGCCTCATCGAACTGGCCAACGAGCGGCTGGTGCACGGCATCGTGCGGGACATAACCGAAAAGGTGCGCACTGAGAAGGAGATCTGGCAGAGAAACCGCGAGCTCTCCATCCTGAACAACGTGCTGACCGGCATGAATCGGGGTCCCCGGCTCGAGGGGGTGCTGCAGGTGACCCTGGCCGACACCCTCGAGCTGCTCCAGGCGAAGGGCGGCATCATACACCTGCTGGACGAGGAGAGTGCGCTGCCCACCCTGGCCGCCTCGCAGCATGCCTCCCCGCACCTGGAGGAACTGGTACGGGCCGAGCTGGACCACCCGGCGGCCCGCGTCAGGGAGGTGACCGTACTGGACGAAGATTCCGGTTCGGAACTTGCCACGAGCCTCGCGGCCGGCGGCTGGCAGAAGGTGACGGTCGTCCCGCTGCTGGCGCACAACACGCCGGTCGGCATCATGCACCTGATGCACGGCGCCCCGCGTGAATACACCCGCGAGGAGCTGCGCTTTCTGGGGAGCGTCGGCACCCAGTTGGGGAGCGTGGTCGAGCAGACCAGGCTCTTTGCCGAGTTGAACTGGAAGAGCGCGGAACTCTTGCGTTCCTACCATCTGCTGGAAAGGAGCAGCCACAGCCTCGGCCTTTCCGAGACCAAGCTGAAGCAGAACCTGGCGCTGGTCGAGCAGGCGAACCAGGAGCTGAGCCGCATCGACCGGATGAAGAATCAGTTCCTCGGCATGGTATCCCACGAGTTCAACACCCCCCTCACCAGCATCATCTCCGGAGCCGAGCACCTTTTGCAGCAGGGGCTCGACACCGAGCAGGACCAGGTGCTGGCGATGGTGCGGGACGGCGGTCTGCGGCTCAAGGAGCTGGTGGCCGACCTCTTGAAGCTGGTGCGGCTGGAGGCGCGCGACGCCCAGCTCTCCACCAGTGCGCAGCATCTGAAGCACTCCCTGGAAAGCCTGCGCTACCAGCTGGAGCCGCAGTTGGTCAAGCGGGGGCAGAGCCTGAAGCTTACCGACCTGGATACCCTCCCCTATTTCGACGGCGACTGGGGGTACCTCGAGCGGGTCTTCAGCGAGCTTTTGCTGAATGCCATGCGCTTCAGCCCGGAAGGAGGCGAGATCGAGGTGACCGGGCGGGTGGTGGAGAGCGCCGTGCTCCAGGCGCGCCGGGCAACCCTGGAGCGTTTCAACAGCGGGTTCCTCTCCCGCTGCGGCGAGCGCTGCTTCCTGGAGGTCGAGGTAAGCGACAACGGCATCGGCATTGCGCCCGAAGAGCAGCAGCGGATCTTCGAGATCTTCTACGAGGTAGGCGAGATCAAGCACCACTCGAGCGGCCAGGGGCGCTTCGCCGGCAAGGGAGCGGGCCTTGGGCTCGCCATCGTCAAGGGGATGGTGGAGGCCCACGGCGGCATGGTCTGGGTGGAAAGCGACCAGGGCAGTTCGTTTTTCGTGGTGCTGCCGCTCGAGCAGGAATCGATCCAGCCTGCGCTTTTCTAGGAGAACTTGATCAGCCGGATCGGTCCGATCGGTCCGATTAACCAGCCAAAAGAAATTCGCACACCAACCTTGAAATAACGCCGTGGTTTGTGCTACTTTTGGCAGAATTTTGTGTGCGTACCGACCACCAACCACGACGCCCGAAAGCGGCGACAGGAGATACACGATGCTCGACAAGGAAAAAGCGATTGACCTGGCACTCAGCCAGATAGAAAAACAGTTCGGCAAGGGCGCCATCATGCGCCTGGGCAACGACGAGCCGCTGCCGGACGTGGCGGCCATCCCGACCGGGGCGCTCTCGCTCGACATCGCACTCGGGGTCGGGGGCGTGCCGCGCGGCCGCGTCATCGAGATCTTCGGACCGGAATCCTCCGGCAAGACCACGCTCGCGCTGCACATCATCGCCGAGGCCCAGAAGCTCGGGGGGATCGCCGCCTTCGTCGACGCCGAGCACGCGCTCGACATCGGCTACGCCAGGAAACTCGGCGTACGCACCGACGACCTCCTGGTCTCCCAGCCGGATACCGGCGAGCAGGCCCTGGAAATCTCCGAGACCCTGGTCAGAAGCGGCGCCATCGACGTCCTGGTGGTCGACTCCGTGGCGGCCCTGGTCCCCAAGGCCGAGATCGAAGGCGACATGGGCGACTCCCACATGGGCCTGCAGGCCCGCCTCATGTCCCAGGCGCTTCGCAAACTCACCGGCATCATCTCCAAGTCCAACTGCTGCGTCATCTTCATAAACCAGATCAGGATGAAGATCGGCGTCATGTTCGGCAACCCGGAGACCACCACCGGCGGCAACGCGCTCAAGTTCTACGCCTCGGTCCGCATGGACATCAGGAAGATCGCGGCCCTGAAGCAGGGCAACGACATGATCGGCTCGCGCACCCGCGTGAAGGTGGTCAAGAACAAGGTGGCTCCCCCGTTCAAAGAGGTCGAGTTCGACATCCTCTACGGCGAAGGTATCTCCAAGGAAGGGGACGTTCTCGACCTGGCCGTGGAAAGAAACGTGGTCGACAAGAGCGGCGCCTGGTTCTCCTACGGCAAGGAGCGCATCGGCCAGGGACGCGAGAACTCCCGGATCTTCCTGAAGGAGCACCCGGAGATGCTCGAAGAGATCAGGAACAAGCTGATCGCACCGGAAGCCGCAGCACCCGCGGCCTAAGCCATGGAACTCAACGAGATCCTTGCCATAGCCATGAAGGCGAAGGGGTCGGACATCCACCTGAAGGCGGGTGTCCCCCCCATCATCAGGATCGACGGCCGGCTGCGCGCCATCCCGAACGCCGAGCGCCTCTCCGCCGACGCCGTGCGCACCATGGCCTTCGGTATCATGAACGAGCGCCAGAAGAGGATCTTCGAGGAGAGCTACGAGGTCGACCTCTCCTACGGCGTCCCGGGACTGGGTCGCTTCAGGGTGAACGCCTTCGCCCAGCGCGGCACGGTCGCCATGGTGCTGCGCGCCATCCCGATCGCCATACCGAGCCTGGACGCGCTGAACCTCCCGCCGGTTCTCACCAAGCTGGCCCAGGAGCAGCGCGGGCTGATCCTGGTCACCGGCACCACGGGAAGCGGCAAGTCCACCACCCTCGCCTCGCTCATCGACTACATAAACGAGAACCGGACCTGCAACATCATCACCATCGAGGACCCGGTCGAGTACCTGCACAAGGACAAGAAGAGCCTGATCAGCCAGCGCGAGGTCGGCTTCGACACGCTGGCCTTCGGCAAGGCGCTCACCTCGGCGCTGCGCCAGGACCCGGACGTCATCCTGGTGGGCGAGATGCGCGACTACGAGACCATCGAGACCGCGCTCACCGCCGCCGAGACCGGTCACCTGGTGCTCTCCACCCTGCACACCCTGGACGCCGCGGAGACCATCAACCGCGTCATCTCGGTGTTCCCCCCCTACCACCAGCGCCAGGTGCGCATGCAGCTCTCGGGGATCCTCAAGGGGGTCATCTCGCAGCGCCTGGTGCCGCGCGCCGACGGCAAGGGGCGCGTCCCCGCCGTCGAGGTGATGATCGGCACGGCCCGCATCAGGGACTGCATCGACGACAAGGAGAAGACCAAGCAGATCCCCGAGGCGATCGCCCAGGGCTTCACCAGCTACGGCATGCAGACCTTCGACCAGTCGCTCATGCAGCTTTTGACCAAGGGGCTCATCACCTACGAAGAGGCGATGAGGCAGTCGAGTAACCCCGACGACTTCGCCCTCAAGGTTTCCGGCATCTCCTCCACCTCGGATTCCAACTGGGACCAGTTCACCGGCAAGGAAGTCGAACCGGCCGACGGCGACCTGGTGATCGAGAAGTAGGTGCAGAAAGGCTCTCCCCTGGACAGTGCCCTCAGGATGCTCACGCTGCGCGACCACTCGGAAGCCGAGCTTCGGCGAAAGCTCAAGGAGAAGGGTTTCCAGGAGGGTGTCGAGGCCACCATCGACCGCATGAGGGAGCTTGGCTACCTGGACGACGCCCGCTTCGCGCGCAGCTTCGCGACGAGCGCCATCCGAAACGGCCGCGGCTTCGGCGCCCGCCTCAAGATGGAACTGGCGCGCCGCGGTGTCGCCGAGCCGATCATCCGGGAGACGCTCTCGGAAATCGCCGAGGAATTCGGCGAGGCGGAGGTGCTGGCCCGGACCATCGAGCGCCGCTTCTCCGGTTTCGACCCCAAAGAGGCAAGCGACAAGGAAAAACGCAAAGTGGTGGCGTACCTGCAGCGCAAGGGCTTCAGCCTCAGGGCCATCCTGGCGGGACTTAGAATACAATCCATCAATTAGAGGTTATGTTATGACAGGCAAAGAGATCCGGGCGCAGTTCTTCAGCTTCTTTCAGTCCAAGGGTCACACCCTGGTGGAGAGCTCCAACCTGATCCCCAAGAACGATCCGACCCTCCTTTTCACCAACGCCGGGATGAACCAGTTCAAGGACACCTTCCTCGGCCTCGAGAAGCGCGGCTACGTGCGCGCGGTCAGCTCGCAGAAGTGCGTGCGCGCCGGCGGCAAGCACAACGACCTGGAGAACGTGGGTCGCACCGCCCGCCACCACACCTTCTTCGAGATGCTCGGCAACTTCTCCTTCGGCGACTACTTCAAGAAAGAGGCGATCGGCTTCGCCTGGGAATTCCTCACGGTACACCTCGGGCTCTCCAAGGAGCGGCTCTACGTGACGGTCTACACCGACGACGACGAGGCCGCCGACATCTGGCACCTGCAGGAAGGGGTGCCCCGCGAGCGCATCTACCGCTTCGGCGAGAAGGACAACTTCTGGGCCATGGGCGACACCGGTCCCTGCGGCCCCTGCTCCGAGATCTTCTGGGACAACGGCCCGGGCACCGGCTGCGGCAGCGAAGACTGCGCCGTCGGCTGCGACTGCGACCGCTACATGGAGATCTGGAACAACGTCTTCATGCAGTTCAACCGCGACAAGGACGGCACCCTGAACCCGCTGCCCAAGCCGTCGGTCGACACCGGCATGGGACTCGAGCGCATCTCCGCCGTCATGCAGGGCGTCACCTCCAACTACGACACCGACCTCATTCAGGGGATCATCCGCCACATCGAGACCCTGTGCGGCAAGAAGTACCGGGAGAACGAGAAGGACAGCGTCTCCATGCGCGTCATCGCCGACCACGCCCGCGCCACCACGTTCCTCATCTGCGACGGCGTCCTGCCCAGTAACGAGGGGCGCGGCTACGTGCTGCGCCGCATCATGCGCCGCGCCGCCCGTCACGCGAAGATGCTCGGCGTGGGCGAGCCGCTGCTGTACCGGGTGGTCGATGCGGTCAACCTGATGATGGGCGACGCCTACCCGGAGCTTCTGGAGCGCGAGCACTACGTGAAGAAGGTGATCTTCGCCGAGGAGGAGCGCTTCAGCGAGACGCTCGACCGCGGCCTGGCCATCCTGAACGAGGAGACCACGCTCCTTAAGGGAGCCGGCCAGACGGTGATCTCCGGCGACGTGATCTTCAAGCTGTACGACACCTTCGGTTTCCCGGTCGACCTGACCGCGGACATTGTCGAGGCGGAAGGTTTCACCCTCGACGAGGACGGCTTTGCGCTCTGCATGGAGAGGCAGCGCTCCAAGGCGCGCGAGCACTGGAAAGGCTCCGGCGAGGAAGGCCTTGCCGCCATCTACAAGGAACTGCACGGCTCGGGCATCAGGACCTCCTTCGTGGGTTACACCCAGCAGATGGCCTTCGCCCCGGTGAGCGCCATCATCAAGGACGGCGTCCTGGTCGAGGAAGCCAACGAGGGCGAGGCGGTCGAGGTCATTACCGTCTCCACCCCGTTCTACGGCGAGTCGGGCGGCCAGTGCGGCGACACCGGGACCATCTCCACCGGTCGCGGCCACCTGAAGGTGACCGGCACCGCGCGTCCCTTCACCGACCTGATCGTGCACCACGGTGTCGTGACCACCGGCACCATCGCGGTGGGCGAGGCGGCCGAGCTGCAGGTGGCCCAGCCGACCCGCGCGGCCACCGCCAGAAACCACACCGCCACTCACCTCTTGCAGTCTGCGCTGCGCCGGGTGCTGGGCGAGCACGTGAAGCAGGCCGGCTCCCTGGTCACCCCGGATAGGCTCCGCTTCGACTTCACCCACTTCTCGGCCATGACCCCGTCCGAACTGCGCGAGGTCGAGACCTTGGTGAACGGCTTCATCCTCGCCAATAACCCGGTGGAGTCGGTCGAGATGGCCGCCAGCGAGGCGATGGCCGCCGGCGCCACGGCACTTTTCGGCGAGAAGTACGGCGACGTGGTGCGCGTCGTCAAGGTGGGCGAGGTGAGCTCGGAACTCTGCGGCGGCACCCACGTGAAGAACGCCGGCGAGATCGGCCTCTTCAAGATCGTTTCCGAGGCGGGCATCGCCGCCGGCGTGCGCCGCATCGAGGCGCAGACCGGTACCGGCGCCCTGGCCCTGGTGCATGCGCTCGAGGACGAGCAGCGCGCCATCGCAACGCTGGTGAAAGCCGACGCCGGCGCCGTGCTGGACCGTGTCGACAAGATGGTGGCCGCCCAGCGCGGGCTTTCCCGCGAGATCGAAACGCTGCAGGCGCGCTTGAACGCTTCCAAGTCCGCGGACCTTATGCAGCAGGTCCGTGAGCAGGGCGGCGTGAAGGTCCTCTCGGTGAAGGTTGATGGCGATCCCAAAGGCTTACGGGAACTCTCCGACACGCTGAAGGAGCGGCTCGGCTCCGGCATCATCGTGCTCGGCACCGCGGACGGCGTGAAAGCCAACCTGCTGGTCGCCGTCACCTCCGACCTCATCGGCCGCTTCAAGGCAGGCGACCTGATCAAGGCCATCGCCCCCATCGTCGGGGGCAACGGCGGCGGCAAGCCGGAGCTGGCCCAGGCCGGCGGCAGCAAGCCGGAAAACATCGCCGAGGCGCTCGAGGCGGTGTACAAGATCGTCGGGTGAGAAAGCAGGTTAAGGTTGAGGTTAAGGTTGAGAACCTGCTTTCCCTCCCCCTCCCTTGACGGGAGGGGGTCGGGAGGTGGGTGACGCCGCCGGAAATGACATGTCGGCCAGAGCGGGCGGCCGGATCGTCCGCTTAAAACCTTGAGCCGCCGATATTTTCATTGGAAATTGCAATCGCGCTGGATGCTGTTACTCTAGGGGACGCCCCCATCTAATTAAGCAGGTCATGTTATGTTCCAGCTCACGCAAAACTCGGACCCGGCACTGCTGCAGGCTGAGCAGAAGACCCTTCTCATCGTCGACGACGAAGCGGTAATTCGTGACCTCTGCGCGAGGGCGCTGCAGGACTACCGCATCATCCAGGCCGCCGACGGCGAGGAGGCGCTCAAGATCTTCGAGCGTGGCGGCATCGACGCCATCCTCACCGACGTGATGATGCCCAAGGTGGACGGGCTCGAACTCCTGAAGCGGATCAAGGAGCGCGAGCCGACCCTGGTGGTCATCATCATGACCGGCTACGCCGACAAGGAGCTTATCTTAAAGGCTCTCAAGGCCGACGCCGACGACTTCATCACCAAGCCGCTGAACCTTTTGCAGTTGAAGAGCGCCGTCGACAAGGCGCTGGTCAAGAAGGCGCTCAAGGAAGAGATCGCCAACCTGCGGAACCTGGACCTCTTCAAGACCAACTTCCTGTCTCTCATCTCCCACAAATTCCGCACCCCCATCACCTCTATCTCGTTGTTCTTGCAGAACATGGCTGCCGGCATCTACGACCCGAGCGACGACACGGTCCGCGAGAACATGGGCCTGATCTACGGCGAGGCCTGCTATCTGGGGAAACTGGTGACCGACCTGCTCACCTTCTCGTCCGTGATGGACAGCGGCCGGGCGCTCCGCCTGGAGCCGTGCGACCTGGGTGCGCTGCTCCCCAAGCTCTTGAGTTCGTCCAAGGAATGGGCGGAGAAGCGCGGGATCTCTCCCACGTGCCAGGTGGACCCGACCCCCGAGCTGTTCCTGGACCGCGAGAAGATCAGCTTCGCGCTGCAGCAGGTGATCGACAACGCCGTGAAGTTCTCCAAGAAGACCGGTTCGGTCAGCGTGAGCCTGAAAAACCTGGGTGAACAGTGCCAGATCGTGGTCGAGGACCAGGGGATCGGCATTCCGAGGGAAGCCCTCCCCAAGATCTTCGAGAAGTTCTACCAGGTTGATGCCGAGCGCACCGGCCAGATTCGCGGTTTCGGCCTCGGGCTCTTCTACGCCCGGGAGTTCATCCGGATGCACGGCGGCAGCATCGGCATCGAGAGCGAGCCGCAGGTCGGCACCCGGGTCACCATCACCATCCCCAAAAAGACGAGCCACGACGCCTAAAGCGCGCCTTTCCAGCTCCCTCTTTCAAGGTTGATTATTTCCCCCTATCTGCTATATTAACGGCTTTCCATGCGGTTACAGCTATTAGAGGCGCTCATGCAAAAACTCATAGAGAAAGCCAGCACTCTCATGGAGGCGCTGCCGTATATCAAGCGGTTCTCCGGAAAGACCATCGTCATCAAGTACGGCGGTCACGCCATGGCGGACGAGAAGCTCAGGAAGTCGTTCGCACTGGATGTGATATTGTTGAAATACATCGGCATCAACACCGTGATAGTGCACGGCGGCGGTCCGCAGATCAACGAGACACTGAAGCGCTACGGCATTGTCTCTGAATTCGTGCGCGGTATGCGAGTGACGGACGCCGAGACTATGACCGTCGTGGAGATGGTCCTGACCGGCCAGGTGAACCGCGAAGTGGTTGGCTACCTGAACCAGTTGGGCGGTCGCGCCGCGGGCGTCTCCGGCAAGGACGGCAGCCTCCTGGTGTGCGAGAAGATGCTGCAGGAAGTGCGTGCCGACGACGGCAGCACCGAGATGGTCGACATCGGCTTCGTGGGCGACGTGGTAGAGGTGAACCCGTCCATCGTACTTGCCCTGGAGAAAGGCGGCTTCATCCCCGTGATCGCGCCGGTCGGCGTCGGCCGCGACGGCGAGAGCTACAACATCAACGCCGACCTGGTGGCCGGCCGTGTGGCGGCGGCGCTCAACGCGGAGAAGCTGATCCTGTTGACCGACGTTTCCGGGGTGAAGACCAAGGAGGGCGAACTGCTCTCCAGCATCCCGCGCTCCGAGGTCCCGGCACTCATCGACAACGGCACCGTTACCGGCGGGATGATCCCCAAGGTCACCTGCTGCACCGACGCGCTGGACGCCGGGGTCAAGAAGGCAACCATCGTGGACGGCAGGATCGAGCACGCCATCCTTTTGGAGATCTTCACCAACGTCGGCATCGGAACCGAGATAACGGCTTAGAAACGGCGGATTGGGGCCGGGTGCCGACAAAGTCGATGGCCAGATCCGGAGCCGCGAAATCCTGAATTTGAACGAATAAGCATCTGCAGGGTAAGGGTCGCTGGACGGGGACGCTGGTTTTTCCAGCCCCGCAGCCAGCCCCAGCCCCTGCTTTTGGAGTTGCCATGAATTCTGCGAAATGGATCGAAAAAGGCGAGAAATACATCATGCGGACCTACGGGCGCTACCCGCTGGTACCGGTTAAGGGCGAGGGTTGCTACCTGTGGGACGCCGACGGCAAGAAGTACCTCGACTTTCTGGCAGGCGTCGCCGTCAACAACCTGGGGCACTGCCATCCGGCGGTGGTGAAGGCTCTGGCCACGCAGGCCGCAGAGCTTATCCACTGCTCCAACTACTACAACATCCCGACCCAGATCGAACTTGCCGAACTGCTCTGCACGCACAGCTTCGCCGACAAGGCCTTCTTCTGCAACTCGGGCGCCGAAGCGAACGAGGCGGCCATCAAGCTGGCCAGGAAGTACAGCCGCGAGAAGTACGGCCCGGACCGCTACGAGATCATCACCGCACTCGCCTCCTTCCACGGGCGCACCATGGCCACCGTGTCGGCCACCGGCCAGGAGAAGGTGCAGAAATTCTTCGATCCGCTGCTGCACGGTTTCCGCCACGTGCCGTTCAACGACGCCGCAGCGCTTAAGGCCGCCATCTCGCCGGTGACCTGCGCCGTGATGCTGGAGCCGATCCAGGGCGAAGGCGGGGTGGTCATCCCCGATCCGGGTTACCTGCAGCAGGTGCGCCGGATCTGCGACGAGAACGGCCTGATCCTCATCTTCGACGAGGTGCAGGTCGGCATGGGGCGCACCGGCAAGATGTTCGCCCACGAGCACTTCGACATCACCCCGGACATCATGACTCTGGCCAAGGCCCTGGCAGGCGGGGCGCCCATCGGGACCATGCTGGCCACCGACGAGCTGGCGACCGCCTTCTCCCCCGGCACCCACGGTTCCACCTTCGGCGGCAACCCGCTGGTGACCGCGGCCGGCGTGGCCACCGTGCGCGCCATCCTGGAAGAAGGGATCCTGAACCACTGCGAGGAGATCGGCGAGTACCTGACCGGCGAGCTCGAGACCCTCATGCACAAGTTCCCGGCCGTCATCAGCGAGGTGCGCGGCATCGGCCTCATGATAGGTGTCGAGCTGAAGCTGCCAGGCGCCGACATCGTGAAGCAGGCGCTGGAGCGCGGGCTTTTACTGAACTGCGCCCAGGAGAAGGTGCTCCGCTTCGTGCCGCCCCTCATCGTCGGCAAGAAAGAGGTGGACGAGATGATCGCCACCCTCGGCGGGATACTCGAGGAGTTGCCCGCGGCGTAGGCGCGAACGCAACAAGCAATTAAACCGCAAAGACGCAAAGGACGCCAAGAAAGACATACTTGGCCCGAGCCCCGCTGGTATCCGGCCCTTGGAACTCCTCCCCGACCCCCTCCCTTGACGGGAGGGGGTCGGGGGGTGGGTGAAGCTGCCCCCCAGCGCGGTATTGCCACAGGCAGCTTCCCCCTCACCCTGGCCCTCCCCCGCCAGGGGGGAGGGAGTTTTCATTGATGCTCTAAGCACTGCACCTGGCCTCTGCTGCAAAAACGCCGTGATCAGGTATATTAATGAGGCCGACCGGCCCGACGCCGAAAGAGAGATCTCAACCTATGAAAAAAGACTTCCTCGCCCTGAGCCAGTTCACGAAAGCCGAACTGGACGCCATCTTCGCTCTTACCAAGGAGCTCAAGCACAAGCAAAAGAGCGGCGTCGAGCACCACCTGCTGAAGGGCAAGAGCCTGGCCATGATCTTCGAGAAGTCCTCGACCCGGACCAGGATCTCCTTCGAGGTCGGCATGTACCAGTTGGGCGGGCATCCCCTTTTCATCAGCAGCAAGGATTCCCAGATGGGGCGCGGCGAGCCGATCAAGGACAGCGCCCGCGTCATGGCACGCTACTGCGACGGCGTGATGATCCGCACCTTCGCCCAGGCCACCGTCGAGGAGTTCGCCAAGTACGCCTCGGTCCCGGTCATCAACGGGCTCACCGACCTGCACCATCCCTGCCAGATCATGGCCGACATCTTCACCGTGATCGAGCACAAGGGCGGTTACCAGGGGCTCAAGTTCGCCTGGATCGGCGACGGCAACAACATGGCTAACAGCTGGATCGAAGCGGCCGCCATTTTCGGCTTCGACCTGACCCTGGCCTGTCCGGAAGGCTACGACCCGGACCCCACCGTGCTTGAGTGGGCGCGCACCCACACCGTTTCGAACATCGTGGTGACCCGCGACCCGAAGGAAGCCGCCAAGGATGCCGATGTGCTCAACACCGACGTCTGGGCCAGCATGGGACAGGAAGAGGAGCAGAAGATCAGGGAGAAGGCGTTCGTCGGCTTCCAGTTGAACGAAGAGCTGCTCGACCTCGCCAAAGGGAACGCCATGGTGCTGCACTGCCTGCCCGCGCACCGCGGCGAGGAGATCAGCGACGACGTGATCGAAGGCCCCCACTCGGCGGTCTGGGACGAAGCCGAGAACCGGCTGCACGTGCAAAAGGCCATCATGGCCACCTTAATGAAATAGTACATCGGACCCATCAGTCGGATCCGACCGATGGGACTGATAAAAAAGACAAAAACCAAAGCCAAAAGGAGAACCCATGGCCAAGAAAGAAGTTAAAAAGATCGTCCTCGCCTACTCCGGCGGACTCGACACCTCCATCATCCTCAAGTGGCTCAAGAACGAATACGGCTGCGAGGTGGTCACGTTCTCCGCCGACCTCGGGCAGGGCGACGAACTGGACCCGGTCCGCGAGAAGGCGTTCGCCACCGGCGCCGACAAGGTCTACATCGACGATCTGCGCGAAGAGTTCGTGCGCGACTTCGTTTTCCCCATGTTCCGCGCCAACGCCATCTACGAAGGGCACTACCTGCTCGGCACCTCCATCGCACGGCCACTGATCGCCAAACGCCAGATGGAAATCGCACAGATCGAAGGGTGCGACGCGGTATCCCACGGCGCCACCGGCAAGGGCAACGACCAGGTCCGCTTCGAACTGGCCTACTACCACTTCAACCCGTCCATCACCGTGGTCGCCCCCTGGAGGGAGTGGAAGCTGAACAGCCGCCAGGCGCTCATCAACTACGCCAAGAAAAACGACATCCCGATCCCGATCACCAAGAAGCGCCCCTGGTCCAGCGACCGCAACCTTTTGCATATCTCCTTCGAGGGCGGCATCCTGGAAGACACCTGGCTGGAAGCCCCGGAGAACATGTACGTGCTCACCAAGAGCCCGGAGAAGGCCCCCAACAAGCCGCAGTACGTCGAGATCGAGTTCGAGAAGGGGAACGCAGTCGCCGTGGACGGCGTCCGCATGACCCCGGCACAGCTCCTGGCCCACCTGAACGTCCTGGGCGGCGAGCACGGCATCGGCCGCGTCGACCTCCTGGAAAACCGATCGGTCGGCATGAAGTCCCGCGGCGTCTACGAGACCCCGGGCGGCACCATCCTGCGCGAAGCCCACATGGCGGTCGAGCAGATCACCATGGACCGTGAGGTCATGCACCTGAGAGACGGCCTGGTCCCGCGCTACGCCGAGATGGTCTACAACGGCTACTGGTTCGCACCTGAGCGCGAGATGCTGCAGACGCTGATCGACGAATCCCAGAAGACCGTGAACGGCATCGCCCGCGTCAAGCTGTACAAAGGGCACTGCCGCACCGTGGGCCGCAAGTCCGAGACCAACTCGCTCTTCAACCTCGACTTCGCAACCTTCGAAAAGGACCAGGTCTACAACCAGGCCGACGCCGAAGGCTTCATCAAGCTGAACTCGCTCAGGCTGCGCATCCGCTCGCTGATGCAGGCCAACAAGAAGTAGGGTCGCCCCTACAGGTTTCTGGAGGACATAGGGGCACGAGACATCGTGCCCCTATCCGCTTTATATGGAGCCAAACGGTTTCAAGGCCAGCCACATCGTCACCTCCGTCGTCGCCGTCATCGTCGACCAGGACGGGCAGGTGCTGCTCACCAAGCGCAACGTCCCTCCCTTCCAGGGCGAATGGGTCATGCCGGGTGGCAAGATCGACCTGGGCGAGCCCATCGTCGAGGCGCTCAAACGCGAGGTCTGGGAAGAGGTCGGCCTCGAGGTGGAAGTGGGGCAGTTGGTCGACGTCTTCGAGCACGTCACCCCGGGCGAGAACAACTACCACTTCATCATCATCTACTACCGGTGCACCCCGCTCTACTGCGACGTGAACCACAACCGCGACGAGGTCGCGGAGGCGCGCTGGGTGAAGCCGGACGACCTGGCAGGGTACAAGATGCCGGCCGGTGCCCGGTTCATCTTGGGCAAGCTCTTTGGACAGAACGCGGAAAACCGCGGATAGCTCGGCAGACATCACAGGCAGATTTACCGAACCGGCAACGTGTCGGTCGTCACCGGTTCCAGGGTGTTCCTATGGTCAAGATCATCGAGAAGCACGTCCACCTTGAGTTCCGCCTGGGTCACCACCTGCACTGCCTGGTCGCCCAGATTCCGAACCGGCTCAAGCGCAAGGACCACCTGTTTGCCCTCACAGATCCCGACGATGCGTGGCGCAAGGTCAAGAGCATCCTCGACCTGGTGGTCGCCGCCGAAGGGAACCTGAAGCGCCTGCATTTCCTGATGTTCCCGGAGAGTTCCATCCCGCTGGACCGTTTCGACGAGATGATCGAGATCATCGAAAAGGGCTTCCAGCCCAACACGGTCACCATGTTCGGGCTGGAGCAGATCCGCCTGGAAGAGTACCGCCGGATGCTGATCCGCTTCCATTCGGACAACGCCGAGGCGATCAGCTGCGTCGAGTACGACCTCGACTCGGGCGATATCCAGGGGATGCCGGTCAACTGGTGCGCCATCGTCGTGAAGGAAGCGACCGGCAAGGTACGGGTGTTCCTGGAGGCGAAGACGCATCCCTTCCGCGGCGAGGAGTTCCTGGACAAGGACCACGACCTGTACCGCGGACGACACTTCTACCTGTTTCGGGGGGAGCCGGCCTGCTTCAACTTCATGACCCTGATCTGCCTCGATTACCTGTACCGCGACCTCTACTCGTCCAACATCAGGCAGATCATCGAGCACGCGGACCGGCTCTACTTCACCATGCGGCAGTCGCTGGACGCCCTGTTCGTGATCCAGTGCAACCCGAAGCCGGAGCACCACTCGTACCGCGAGGTACTGACCGGTTTCTACGGCGAGTACCTGGAAGATACCCCCGGGGTGCGCGACACGGCGACCATTTTCGGCAACTGTTCCGACGAAAGCGAGATCGAAGGGGTGGCCTGCGAGACCTGCTACGGCGTCTCCTTCGTGGCGATCAGCGGCCGGCACAAGCTGCACAAGTTCGAGGAGCGCGAGTTTTCCAGCGACGATTTCGGCGGCGCCCCGATCTGCCGCCTGCGTTTCGGCACCGGGACCCGGCTTTACTATTTCAACCTGCCGCTGCACCACGAGATAGATCCCCGCACCTCGCGCGTGCCGCTCAAGGTACACTCGGTGTTGCACTGGCAGGACGAGAAGTGGGTCCGGCTGGGGGACGCGCAGGAGCCCCAGCGGGAGTTCCCGTAGGGTACCGTCCCGTGTGGGTACCGTGTGCGGCAGGACGGCAGGACGCAGATCGGCTTGTATCGGTTACACCGGCTTAAGTCTCAACCCTTTCAGACCCTCCCCCTCCCTTGACGGGAGGGGGTCGGGGGGTGGGTGAAACCGCCACGGAGGGGCTCGGTCAGTCCCCGGCACCTTCCCCCTCACCCGCCAGGGGGGGAGGGAGCAAGACAGCAACGGCTTAAGTCCAAACGCCGCGACCAATTATCCCCTCGCCCTCCGGGAGAGGGAACAGGGGTGAGGGAGCAACAGCCGCAGAGTTGCAGGTTTAAGATCATGACACCCCTCCTCGTTATCGGGGCCGGTTGTTTGCAGGATTCAGTTCCATATCAAACGCAGCAGGAGAGTACACCATGTCTAAAGACAAATTGTGGGGCGGACGCTTCACCCAGCCCACCGACAAATTCGTCGAGGAATTCACCGCCTCCATTAACTTCGATAAGCGCCTCTACCACCAGGACATCCGCGGCTCCATCGCCCACGCCACCATGCTCGGCAAACAGGGGATCATCCCCCTCGAAGACGTGGAGCAGATCGTCAACGGCCTGAAAGCGATCCTGGACCAGATCGAGGCTGGCACCTTCGACTTCTCCGTCTCCCTCGAAGACATCCACATGAACATCGAGGCCAGGCTCTCCCAGAAGATCGGCGAGGCCGGCAAACGGCTGCACACCGGGCGCTCGCGCAACGACCAGGTGGCCCTCGACATCCGCCTCTACCTGCGGGACGAACTGGTCGAGATCTCCGCCTACATCGACCTGTTGATGGACTCGCTCATCTACCAGGCCGAGGAGAACATCTCGGTGATCATGCCGGGCTTCACCCACCTGCAGACCGCCCAGCCGATCCTCTTCGCGCACCACATGCTCGCCTACCACGAGATGCTGAAGCGCGACAAGGGGCGCATGGAGGACTGCCTGAAGCGCACCAACGTGATGCCGCTGGGCGCCGGCGCCCTGGCCGGCACCACCTTCCCGATCGACCGCGAGCACGTGGCCGAGCTGCTTGATTTCCCCGAGGTGACCCGCAACTCGCTCGACTCCGTTTCCGACCGCGACTTCGCCCTCGAGTTCTGCGCCGCCTCCGCCATCCTCATGATGCACCTGTCGCGCTTCGCCGAGGAGCTGATCCTCTGGTCCACCAGCGAATTCAAGTTCGTCGACCTCTCCGACTCCTTCTGCACCGGTTCGTCCATCATGCCGCAGAAGAAGAACCCGGACGTCCCCGAGCTGGTGCGCGGCAAGACCGGGCGGGTCTACGGCAACCTGATGGCACTTCTGACCGTGATGAAGTCGCTCCCCCTGGCCTACAACAAGGACATGCAGGAAGACAAGGAGCCGCTCTTCGACACCATCGACACGGTGAAGGGGAGCCTCAAGGTGTTCGCCGACATGGTGCGCGAGATGCGCGTCAACCCGGAGCGGATGAGACGCGCCGCCGGCGCCGGTTTCTCCACGGCCACCGACGTGGCGGACTACCTGGTCCGGAAAGGGATTCCCTTCCGCGACGCCCACGAGATCGTCGGCAAGACGGTGCGCTACTGCATCGAGAACGAGATGGACATCCCGGAACTCTCGCTCGCCGAGTGGCAGCTCTTCTCCATGAGGATCGAGGAGGACATCTTCGAGTGCATCACCGTGGAAGCCTCGGTGAACGCCCGCAAGGCGACCGGCGGCACCGCGCTCGAGCGCGTGCAGGCGGAGATCGACCGGGCCAAGGAAGGCAGGTAAGCGGCTTCAAACCCGCCGCCCGCCTCCCCCTCCCTTGACGGGAGGGGGTCGGGGGGTGGGTGAAGCCGGCCCAGGCGCGCTATTGCCACATGCACCGTCCCCCTCACCCCGGCCCTCCCCCGCCAGGGGGGAGGGAGAGTTTGGCAAGATGGAAGAGCTCATCCAAAGTATCCAGCCGCTTCGGCGCACACTTGACAGGAGGACGTTATGAGATTTCCCAGACAGACAA